>ERZ724505.408-NODE-408-length-28106-cov-6.721686_pt1 | contig 28106 bp, 33 predicted proteins | sample MGYA00376038_ERZ724505 | MGnify/ENA primary metagenome ERZ724505 (study PRJEB28724, sample SAMN07190884) | wastewater metagenome | isolation source: effluent of sewage treatment plant in Hong Hong | place: Hong Kong | collected 2016-03-17 ...
TTCGTTTTCGTTTCGGGTTTCTTCTGACGGATGCAGTTAACCACACCCCGAACTGTCTGTAAACTATTTTTTACATCGTCTTGAATTAGATGACGGTCTTCGCCCCAGGGATCAGGTGCACCGCGAATCCGCCCTGGCCGTTCCAGGCTCCGCTCCCCTGCTGGCTCCATAGGTCCGACGCGTCGAACGTCGATGGCAGGTCGCTGGTCCGGATCCACGCCGGATCACAGGACGGTGCCGGGTGCGCTTCGATGTCGGTCGCGCCCCATTGCGTCGCCGGCACCGGATACGACCCGAGCCGGTGGGTCGCGTCATCCCATCCGGTCGGAGGCACCGGAGTCTCGTCGAAGACTTCCAGCGTGAGGTGAAGTGCTTCCCCTTCGAACTGGTTGGAGTTCCGCCAGCCCGGTGACGTCGATCCGGTCGCCGGATAGTATCCGTGCGGAAATTCGACGGTCCACCCGGTCCCGGTTCGGTCAAACCCGTGCATCGGGTCAGCGTTCGACTGCTGAATGACCGGATCGTCACTGCCCTGGGTCCCGGGGAATGGGGCCCAATCCGACACCCGGACCATGCCGTTGCCTCCCCACTCTTCTTCAGTCCCGGCGAACATCACGAGAGACGGAAGATCGAACGCCGGCACCAGCCGAATTTCTGTCCGGGTCCATTGGTTCGACGGCGTGAATTGCGGCACGTACCTCACCCCGATTCCCTGCCGGTCCGGCGTGTGCCCGTACAACTGCCAGACGGAGCAAAGGCGCACGAGGCGGAACGGAATCCCAAGCCCATCCGCGACCGACTTCAGATCGGTGGCGGTCAGGTAATCGAAGTCCGGGAACGCATAGGCCGAATCGTTCGGCAGATAGTAGGCGTACCAGTCGACGGCCGGCCCGACAGTCGAGAACACCAGTTCCCCCTGAACCCAACCGGACCCCGGCGACGACGAGGCGATCACCACGGACTCATTCCGCGCCAGGGCAGGGCTCGGGGTCGCCCGCATCCAATATGGAATGTCCATGTTCCAGGCGTCGAACGGAGTCCCGAGAGCCACGTCAAACCCGCGGCCGGACGTGACCCCTCCCGGCCCGGTCGCGTCGATGATGTCCACGTCTATGGCGGACAGCGCCCCGTAATAGGAGTGCTCGGTCTGGAAGTCCCGGACCGTCACGCCAAGGTCCGCCGCCCGCGTGGCTGCCGTCCCGGTCGAGTAGCACACGAATCCAATAGGGTAGACGTGCCCACCGAAAATCCCGCCAGAACTGTAGTCGGGCCGGAATTCGCGCCCGTAGTAAACCGCATCAAAGAAACTGAACGGCACCACCGAAAGGATGGCGTTGATCCGCTGCGCGATCACGTTGAAGTGCCGGGCGCACAGGACCGGGGCGATGACCGGTCGCACCTCTCCTCCGATCGCTGCCCCGCTGATCGCGGTCACTCGATTCGTTACCCACCAGCCCGATTCATAGAAGTGCTCCACGATTTCCTGCGTCGAGTCCTCGGCCTGGAAGTAGCACCCGGTCAACTCCGCGCTCGTGCTGTCGAGCCCTTCGCCGGTCACGTCATTCAGCGGAAGCTGGCGCTTGATCCCGCGGGACCTGGTGAAGCTCTGCGACCCGCGCATCGTGTAGTCGTCCCCGGCCGGCGTCCCGAGGTACTGCTGGGCGTTCGGGTGCGCCACCGGGAACGCCGGATCGACCGGAGGCATGGACCGCCGTACGAACCGCGGCGTCAGCCACGGTCCCCCGCTCGGGGGCCATGACTGAACCGGAGCCGCCTGGTACCAGTCCCACGTCGTGAAGGCCGGGGTGCTGGCGTCCAGCAAAGCCAGTCGGCGAGCCGCGACTTCCCCTATGTACGCTCCACCGTCCGGCACGATCCGGAGTTTTGTGTTCACCGACACCACCCGGCCGTCGAACTTCACCGAGTTCGAAAGAAAGGTTCCGTGTGCGTTGTTCTTCGTCCCGTCGTGGAACGCCCATCCCTGAACATCACCGATTGTCCCGCCGAACGAAGTCCACGCGAGCAGGTCACCGTACGTCGCGTTGCTGTTCTCGATGTCGAGTCGGACGTAATCGTTCGACACGGTAGTTCCGATCCCGGCAATCGTCTCGGTGAAGTCCACTTCCATCAGCCGATTGATCCCGTCCCACCCGCTGATCAGATACGGTACCGTGTACCCCACCCCATCCGCCGGAACGGTGAACGGGTGCCCGCTGGCCCCGAGGTTCGTACCGATCGGCACCACATCAGCATAGTCCAGCCCGGTCTCGTCCGTCAGCTTCAAGTGCGCCGAGGACCCGCCTGGGTCGATCTCCAGCGTCAGGCCGGTTGCAGGGTCACCAGCCAGCAATCCCGCGATGGTCGGCGCTCCTGAAGCCAGCGTAGTCGCGCCGGCCGTCTCCTTCGTGGCGACCAGCATCTGACCGCCGTGCCAGCCAAGCTGGTAGAGTTTCGTTGAGGATGACGTTGGGTCCGGAAACGGCTTCAGCGTCCCGGCGTTCCGCGTGATGTCGGACAGGTCAAAGCTGAATCCGGTCTTCGGTTCAAACGCGTCGGCAACGCCGGCACCAACCTCGCTGACTTCCCCCGGGGTCGTGGCGATGGCGTAGTGATCGAGGAGGTGACAGACCAGGGCCCACGACGCCACGTTGTTGGCCCCGTCCGCGAACCACACGGAGCCGGACGTTTCCCCGGCCAGGGCACGACGGCGGTCGTTCCACGGCATTGAATTCCCGATCCTCTGAAAATCCTCGTCGCGCATCCGCCAGAACACGAAACCCTCCTCTACCCATTCGCTTTCGTCCTCGGACAACCGGACCGCAATGCACTCCCACGGCCCCAGCGAGAACGTGTCTCCGGTGTTCTCCATCGTAATGACGAGCGGCGTCGTATCCGCGTCGAGATTGTGGAACCGGAGGCACCGGCATTTGTCCCACTGTTCTTCCCACGTGAACGTCCGACCGGCGTGACCTTCAAACACCACATCAACCGCGGCCAGGTCGTGCCGGCGTTCGTGGTGGTAGTATCCGGTCATGAATTCGACCTTCACGAAGTAGTCCTCATCCGGCCCGGTCGGAGGCGTCACCGTCCGTTTCATGATCCGGAGACACGCCGAAAGTGCGTCGGCCGTCATGTCGAGCTCGACCTGCTTCAGCGAGTCGTCTTGCCCGAGGATCGTTGCGGCCGAAACCGCGGTGTCGAATGCCGCCTGGTCGTAGCTAGCGGTCGACGGGAACAGGTTCCGGCTCGCCTGGGTTCCGAACACCGCCAGAAGACCGGCAAGGCCAGCCGCCTTCCATTCCGCGTGGGTCTGGTACAGGAGCGGAGACTGGCCGTTGAACAGGACCGACAACGCCTCGTCGAGTGCCGCGAAAACCTGGTTCGCCTCAACAACACCAACGGGCGACGGAGCCGTGAGGTACGAGACCGGGACCATAGGCTAGACCCAGGATGGGGCTGCCGTGGTCGACCGGCTCCCGCGCTGCGGAAGCACGAAGACAGCCGTGCCGCTCGTCGTTTCAACCTGCTTGACCCCGCTCCCCGTAGTGAGACCAGCCGAGCGGATTCGTCGCCGCACCTCCCCACGCTCGTCCTTGCCTTTCGTGTTTGGAGTCGGGGTCGGATATTTCCAGTTCTGGTTGCTCATGGTGCGTGCTCGTAAAGGTCCGTGTCCCAGGTCAACGAATAGCGAAACGTCTGCGTCACCACCTTCGTCCCGTCGCTCTGGAAGTCCAAATCCACTTCCTCGCAAAGCCATTCACCGGCCTTCATCTTGGCTGAGATTCCTGCAGGTATTCCTAGCGCCGTGATCAACTGCGCGTTCGTGTAGACGACCCCGACACTAGCTTGGTCGGGGTAGAATACGGCGGTCGCCTGATACTTCTGTACGAACACGATTGCCGTGTCTGGTCGAAGATACGACTTCGTGCCAGACAGGATCATCCGTGAGAACGGAATCAGCCCGTTCACAGCGTCCTGAATGTCAGCCAGCTTCCCGGCATCAAGGTCAGCCGTATCGGTCCCGGCGTGGTACTCGCTCAGCGTCCGGAGTCCCAACTGAACATTGCTCTCGTCAATCGTCGCCCACCCGGTAACCAACAATTGGACTTTAGCGACGTACGTCGGATGCTCCTCGATCGGGACCACCGACCCCTTCGTCGTGAACTTGAACTCCTCGGTTACAGGATCTTCTGTCGGCGACGTCTGCCCCGTGATCACGCTCTCGATCCTGGCGCACGGACCTTCCAGCGGAGTGATGGTGTAGGGTAGCCCAACCGCCTCGCACGTTGCGGCAATCGCGTCGATCTCGTCTCGGGTTCCCTCGGTCGGGGTCCGGATCACGATATTACCTGGACTCCATTGGATGGATGTCTGCCCCGCGACGCTCGCGGCTCCGTTCGTGACTGATTCGCTCATAGCTCAACCCTCTTGGCCGTCGCCACCAAGTCATCCACCTTGCGGTTCAGAAGTCGAAGCTGTTCCTCGGCTGGCGCGAACGAAGAACCGGAAGTGCTGTAACCTCCGATTCGTCGAAGGTCCGAAACCTCCACTTCGGCCGACTTGCTCTGCTTCTTCGGATCAGGACTCGACGACCAGTTTTCTTCCCCTCCGATGGACTTCCACCACGCATCTAGCGATTGCTGTTCCCGCAGGCGCTTCACCAGTTTGTCCGTTTCGGTTTCGGTTTTTGGAGTTTCGTCCCACTTTGCGACGCCGGCCTGCATTCCATGCCCCGTCGTCTGAAGGCTCGAGCCAACTCCGCTCATACCGGCATACGACGCGAGTTGCCCGACTCCCTCGACCGCGCTTCCGGCCACGACCTTCGCGGTGTTCCACAGGTTCTCCAGAATCCCCGCCGCTGCCCCGCCCTTGTTCCCGGTGATCGAGTTGATCGTGTCGGCCGTCGCGCTCGCCGCCGCCGCGATCAGAGGCGTCACCTTCGCGAGCGAATCCGCCAGGCTCAGGTAGGCGTCGGACATCGCTTGGATCTCGCTGTTCGCCGGAAGCAGTCCCCTCTCGCGCATGTCCTTCATCGCTGCTGTCACATCGGACGCGAACCCGGTACCGGTCGTCTTCGCCTCCAGGAACCGCTGAGACAGTTCCTCAACACTGACCCCGGACGTTTCCGAAATGCGCTTCAGCGCCATCAACTCGTCGGCCGCGATCCCGAGTTTTGCCGATTCCTTCACCGCTTCGAAGGCATCCCCGAGTTGCTTCTTGAGTAGGAACGCGATGCCACCGGCCCCGAGCACGGAAAGCAACCTCTCCTTGAACGAGTTCGCGATCTTCGCCCCGGCCTGCCCGATGGCGCTTCCTGCCCGCTTGACGCCTCGCGATAACTCCTCGGTGTCGAGCGTCACCGTTCCACGAACTTCGAAGTCCTTTCCGTTCGCGCTCATTTGGCTTCCGTGATTATCCGGCGTCGTTCCATGTACTGCTCCCGCGTCACCTTCGCGAGCACCACCGAACCTTCGATCTCCAGCGTCGCGAAGTAGTCTAGGATCAGGAGTCCAATCGGCTGATCATCGAAGCTCTCCGGAGCGTACCCCATGCGCCCGCACAGGAACGCCCGAAGGTGCGAGAGCCACGGCGTGTTGATCGGGCTTCGTGCCGGTTCCTTCGCCCCCTTCGGTTTGAATCCTGCCGGCCTCTCGACCGCGTAGGGCTCGGTCAGGTGGTACCGCACGTACCGCTTCCAGACCGTCAGACTTTGCTCGTAGTCCCATCGCTTCCCGAGCCAGCGACGCCAGAGGTTCAGACGGCTACGAAGATGTCTGGAATCGAACTGGCTCCGAACCTTTGCCGCGGGTCGAGAGCAGACGAAGCACGCGAGCAGAAGATCGGCCGGCTCGGTAGGGTTCCACAGTTCCAGAGCCTCGATGAACCTGGCCTGGCCGAACGTCATCTGCATCAACCGCCGGCCACAGACGCGGTGCCAAACCGGCGTTACCGTCCGCTCGTGCAGGTCCGTGACCGTCAGGGTTGCGGTCAGGTCAGGCATTGGCGACGTGCCACACGCCGTTGAGCGTGCAGGAAACCTCATCGACGTTGCTCCCCGAGGCGGTGCATCCGGTGCACTCCCAATCCCCGTTCGCACCCGGGACCGTCGCGGAAGCCACCGTGAACTTTTTCCCGTTCCGGACCAGCGCCCCGGCGGTCAGAGCCGCAGCCGCGTCCGCCCCGACCGGGATGAACGTGATGCTGATGGTGGTCGAGCGGTTCACCTGATTGGTCGAACCGTCCAGGTTGAAGTGGGTGCGGCTCACCACCGACCCAAGAGCATCCCGGTGCTCCACAAGATCGGCCCCGGGCGTGACGCTGATCCCGGTGATGTCCCAGGTTCTCGCGCTCCCCTCCATCGTCCCCAACGTGTTGCTCTCAACCGTGACAGAACCAGGTACCCCGAAGATCGGGACCTTGTTGGTCGCGGCATTCGAATCGTATGACGGCATCGTGTTTCCTTTCCTTCGTTGGTTGTCAGAACGTCAACGTGGATCCGAGTCGCGCAGCGAATCGAACCCTGTAGACGAGAACTGGCGTTTCTACTTCAAGCGCGATGGCTTCCTGCGATGCCTGGAAGTAGGCGAACGGAGCCGACGGCATCTGAGCGGTGTGGAAGGTCGCGAGCACCATTTCCGCGAATCGCATCGCGGTCCACTCGTTCGTCGGCCCGCTCCGGTTCATGTTCACCTGTTCCTGAATCTGCACCTCAAGCGCGACTTCCCAAAGCCCATTCGTTCCCCGCGCCAATCCGAGCACCGAAACCAGCGCCATGATCCCGCGGTGCTTCGCCAGCCCCTGCATCAGCTTCGCCTCATAGTCGCCCTCGTCCTGTGACTCCACCTGAGCGTCCGCGCTTCGCACCGCGTCGCTTGTGCGCAGGCGTTCCGCAACCCACGTCTGTATCAGGCGACAGATCCCGTATTCAGGCTCGCGCTCCATTGTCTGTGTCCTTGGGCCAATCCCGGTTCATCAGCGACTTGATTGATCCGAAGGTTGCGCCGGCCAGACCGACCGCCAGGCCGGTAATCTCCCACGGGTGCGTCATGGGCTCACGGATCAGCGCGTTGAATCGCTCCTCGCCGGTCTGAGCGAGCCACGGTCCGATCACCGCGATCCACGCCAACCCGACGTAGCTGATGACGCTGACCAGTGCTCGCAACCACTTTTGACGCCACGCCTTCATTGGTCGGTTCAGTTTCCGGCAACGGTCCGCTGGGTTTCCTGCCTCACCTTCAACTCGATCACTGACCGCTGAAGCGACTTCAATTCCGCCAGGATCTCGGTGAACCGCTGATCAGTACGATTTGCAACGTCTTCGTTGATCTTAAGGCGAAGGGTTTCCATGTCCTTCGGACCAATCCGCTCCAACTCAGAAATCCGTTTGTCGTGCTGAAACACCTGAACGATAAGCCACGCGATGAATGGGATTATGACTTTCACGGAAAGATCAATCCACCACGAGCGAGGCCTGTCGCCCCGTTCCCCGCGGTCCCCTCGATCTCCTCGGTCACCCCTGTCCCCACGGGCACCCCGGTCTCCCTGCGTTCCACGGTCGCCTCGATCCATGAGAGTTCCTGTCTCGTTTGGGTCGGTGATCATGACGTTTTCCAGGGCCATCGACTCAGGGATTTTCGGCCGTACCTTCATCGTCCACCGGAGCGATGAGCACGACCCCGTTTCGCATCAGCATCTTGTACCGTCGTCCATCCGGCCCGAGCACCACGTTGACCGGCACGGCCCCGTCCCGCCCGCCCGTGCTGGCCTCACGAACCGCGGGATTGCCGGACGCCATCGGCACCCCCTGGCTGGCCGCAGCCTTCTCGGCGAGTAACCTGACCATGCCGACGAGTTCAGCGTTCATCTCCTGCCGGGCAGCCGCGTCGGCCTTCGCGCCTTCGATGGCCGCGGCCGAGACCACCGCCCGCCAGTGGCCAATCGTCACCGAATAGTCGGAGCCCCGCTTGGTCACCCGGATGTCCTGAAGGTCGACATCCTTCGGGCTTTTGATCACCAGCTTTCCGGTGGCCTGCAACCGATCTACGTCGAGCTCGATTTCACTCCTTGAGGCTGTCTTTGAAGTCGCGCATCCACCGCAGACCGCGATGAAGAAAGCCAAGGTGATGACTCGGGCCAGGACGGAGAGTTTCATGCGTCGGTTGTAGAGGTGCGCCGCACAGCCGTCAATGCGGCGGTTTCCTTCAGTGGGTCCGACTTTCCAGTATCATCCCGAACACCTCGTGTCTTGTACTCATCCGGAAGATTCACGTCGACGACGGCATCCGGGTTTTCATCGAGTATAGCCTGCAACCTCTGGATTCGCGTCAGATCCAGCTTCGCTTCCAAGGCTGCCTTTTTGGCCTTTTCCAGGAGGATAGCGTTCTCGTCAGCAATCTTCTGCAAATCATCCACCGTCTGCGCACGTTCCACCTGAAGACCGCGCAACCTCTCAAGCTCGTAGGCTGCGAACTGTCTGAAGAATTCTGAGAATGTTTTCGCGTTAGACATTGTATTACGGAATTACGATCCAGTTAGTGATTACTGTTGAAACGACGGTTCCTGAAATCACCCGCCCGTTGGAAGGAGTTCCAGGAAGGTCGACCATGAGATTCGGACTCGGGAGACTTTCGAAGCCTTCCGTGTTAAAAGCAGTTACGTGAAGCCAGTGCGGAACTGAGTTACTGAAGTTCACCGTGACGAAGTTGGTCGTCACCACCTTCACGAATCCGGTTTGAGAATTGGTCACCCCCCACTTCACCCGGTACCCTGCGAGGTTGGTCTCGGTGTTATTGTCCCACGTGAAGCTGTAGCTGACGAACGACGCCGGGGCATCGGCTCCCTTGACGGCGATGACTCCGATCAGGATTGCGATGATGGTCAGGGCGATGGCTGCGATGGTGGTAGGTTTCATGGCGAAATTGACCCCACGGTGGCGGTTCCAATCCTCGCCCGCCGTGGTGGGGCTTGCGTTACAGCGTCAATCGGCAAAGTCAAATCTCCCGCCATCCAGTAGAAGTAGTCCCACGTCCCGCCAGCCGCGTTCAGGCTCGTCCTGAACATATCCGCGACTACGACATCGGACGGTCTACTGATCCACCAAGGGCGGTCGCTGAACAAAGATCCACGGACCCACACCCCGCACAAAGCACGACCGTTGGCGAGAAACCGAAAGATCGGAGCGCACCCGTCGTAAATCTCCATCCCGTAGGATCGGTAATCCGACATCAGTACCGCCCGCACCGGGTTGCAGTTTGAATCGAACTGGTCATTCCCCTCGGTCGGGATGTCGATCCCGTGCGCCCACCAGCGAAGTTGCTGACCTCCACCGTTCGTCATCGTGGAGAACTGCGACCACGAAATCGTCGATGCGTTGGTGCTGATCCACGTGAAGTCCGCCACCGAGTACAGACTGCCCAGCACCATGCCGGTCTCAGGCGGCACCCAATCGCGCTGCCGGTATTGAAGGTTCCGGGCGAAGTAATTGGTCAACGCCCACTCCTCGCTGATTTCCGGACAGAACTTTTCGCCATTCAGGCACCCGCTCGAAAAGCGATATGCGTTCGTGTTCGGGTGCGGATCATAGAGGCCTGAGAAGTCGATCCGTGCCACCGGCCTGGCGAAGTTGGTGCTGCTGATCTGATCGAACCGTCCATCCCCTGGGTGGTTGACCGCCAGCACCGTCGTCCCGTCCATGCTCCACTCGTCCGTGTCCGTCACGGGCGCGTTGGTCATCATCAGGCGGGCGTCCGTGGTCGTGTCGTCAGCCCGGGCGGCGGCGGCCGCAAGCAGAAACGCGATGGCGAGACCAACGACGACGAGGAACGGATTGAGCTTCATGGACGAACAACCGGCGGGTGATCTGCCTTCGTGGGCGAGTTGGTCAGCGTGAGGCTCAGCGGACCGACAAGCGCGTTCTCCGGTGACGACTCCCCAAGCATTGGCCAGTAGACCAGCGGGGCCGTTGCGGAGACGGTTCGCGGATCCTTTCCGGCGGCCAGCGACGACACCTGACCGGCGGACAGGGCAACGGCCCAAAGGGCCACCTCGGCAATGCGGCCGTCGGCAAACTGGCCGAACACGGAGCCGTCGTAGCGAGTCCCCACAAGCATCCGGTGTCCGGACCAGCCGGTTGTCGGAGCTGACGTGTTGGTGGCGACAGGGACGCCGTTCAGGTACAGGTAACGCTCCGTCGAAGAGACGAAGACCGCCGCGACGTGGTACCAGGTCCCGGGTGTAATAGCCGGGCTCAGCATGCGAGTGCCCGAGTCCGTAGCGTCTGCGAACACCTGACCAGAGAACCCGGAAGATCCAGCCACCCCGATTTGCCGGCGCCCAAAAGCCGCCCCGGTCGTGTTCGTGGACAGGTTGACGATGATCCAGTTTGCGTTCGTGACCGTCGCCTTGAACCACGCCGCCAGCGTCACAGGCTCAGAAAGCGGAACTCCAGGGACGGTGGCCGTGGACCCACTCATGGACGACGACGCCACAAATAGGCGAGCCGCAGAGGCGGTCAGCGCCACCAGCGCGATCGCCGTTGCAATCCACTTCTTCATTCGGCCCGGACCTCCACGCTCAAAAGCTGGATGTCGTTCGAGTTGATCGTGTCCGCAGCATCCCCGGTGTCGCGGTAGACTTCGAGGATCCCGACCTCGCCGCCAACCAGCCCGTCGAGGTTCACGGCGCTGAGGGTCGTGGCAACCGTGGTCCCGGCCGTCGCGGAACAGGTCGTGGTTGCCTCAACCGCAGTGGCGAAGTCATCCGCGTCCACGTCAACGCCTGTCACTTTCCAGAATCGTGCCCCCATCCGGCCGTCTCCGCTGGTGGCCGTCGTGGTCCACCGAAGCACTACGGTGGCAGTCGATGAAGCGTAGCCGACTGGCAGGTTGATGACCCACCGGGACTGCTCTTGCGTGGATGGGTCGAACTCCAGCACCGGGATCGCGTTGCGGGTGCCGTAGCTCGCCGGGTTGGATGCCGGCGCGTGTGCCTGCGGGGCGAAGAACGATGCGATGGTCTTTCCGGCGGTGTGGTTCGTGTTCCCGACCGCCACAGCCGCCGCGACGAAAGCGGTGCTCGCAGCGCTGGTGTCGTTGTCTCCAGCCGATGCGGTCGGAACGGTAGGGTTGCCAGTAAGCGCCGGACTCGCCAGAGGAGCCTTCAACGCAACCTCGTCCAGGACATTCGTCCCGCCGACCTTGAGAGCCCCGGTGATTTCCACCAGCGCGTTGCTCACGTTCATCACGTCGGTTCCGGCACCGGAGAACCGCGTGTTGCGGGCGTTGATCCTCAAGTCACCGTAAAGCGACGCCGCCCGGTCGTAGACCGTGATCGCTCCGCGACCGCACCCGCCCGCCCCATAGAGCGCGTTGGTTGACTCGTAGATAAACTCAAGCCCCTCACCAGCCGACGGCGCTGAAAGCCCCACTCCAGGACCAAGAATGCGGAAGTAGCCGTTGGTCGGCATCCAGTCGAAGCCGCCCTTCCCGGTCACTGTGTACATTCCGGAGCTCTTCATGCCTAGGCGGTAATACTCGGTGGTATCGCTTCCGGCGCTCATCAGAGGCCCGCGACCCTCCTGATAGGTTTCGCCGTTGTTGGACTTGTCCCGTTGGAACGTCCACTGGGAGTACGGGGCGTTGGTGAAGTTGAAGCCAGTGTGGCTGATGACGTTGGTGTCGGTGACCTCAATTCGAAGATGCCCCTGCAATGACCGAACCCGGAGACCAACGGAAGGGTTGACCCCGGTGTCCCATGTGCCGATGTCACCAGACTGCCATGTCCCCCCCGCCGTATTGGTTCCCACCCAGACAATGGCCGGATTCGCCGTCTGGTTCGAAACGACCAAGGTCTTCGTGTAGGCGTTGGTCCCGGTGAACGAGTTATTTCCGGACTGCGTTGCGTCGCCACTCCCGCCGGGAGTCACCAGCGTCCCGTCGTCCCGGATGAACTTCGTCCCGTCAGGAGTACCGGACGCGAGGCGGGAAATCGGGACGGTCCCGGAGCTGAACGCGGTTGTGGCGTTGAGGTTGGTGAGGCCGGACCCGTTGAGGGTCGCGAGTTGCGTGAGGACCGCCGACAGTGGCTGGTAGGTGGCGGCCATGGACGCCACGCGGGCGATGGCGGCCCCAATGGAAAGGGTTGGGTTCCCGCTCACTCCGTTGCCGTTCGCCACCGTGATCTCGGCGTCTCCGGTCAGTGTCCTCTCCGCATAGGTGCCGGCCCCGGTGCGGGCCAGAAGGCCGGTCCCGGTCAGCGCCGAAACCGCCACCAAGTCAGGGTCGCTGTCGATTTTCGCATTCAACAGGGCCATCAGGTTGGTCCCGTTAACGGTCGGAGTCCCGGTCAGAGCCGAGTTTGCGGCCGAGGCAAAAAACGCGATGGCAGCCGGGTTCAGGTGGTTGGTCGTGATCGAGCCGGTCGGGACAATCGCCGCAATGCTCGATCCGGTCACGTCCCAAGAAACCGTTGGGGTGTCGTCCAGCGAAGGCTCTGTTACCTCCGCGTTGTTCACCTCGATCTTCCAGCTGTTTGTCCCGCCGCCGCCCGTGGGCCAATCCGTTCTCGTGACCCCTCCAAAGGTAATGGATGCGCCGGGCATGATGACGACATTCGTCGGGAACGTGACGAGCGAATCCGTCATGGACATGACCACGTTGAGTCCGACCTGAAACAAAGTTGCTCCACCGCCCGTCGTGTAACCATGAGAAAGTGTTACGGTTTTCGCAACTGGATCCTCGATCAACTGTACGCGCCGATTCTCGACCCCATCAATGGTGCCCACAAACAGAGCGAGCCGGTTAGTATCCGAAGATCGAATCCCCAAAAGGTTAGGCACAGAGCTCCAACCGCCAACATACGGGCTGGAGGGATCAGGCCCGAACATACCAGATCCGTACACAGAAAATGCATTACCATTCGCCGGGAGGCCGAGGATAGAGGAGCCCGTTGCCGTAATCACAGCATTCGTAACGCTGCCAAGGAAATACAAAGGAAGACTAGACTTGCTAGAAGCAGCCAAAAAATCTACACGCGAATTCGTTCCCGTCCCATCACCAGAGTCGCGCAAAACAATAAAGGCGCGCGGATTGTTTGTCCCGTCATAAACAGCAACACCGATTGAGTTTGTCGCGCTCAACAGTCTGTCCATGACAGCTAGCTTATTGCCGTAAGGCCCAGCATCGCGAAAATTGCCATCCAGATTGGTGCCGACCAACCACGTTGACGCAAACAACTGACCCGGCCCTTCAAACGAGGGATCAATAATAGAGGCTGGAATATATTTCGAATCGCCCGGGCCAGAAATGCGGGTGATAGACCCGCCACCGCCCTGAATCAGCATCATGTTGCCCATGACGACGTGCCCTTGGGTGGTGTACTCGTCGAAGTGAATCAGGCGCCGGGTGGCCGTCGTTCCGCCTTGGTTTTCGAAACGGTTGTTCAGGATCGAAACCGATTGGACGTTGGTCCCGATCCACACGCCGTTCGTCGAGTACTGCTCAAAGTCGCAGTTTTCCACCCGGACCATGTTGCAGTTCTGCAGGAACACCGCCCCGGCCGCTCCGTTTGTCGGACTCCCGGACAGACCGCCCGAAATGTACGAGTTCAGAATCCGAATGTCGTTCGGTCCTCCTGTTGATCCAGGACCGCCATCGCCCCAAACCACGTAGTCTCCTCCCGCTTTGTTCCAAAGCTGACAAAACGAAATGTTGAATCCCCAATTCCCCCCATAAATCGCATTGTCCAGGTCGTAGTGACCGAATGTTTCGACGGCGCGATTGAATCCGACACCCGACCCTTGCGTGACGTAAACGTGATCGAGCTCCGAGGACGAAACATCGTCCAACCGAAATGCAGACTGCGGAGTGAATCCCGCGGCGGTGGTCATCCGGATGTTCCTAAAAATGATGTTGTACCTCCGGGGCACCCCGTTGGTCACACCGAAGTGCTGAAATCCGTTTCCGTTGTGCGCGATCTGGATATTCGCGTTGAACCCTCCTCCGTCGAATTCCTGATAATCGTAGGGCAGCGTGATCGGGCTTTCGAATCTCCACACGCCGACTGGAATGAAGATGCGCCGGTTCCCGGCCGACCAATCCAAAGCTGCCTGCACGGATGCTGAGTCGTCCGCTCCGTCTCCCGAAATGGCCCCCCAATACCGGATGTCCTGGACCGGATTGTTGATTGCTGAGGACTCGTACCGCCCGACCCCAGTCGATGGCATCCGTACGTACGGGAACCGCACCGTCGCGGTCGAGTTGCTGACGTAGGTGTAGGACAGGGGCGCAGGCCACAGGTTTGAGGACGACCCATGCCGCACCTCAATGACTTCCGAGGGCTGCGGAATGCGAAGCGACAAGTCCGCCACGCTCGCTACCGAGTAGGTGACTTTGGAAGATTGCCCGAACGAAGTGATGGCCAGCTCCAGTAGCAGAACAGACAGGATGGTCAGCTTTTTCATTTGGTCACTCCACAATCTGCAGGCCGTCCATGCGGGTATAAACCACGCCGTCGTTCCGCACAATGATGTTCACGCCGTCATGCGTCCCGGATCCACCGACTCGGAACACAGCCGGGTCTCCGTTCGCGTCCGCTCCAATCCCGACAACCTGAGCGTTCGTCGTCGACTCCTGGAACTCCTCCACCGTGTCGAAGTAGTAGGGGGCGGTCTCCCCGACCGTCGACACCAACAGGTCCGCCAGGTCCCCGCCCGCGCTGGTCAAAGCGAACATCCCGCGGTTCTTGACCCCACGGCCCCACCACTCAACGCGCCAGACGGCCGGCGTCAGCTCGATGGTGAACTCGCCGTTTTCGTCCGTCGTCACCTCATAGATCCCGCCCGTCATGACCTGGCCGGCCGACGGCAGCGGGTAGGCGAGCGGTGTGAATTGCAGGATGACGGAAGCCATCGGCGTCGACGCGCTTTCCTTGTGAATCGTCCCGGTCAGCGTGCTCATTTTCTCGATGCCTTTTTGAACAGATCCTTGTAGTAACGCCCGATCCAGTAGGTCAAAACCCACTTCATAGAACGGTCCGGCGGAAGCGTCCCTGGCCACGGGGCCTGAAACACTCGCCGCTTCAGCAGGTAGTAAAGGGTCACCACCTTCCCGACCTTCCCGGCCAGGAACGCCTCCCCAGCCTTTGTCTTCAGGATGAACAGGCCCCCAACCTTCGCCGACACCTGAGCGGCCGAACGCCCGTGCGCCGCGGGGTGAATCGGGATCGTCAGCGCCTTCGCCCGCTTCGGAACGATCTGGCCCCCGTACAGCTTCTGCGGAAACCGTTTGTCCCGGATCGGAATGCGGACCCGGCCCTGCTCGATTGTCGGGCTTTCCTCCACGCTGCGCCCGATCTGAAGCCAGAAGTGGGTCCGGTCTCCACCGAGTTGGTTCGGCTCGCTCTGGTCCTTCTTCGCGAAGTGCCGCTTCAGGAAGTCAATCAGCCCCTTGCCACCAGCCTTCAGGCCCGCGGTCTTCCGCTGGGGCGAAAGCGTCTTACGCATCCCACGCGTGACCGTCTCTGTGATCCTAACCTTGTTCATCACGCCTTCACCACTTTCGTTCCCTTGATCTCGTACCCAGGCCCCAAGTCCTTCAGCAGTTGCTTCGCCAACTTCGCGTCATTTGGTATCTCCGATTCAGCGTCTCCGAAATCCGGAATGCGCTTCGGCTTTTGGTCCTTCGGCTTCTTCATACCGAGCTTCGCGCCGCTCTCAACGCTGACCCGTCGGATGCTCATCCCGGAGTTGTAGTCGAACGGCGGATACGGGAGTGAGAAAGTGCTGATTCGCGACCAGATCGGATCATTGATCTGCGCCACCATCTTACCGCCCCGCCGGCCACCGCCGGCCGCTCCCCACCGAAGCGACCAGTTCCGCGGTTCCGCCCGAGGTTCCGCCCGGTACAGTTCCCACCACGGAAACTTGTCCAAGCTCTTCTGTGCATCGACGAACCGGCCGAACCCACGCGCCATGTCCCGGTTCGTCCGGATGATCAGGTCAAGCCGCTGGTCGCTCGTGATGTCCTGAATCGTCCCACGGATCGCTTCCGGCGGTCTGTACCCTCCACGCTTCGCGATCTCCTTCAGGATCTCCCTGGCATCGATAGGGCTGATCTCCCGGGTCAGCACCTTCTCCGTCACCTTCTTGATGCCGTCGAGAAACCGCGCCTTCGACACCTTCGCGCTGAAAACAGCACGCTGACGAATTCCCTTTCGGATGTTCGACAGTTCATCGGCCGACAGTTCGTTTCGGAGACGGCGTGCCGCCCGCACCTTGCGCAGCGCATACTCCAGGGCTCGGCTTGCCATTACGTGCCTTCCTGCTGATCCCGGCGGAAGGTTTCCTCGTGGTCCCAAGAGTATTCGAATGGCATCGCCGCCTTCGGATTCTCAATCGCCCCGGTGTCGGGTGCCTCAATCGCAGGACCGTCGCCGGCCGCGATCAGCTTCAGGACCGCTTCCGCAGATTCCCCATCCGTCTTCCGCTGCCCGCTCGGGTCCAGGATCTCGCCATAACACCGACTCATCACCCGAATGACCAAGAGGGCCAGGGTCGTGTCGATCAGCGACTCCGGAAGCGTCCCGACCGGGCCAAGAGCGTTGTCCGGGTTCCCAGCGATATACCCGCGAACCTTGTTCGTGACCGTCGTGATCAGGCTGGCAATGGGATCCACTTCCCCGGGACCAAGGGCAGCGTTGCGATACGCGATCAACTCCTTCCCGCTCAGCCTGGTCGAAATGTCCGCCTCCGTCACCGCTCTCCAGTTCGCCATATCGTCTCCTTTGAATGAAGTAGGGGCGGACGCCTCTCGACGCCCGCCCCTCGTCTCCCGGCCTGTTCTGTCCCGTAGGCGAGGGCACCAAGGATTACTGTCCGTAAGGCGTGGTCAACGCCCACGGCGGTTTCCCGGATACCTTCACGACGAGATTGGTGCACACGTTCGTTCCCGTGTTCGCGTAGCTCAGGAACTTGATGTAGCCGAAGTCCCCGACGTTCATGTTCGTACACCACACCTTCCCCTGGCTCCCCGTGAAGGTCAGCACGAGTGAAGTGACGGCGGTGTCTTCGAACGAGGTTCCATCGACGCTCCGGTGCACCGGAATGGTCAGCGTTGCCGCAGCCGGATTCGTCGAGGTGAGACGGCCGGTGATCGCAATCGCGATGGTAGGGTGCCGGCGCACGTCAACGATGATCGGATTCGCCGTGTCGGTGGTGCTGGCCGCGACCGTACCGGGCACCCCGATATCGGTCGCCGTGTAGGTCGTGACGTAGGTGCGCGGAAGGTCCGCAGCATTCGCCTTGGGCGTGACCACCGGGGCCACGCTTGCGGCCAGTGCCCCGATCACGAGGATCGAGGTGCGGATGAATCGGCCGATTCCGCGATGGATGATGTTCTTCATTGGGGTCTCCAATTTCCTGTTCTTGTCGGATGGTTTCCGCCGGAGGGTTCGCTTACGGTGCGACGCTGGTGAAGTTCAGCCGGACCGCCGCGGACGTGTTGGTGATCTTGACGTCGTGCGACCAGTCGAAGGCGGCAACTTCGCTCCGTCCGTCCTCGGACGTGTAGGTTCGGGGACCGAGCCAGGCACCAGCGAGCCGGAAGGTCTTCATGAAGGACGGGTCCCGCCGGGTCGGGTTCGGGCTCGACATGAACACGATCACCGAGGAGTCCAGCAGATAGGACATACTGGTGGCCTGACCTTCCGGGTTCATATCGGTCGCCGCCCGCGCCACCATGATCTCCGGATTCCCGGTGAACAGGGTGCTAGCCTCGGCCTGGGTGACGTTCGGGATCGCCTTCGACCCGGCCGTGACGAACCGGCTCCGGACGAATGTGGAGTTCTTGAACAACCGCCACGCCGTCGGACCGAACAAGAGGCGGGTGTTCATGATCGAACCGCCGGCCGCAGCCAGCCCGATCTGATCGATGTACTGATCCACCGAGTTCACCGGATCGACGCTCGCGACATTGACGTCGGTTCCGGCCCCGAGGGAGGCGAGGGCCCGATTGATCACGTCGCGTTCGTGGCTCAGCGTCCCGATCTCGGCAGCCAGGTCAGCCGCCTCCATCATGACGTTCTCGCCGCCCTGTTCACCTTCGGCGATTTCTTGCTCGTCGTAGGCGACGTCGACGGCGTTCGGCGTGCAGTTGTAGGTCAAGTCCGAGGCGTCGAAGATGACGCGCACGGCTTTCGCGCCGGCCGGCCGGATGGTGTCGGGAAGGCGGAAACGGCTTTTCTCCGAGTAAGCCTTGTAGCGACCGATCGCGGCCGACACGTTGACCGTGGGGGCCAGGAAGTTGCCGACCGGCGTGATTGTGCGAAGGGCGACTCCGTTCGCGTATTCGCGAATGAGCGGATTCGAACCAAGGTTTGCGAGGCGTCCCATAAGTTTTGAGTGTCGAGGTTCTGGTCTGTTTCGGTCTCAGTTGGTTTCGGTTCGGCTCAGACGGTCAGGCTGGAGAACGCCGGACGCACCCGCACCCAACCGCCGGCCGTCGCATCCTCCTCGGCATAGCCGACGACGAAATAGACATCCGACGCGGCTCCGGTGGCGGTCACGACCTTCCCGAAGGTTCCGCTGGCGATCACCTTGTCGCCCGCCGTAATGGTCCCGGCCGCAATCAGCCGGACGTTGCTGTTCGGGCTCAGGGGCTGCACGTACACCTTATTTCCCGCGGTGTAGGTGGCGTCGGGCACGTCGACGATAACGAACGGGGTAACGTCCGCGACATCAGTCGGGAGCGTCACCTCGGCCTTCCCATCGGTCCCGGTGGTCAGTTTGACGAGGTAGCCTTCCTTGCCGGTCAGGTCGGCGTCGGCGGTGAAGGCCAGCCGGCCTTCGACGGTATTGGTCTGGAGGAGTCCCATAATGTTTCCTTGGTGATCGATTGTCGGTGTCGGTGGTCTTGCTGTTCAGGTTCCGCGGATCAGTTCGCAGCCATGACTTCGCCGCGAGCGAGGCTGACGGCGCGCTGATAGGTCATCCCGTTCTGCTTCAGCATCAGGTCGTTCGCCCGGGACATGATCGCCTTCGACTGCGCCTCGGTCGGGGTCTTGGCGTCCTTGTCGACAGCGCCAGGGTTGTTCCGGTTCCTCAGGTCGTGCTTCGCCTGCTTCCCAGCCTTCTCGGGATCGCCATCGACCAAGAGGGTCAGAATCTCGATGGTCTGGGCGCGGTTGGCGGTAAGCTTGCGCTTCAACTCCTCCTTGTTCGCCACGTAGGCTCCGAACTTGGTCGCGTCGTATTCGACGACGGTCGCGAGCAGTTCCTCCTTCGTCTTGTTGGCGACAGCCAGTTCCGCATCCAGTTCCTTGACGCGGTTCTGGAGTTCGCCGCACTTGTTCGCCGTGTCGGCCGCCGCCTTCATGCGAGCGGACGCGGGACCAAAGGCCTGGCTGATTTCCTCGTCGCTGGCCGTTTCCGGCAGACCGAGGAGGCTGCAAAGCAGTTTCTTGTGTTCCATTTTGTTCTCCGTTCTTCGTGGTTCCTGCCGGTTCGTGATTGGGGGCATCCCCTTCAGCTTGGGGTCGTTGGTAAGGGCGAGCCGTTCGAATCGCCCGGGCCGGTACTTCTCGCCCCCAAGGTGTTCCAAATCGGTGAGCACCGGACTGACAAACCGATAGGTCCCGCCCTCGACGAGAGGGAGACCCATCTGAGTCCAGCGGGGGCGGACCCAAAGCCCGTCGTCCCGTCGCTCCATTTCGTGAACCCAGCCAGCCGCTTCGCTCTTGGAGTCGGATCGATGCGAAAGGTGGTCCAGGTCGACCAGCAGGCCGCCGAAGTTCTCGTCATCCTTCGCCTTCTGGAAGTCGCGCAGCATCGCGTCAATCGCGACGTCATCCAGAACCTGCTCGATTTCGGTGAAGGTCGTTTCGCCGCCTTCCCTCGTCTGCATCACGCCCGGGAAGCTCCCCTTCGGAAGCGCCATGATCCAACCGTCGGGCGGTAGGGTGAAGTTCGCTCGATTCTCGACCGTTGCATCAGTCGGCTTCCCCACAGGAAAGCCGTTTCCGATGATCTGTCGCGTCAGCTTCATCCTTTGTTGCCGGCGACTTACTGACCGAACCCTTCAGCGTCAAGTTTCTTCCGTTGCGCTTTCACCAACTCCGTCGGCGAACGCGTCGGCCAGAATCCGTTCGAACTCGTCATCCGCGGCGCCGTTCAGGTTCGCCTTTTCCAGAAGCGCGGGAAGTTCTTCTATCAACTTCTTCAGTTCATCGGTCCGCCGCGTCTCGTCGCTGATCAGAAACGCTGACGAGAATCGATTCAACGCCTCGTACGCATCCGCCCCGATTGCGCGCTGCATCCTGACCGTTTCGCTCTCGCCGGAATCCGTCACCGCACGATTCATCGCCGATCCCAAAGCCAGCTGGTTGCCTTCTACCGCAGGCGTGCCCGGTTCGACTTCCGACAACTGCATTCCGACCAACCGCTCGGCATCCTCCAGTTTCGGACGATATCCAGATTGGCGCAGGATCGACAGGATCTCGGCCCCGGCTTTTTGGTCCACCCGGTCCTTCCGCCGGATCACCAGGCGGGCAAGGTGCGGCCTGCCCGGGAACATCCGGTTCAGGACCGGCTCCCCGAGGCTGCGCTGAAGCAGGTTCGCGATCTCCTCCAGTTCCGCCGCCGCGATCTCCGAGAACACATCCTGATGCGCGTCGGTCGCTCCGGACCCGATCCCGGTCGCCTCCGACAGCATCGTCAGCTTCCCGCCGGTCCCACGCAGAACCAACTCGGTGTCGATGTACCCGAGCAGCCCAGGGAACGGCGTTCCGTCCGACGAGCCGGCCCCGCCGAACAACTTGGCCTCGACGCCGGGAGGGAGTGCACCATGGCCGTTCGACACGTAGGCCTCCAGCGTTGCGCGGGCGGCAGCGTAATCCTTCGCGCTTGCCCCGGAGTCCCTGCTGAACTGCATGAAGATGTTCGGCACCCCGAACTTCGCGCAGAGCAAAGCCCAGTCCTTGAGCGATGTTGTCTTCGGGACGAACTTCAGAGCAGCCAGTTCGTCAATGCTGGTCTCGACTTCGCGAATCACGTAGTCCGTGACGTCGATCGGTTCCCCTCGGTTCGTATTCGCCGCCTTCGCGTTGTATTGCCACTCGGCCCTCGGGAACGGCTGACACCAGAACCACTGCGGGACCGGCATCAGGTGCTTCACGATTCCGCGATGGTCGTAAATCTTCTCCAGGTGCGCGTAACCTCTGAACGTCGCCATGCCGAGCCAGCACCACGCCTCGGTCATGTTGTCGATGTTCCCGAAGGTTCGCTTCAGGATATCGCGTTGCGCTTCAGCTTCCGCCTGGGTTGCTTGGTCACGTTCCGCCTCCGGTTCCAGTTCAATGGCGTACTTCGCCGACCCGAGCGCAGCCATGCGGCGCATCTTGAGAGCCGACGTCACGGCTTCCCGCTTCTCGACGAACCGATAGAGCCACGTCAGGTCCGCGAGGTATCCCTGCTCGCTGGCCTCCAAGAGCGACACCACCCTGGCGACCGAGAGGTAGCGAAGCGGGTTGTACGTGCGGCCCGACGGAAGTTCATCCGGATCGTGATGGGTTGACCGCGGTGGTCCTCCCCAAAGGATTACGTCGGCGACCGTCGGACTTCCGTTGCTTTTGGTAACCCTGTTCTGAACCCGACGCGATGCCTTCGACATGCTTCGCGAACTACGCCCCGAGCCACGCAAAGTCAACTCAACACGGATCTGTCTTCCCACTCCTCCCGCGAAGATCCGGACGTATCCGGTGCTTCCCAATTCGAAAGGTCGAATCTCCCGTCTCCAATCAGGATCGAATGCACACCCGAAAGCGTATCGACGTATTCATCGTGCTCGACGTTCGGGAATCCCGTCACCTCGTTCAGCCATTCCTCGTTCCACGGTGCGCGTACCAGGATCACGTTGCCCGTCTCGCACATCGGAGACGCCCGTTCAGCCCGTGCCATCTTCGACGCCTTCGGCACCGCCGTGAAGTGGACGTTCAGCTTGCTGAACCGCCGGACCCACGCCGACGCCTGAGACTTCCCGGCCTGGCCGGGGTCGTGCTCGATCCACTGCTCTACCTCCGGACCGTCCTGCAGGGCGGTCTTTTCGAACAGGCTTTCGACCGCAGCCGGGGTGTCCCGAATCGACGCGACGTTGTGAATCCACAACCTCCCTTGCTCATCAAGGAACGCTTTCGTTCCGCGGGTCCAATCCGGATCAGGGTAGTCCGGGGTCGGGCGTGACGCGGCCAGATCCCAATACCTCACCACCTTCCCGATCGGTCGAGACGCGACGTTTTCGATTGGGAACCAGTGCCGCAGGAACAGGGTCCCGCCCTGCTTCGACACGTTCCAGTTCGCGAGCTCCAACCGCTGCCGGTCGACCCGGTTCAAACTCCGCAGCTTGTTCAGGTAGGTCGGGTCCGAAAGCATCAGGGCCGGATTGTCCGAGAGTTTCGCCGGGATGAACGTGACGGACATCGCGCTGTTCGGACCGAGCTTCGCCTCTATCTCCTGCCGGGTGTTCGCCCAAATCCGTTCTTCCCCGGCCATCCCTTGCCAGCGGATGACGCCGGACCGCTCCTCGATGGCGAATCCGGTCTTCTCGTTGATCCACCAGTCGATGAACTTCCGGACCCAAGAGCTGGCGTCGGCGTTCGTCGTCGCCCTGACCCTCCCGGGGATTCCGTGAGTGCTGCGCGCCCGGGACAGCATGTAGACGAATTGGGCCTCCGAGAAGTGGGTCAACTCGTCGAACCCAATCCACGGGATCTGCGACCCCTGCCAGTTGTGGATCTCCTGTTCCCGCTCCAGGTGCCGCATCGAGACTCGAAATCCACCGTCCCACCTCCATTCAAGCATGTGGGTTACGGCCGATCCGCCGAGTGAAGGGTACAGGCGAACCGACGAGTCCCACAGCCCGCCCTGGTTTCGGATCTGCGGGACCGTCCGGCGGAACAGGACCGCCCCAAAGCGCGGGACTTCCCTACGCCGCAAAGGATCCATCAGGAGAGCGAACGTCTTACCACCGCCGGCCCCGCCGCCATAGATGCAGATGTCGGCCGGCGACGCCAGAAACCTACGCTGCGGGCCCGGCTGGGGTGTAAAACGCGCCATTGCCGGATTCGTGTTCGGATTCCCCGTTCTCCCCACCTCCGTTCTCGCCAGGGATCGTTTCGCGGCTCAACCGCTCTGCCTCACCGTCTCCGAGGCGATCGATCTCCTCGGCCGGCAGGACCAGCACCGACCCGGTAACGTGCGTCTGGATCGGCCCCTCGTTGGGCCCGGTGTGCTGCAACGCGAAACGGGTCTCTCGGTACATCTCGGGCCGCCGCGCCTTTAGCAGGAACATCAGGAGCACGTCCGACGGTTCCTTTTCCCGGCTGGCCCTGGCGAACGCCACCGCCTCCAACCGCTCCGTCGACGCTTCCAAGGCTTCGTCGAATTCCGCCGCGAACTTCGGATCCCGGATCCGCGCCATCCGGACGGCGTGCCGGCTGATCCCGCAATGCGCTGCCGCGGGCGCGATGACGCCGATTGTGCGAAATGCATCCAGAAACGCTTTCTTCCATTGTCGCTTCCTTCCCTTTTTTGACGCGACATCAGGCTCATGATCACCTTGCTCCATAATATCTTTCGGTTTGGTAGTTGTTTCGTTTGCGCTACCAGTCGCCCAGCTTCTTCTTCGGCTTTCCTCCCCACACCATGTTTGAGAAGTGGGCTGCAATCATTTCCTCAGGGAAGTCCCGCTTTTCGAAAATGGCAATTTTCTCGTGTCTCTTGGGCGGATGGAATCCGTTGTACGGGTAGAACGTTTTGGTTGGAAGGTGCCGGACATCCGACCGTCCGAACCAAACCGACGACAAGAAGACTGGACCGGTCAGAGCAGAGCTTCTGGTCTTCTGCTCCCAGAAAAACTTCGGGAACCGCTTCAGCAGTTCCATTGCCGCGGGGTGGCCCTTGGGGCATCCGATCACGGCAGCTTCAAACGATTTCGACGAACGCTTCCCGGCGAACGGCCTCGGATCTTCCAGCAGTTGGGTGAACGGCTTCAGCGGCATGACGTCGCAGTCCATGTACACCCCGCCCTCGTTTGCAAGGAGTAGGTATCGGATGATGTCCGACTGTTGGGAAAGCGAACCGGCCTCGTCCCAAATCTTGAACAACTCCTTCGGGAGCATCCGAACGGCTTCACGGTCCGAGACCGTTAGCATCTTGAAGCCTGGGTGCATCCTGCCAAGTTCATCCCACCACTGGTCAAATATTGGAGGTTTGACCCCGTTCCCCAACCACACGCGTATGAATGTTTTCTCGATCATGGTTTGAGTTTCTTTTTTCCGTTGTTCTTGAGCATCGCCCTCACTTTCGCGCTTTTGATTTCGCCCGTCACCACCGCCTTCATCCCGTACTCGTTCACGCCCTTCGGGACCGCTACACCGGGTTTCAGGATCGGGAGGGTGTCGAACCCTCGCCAGGCCCCCCGGACGATGTGCTGGGGCCTGCGGAAGCGACGGCCGACCGTCACGACATGGGGCCATACCCTCTCCAGGGAACGAGCCATCTTAAGCCTGCCGTCGCCACGATAGAGTTCGGCCGAGTTCCCGCCCTTCATCTTCATGGTCGTCATCTTCCACGCGAGGAACGCATTGAACAGGATCGTGCACCATCCTGACGACAAGGCTTGTAGGCAAAGGTCCGTGTCCTCGTTGTACCGGCCGCGCCACCGGAACGGAAGCGAGTTCAGGATCAGGATGCACGAGTAGACGTGTACGTTGAGGTAGAATGGGGGCTGCTTCAGCTTGTTGATGCTGAACATGTAGTAATTCATCCCGCTGATCCCGATGTTCTGGTATCGGTCCGTGAAGTCTTCGGCGCATCGGAATGCAACCCCAGCCTCGCACCGGACCTTCCTTGCCTTCCACCGTCTCCACATCCCGAGGATATTGTCGTCGAGAATCCAGTGGCGTTCCGCTCCAGATGCCTTGGCGTGCTCCCACACCCAATTCCGTGCCGGGATTCCACCGAGCCCGAGGTTGCTGAATGGGAGCACTTCCAGCACCTCCTCGCCGAAGTGCTTGGAGTACTCCTCCCGCTCCTGTGGCTCAATGACGAGCCTGAACGGTACACGGTCCCGGATCAGGAACTTCGCGGTGTGGCAGCAGTCGGATCTCCCTTTGCTGATCACGTAAACCGGATATCGCGGTTCGGTCATTTCTTCGCTCCCTTGGCCTTGCCTTCAGCCGTTACGAACCTGATTGCCCCGACATCCTCACGATCCGTCCACGGCCAGCGCGTGCTCCACGTAGTCCCTTTGATCGCCCCCTTGTCAATCTTCACTTCCTTCTCGTCGCAAAACCGCTTTCGGTCCTTCTCGGACGTGAACGTGATGACGAGTTTTATTGAGTCGCTTCCCTCGTCATAGGCGGGCACACCAACCCATGCCGCGGCTGCGTTGAAGTTCTTGATCTCCCCGTCCGGCCTGGTGACGTAGACAAGGCTCGCGAGCATCATGTCGTCGTAGCCTGTCCCGCACAACCCGGCCGGGTCCTGTTCCTTGATCGCCTTCAGGATCTCCGTCAACCGCCGGTCGTCGATCTCCCCGAGGTTCAGGATCTCGTTGTCCCCCACCAGCACCTTCATGGCCTCGGGCGAGTCCGACGCTGCGTCGATCCTGACGACCGGGACTTCCTGCAGCCCGAGTTCCCCGCAGGCTTCCGCGACCCCGTGGCCTGCCAGGATCGTGCCGTCGTTCGCCACCACGATATTCCGGTAAACTCCGTTCCGCCGTATGCTTTCCTTGATGTGATCGAGTTGGTCCTTCGGGTGCTTGCGGTAGTTGCGCGGGTGCGGCTTCAGCGAAGCGAGCGGAACAACCGCGCGGTCGCGAATCATACCGGCGAGAACTGGATGGGAAGCAGGTGCCGTTGGGGTGCTGGCATCGGGTAGCGACTCCCGTGCCGCGGCAGAGCCCTCCCCATCCGTCTCGGGCTGCGGGCGAGTCGCAGCCGAAATCTCCCGTTTCGATTCCCGTTTCGTTCACGGTTTCACTCCCCTTCTTCTACGACTCCAGTCGGATAGTTGCAAGCTGCCGGTGGCTTTTGACTTGCGATGGCAGTCCATCGTGATGGTGCCCCGTTCCGCCCGTGCGACACCTTCAGGATTTCTTCACGCCTCCAGAGTTGGCAAAGGAATGCGGACGCCTGAGCGGTTCCAAGCCCGAATCGTTCAGCAACCTCGGTCGTGTCCATCGGTTCCGAGGCGTTTCGAAGCAACTTCCTGATCCTCCCGCTGATCGAATGCGGTTGCCTCTTGCGTCGTCGCGTTGCCTTTTTCATTTCGTCGTCGTTCCGAAATCCGCTTCCGCAGTTCCGCCGTAACCTTCTGGTGGCAGCGAACGCACAAGGTCCGGTAATTCTCGGGGCCGCATTGTCCGCCGCCTTCAACTACCGGGACTATGTGGTCTGCCTCCCACCAGGTCTGCTGTCTGTAGACCGGCCATCCTTCCTTCTTCATCGCCAACCGGCGATTTGTACACGCCATCAAGACCCGTCGTACGGTGTAGTCCCACCTCCGGTTCCCGGTGACGAGAAACGCCGGTACCTTCGCAGCCCAGCCGTTCCTTCGTTGAAAGGATCTGATCCGCTCAGAATACCCGTGCTTGATCGGCCAGCCGTACGGCATCGAAACCCTGGCCCGGTCACGCATCCTCTCCGAATCCGCCCCGCACGCCGAGCACACGCCTCGATCCCGAGCCCATAGCCGTTCCCGGACGAACTGAGGCGAGTTCCGCCACATCCAGGCTTCGACGCACTCCTGCGAGTGCCAGTTGCGCCTACGTGGTCCCGGGGGCCGGCCGCACCCGCAGGAGCAGACGACTCTCCCGGATTCGTCCTTCAATGCCCTCGCAGACTCTCGGCGCTTCGTGCTAATTCGTATCGCTTGAACTGGATGACCCAGACCCAAGGGTTGCGGTCCCACGAGCCTCGGCCGTTGATCGACTCCCATATGGCGCTGTAGTCGTGGACAGGCGAGTCTGAACTGAAGTCAGGGTAATCCGGAATCCCCTCGCAAATGGCGTCGTGATCGCTGATGTCCTGCAACCGCTCCACCCTGACGGCCTCGATCTCCAGCGTGATCCGAGACGTCAAGCGGGGCATGAAGATCGGCGGACGCCATTTGAATGGGTTGAGATACTTCGGAGGCTCGCCGTCTGTGGATCGGTAGAAGCAATTCGGACGACCTAGGGACTTTGCGGAAGCAGCATCACAACCAGGCGCCCACGTCTCCCGCACCCACAGGCGGTCTCCATGTTTGCCGTAGGGGCATCGGAGAGGGTCGCTTGAGTTCCAGCATGCACCACGGCGCTCGTAGTATGCGAGAGGCCACGCGGTTCCGGTGCAGTAGGGACGCACAATGCAGTTCCTTCCGAAACCGGCGGCCTCGGGCTGCGGCTTCACAATCCTCCTCGTCTGGGTCTTCCGGCCCTCAAGAATGGCTCGCACCATTTTGCCCGAGAACAGGATCGGGCGTTCGCGTGAAGCCGTCGGCGCAGCGACGGGCGTTGAGTCAGGGGTGGTGTTCATCGCGTGGTGGCGCCTTCGCTGACTTCGGTGTTCTCCGTCTCCACCCCCTCCAAGAAGCTCAACAGGTCGCCGGCCGTTGCGAGGATGGCCTCGGCGGTGCGTCCTTTGTCGTAGCCTTCCGGGTCTTCGATGGCGGCCCGGTCGATCACCCGGTGTTTCGCGAGCAGAGCGCCAAGCATGGTTGCCAGCATGACTTTGGTTTCTCGGTCGGATTTCATTGGGTCGTGGTGTTGGAGACGGTGGTGGTCACTTATACGAACCAGGGTTCGCCTACTGAGGGTTCTGCCGCGCTTCGAGTTCTTGGAGCGCAGCAGAGGCGATGGTTATCACTTTCATCGAACACCGATAGCCATTGTCGCATTGCGTTTCCATCGACATCCCCTCCGCGTCCTCATTTTGATAGTCCTCGCACGCCTTTATGATTTCGAGTAACGCGGCAGAACCAGTCGCTGGAGGCAACGGCGGGATCTCGGGTTGTGTTAAGTCGGCTTTAGGTTTCATGGTTTGTGTTAATCGCGCCGCGCCTCAGCTTGTCGTTC
>ERZ724505.409-NODE-409-length-28000-cov-5.705421_pt1 | contig 28000 bp, 20 predicted proteins | sample MGYA00376038_ERZ724505 | MGnify/ENA primary metagenome ERZ724505 (study PRJEB28724, sample SAMN07190884) | wastewater metagenome | isolation source: effluent of sewage treatment plant in Hong Hong | place: Hong Kong | collected 2016-03-17 ...
ACGCGAAGAACGCGACCACGCTGACTGTCGTGAAGCCAATCACGAGAGCTGCCAGTCCCGCGTTGACATTCGACGTATGCAGGATCAGTGAGAACAGAATGGCTCCGTGGAACAGGACCGTCTTGCCCATGTCAACAGTGTGGTCAAGCCATTCACCTGCTGGTCCTCCGGTTCTTGTGAGTCGAGCAAGCTGCCCATCGGCACTGTCGAATGCGTAAGCGAGTGCGAACAAGAATGCCGCAATGACCCCGGTGTAGACCGCGATCGGTGCGAACGCAAGAACTAAGACACCCAGTACAGATAGCACCGCACTGATGGCAGTCACGCCGTTAGGAGTGAGGCCGACTACGAAGGAGGCAGCAGCGATACGCCGACCGATGGGACGGTTCACGAACCGCGAATACGCGGGTGCGCCGTATGCAGGTTTTTGCGCTGCCGCGAGTTGCGCGACCGCATCGCTGTACATACTCACACTACCCCCGGGTGTTTTTGCGACAGGTGTCGATTCTTCTACTTGCAGTCATGCCCGACGGAGCTCGCACCCAAACTTACTGCGCGTGTGAGCTGTCTGACCTTGCCACCGCTAGCGCGCGTCTGAAGACGGCGACGTGGTCGTCGGCCACTCGAGTCCAGTCACGCTTTGACAGATCGGGATGCGGCTCCCGTTCGTCGTCACGCGAGCGATGTGCAGCATCCTCAAGTGTGGCGGCAGTGAGTTCGTCGTAGAGGTAAACCCACTGAGGGCCAACCTCCGATTGGATGTCTCGCGTCACCGGGGTATTCGGAACCAGCGCCGGGCGGTCGAGGGATAGCGCCAATAGCAGAGATGACGAGTTATGCATGTTCTCGTGTGGCAGGGCGACGTAGCTGCAGCGTCGAACTTCGCGCGCAAGGGTCGCGTCATCGACGTGCGAGAGGTGAAGCGAGATCCGTGGATCTGCACCGGCGATGTCGCGAATCTGTTGTTCGAGGTCGAAGCTGATGGGCTCTCCCATAACGACTAGCCGTAGGTGCGGATCACTGCTTCGCCGTACAGTCGACACAAGTTCCGGAACTCCCTTGTACGGCCGGATGAGTCCGAAATTCCCGATCAATCCCGGCTCAGCCTCGACATCTGGAATCTCGTCGAACCAGTCCAGGTAGTGCCCGAGCAAGATTGTTGTGACGTCAGCGTGTTCGTCTGGTTCAGTGACGGGGTTGAGGCGAATCCAGGCTGTTGTCATCGCGTCCAAGCGGGCCAGCAGCTTGCGGTCGATCTTTGACGGATTCTCGTGGGGCTTGAGGTTATGCATCGTACGCACGACAGCAACACGGCGGGACTTAAGGCGGGCCAAGAACAGCCAGAACGCGACACGGCGGCCGACCCTACGGCTTCGCCGGTCGCTGCGCAGCAAGACCTCCGGCCAGTGCACATGGAATACGTCGTAGTCGCCGCGCAGTGCCTCTCTCCACGAGAACGCGTGGATATCGCAGGCCTTCTGTAGCGCGCTGTACAACATGACGATGTACGGGTTCGTCGTCTTGCGAGGTGGTTTGAAGGACTCGAGAACGCGGAGCTCGGGATCACGCATCCATAGCCTCCGCAGGTTTCTTGGTACGCGTAGTCACGGCTTTTGCAGTCGTCAGGCTGACAGCGAGCGCGAGCATGACATCGGGAAGGTTCTTGTAGATGGGGCCGAAGGCGAGATCCCAGATGCCTAGAACCGCAAACAAGCACACCAAACCGCTTGCTGTTCTGGTGCTGAGTCGGTCGATGAGGCTGTAGATCAACGCGACCATCATGAGGATTCCGAGTGAGAAGCCAACAACTCCAAACGTTGCCCAGAGATCCGCAACAATTGAGTGCAGCCGAATGTGGCCACCAAACATGTAATTGTCGACATAGCCGTTCTCGGTGTCGGTCCCAATCGCTCTCATACCCGCTTTGGCCGCGAGGACGTCCTGCGATGAGGGGAGGGTGCCGAGCCCGAATCCCATCGGATGTTCCTGCATAAGCCGGATCGTTCCGGCCCACTCAGGACGGCCACCCACAAGAAGCGACCCACTGTTCTCGATCTGTTGGACACTCAATTGCTGGTTCTCTTTGCCGAGGTATCCCTCGACCAGCAAGCTCGTTCCGATCGAGTACAAGGCAAAGAGGGTCACCATGACGAGGGCAAGCACTGACAGCTTGTTCAGGCCCTTGCCTGTTGATTGGGGGCGTCGTTGCCAGAGCACGAGAACCGCCGCGAGCAGGCAGAACCCAAAGAAGCTTCGAGAGTCGGATGCGACGCTGACTAGCCCGAGTGCGACGAGGCATGCCAGCGTGGGGGCAATTGACTTTGCACGCGATGCGAGCGCCAGAAGTACGATCGCAAGCGGAACGGAAATCTCGTACTTCCACGGGTTCGCCGAAGAGGGGACTTCTTGAAGAGCCCGCAGTAGGTAGCCGAGTCCAAAGACCAAGGCTACTTGGTAGGTGGGAATGACGGTCCGCGCCCACAGGAGCAAACCGAGTCCGCCAACTCCCGTCAGTAGCACTAGCGCGAAGACGACGGCGAGGAGTTGATCCGAGGCGCGGTCGCCTTGGAATCGGCTGACAACTGCCCCCGCCACGACTGCGGCCACGGCCAGTATTGCGATGGAGGTCGCAAATCGAAACCTACGGAGAGTCCCGACCCACACAGGTAAGAGGAAGCCCACGACGAGGGTGCCAGTGGTGATCCCGGGGAACAGTGGCTGATTCAGTCCAAGCAGTGCGACGGCGACAACGGCAACGATGACCGGCAAGTCCCGCTGGGTCCTGAGTGTTCTCGGAGCGATTCGAGCACCAGGCTTCACCATCGTGGTCGGTTGACTCATGATCGTCGACGCATCTCACTCGTGATTCGTGAGCACTACGGTGCCTGGGTGGGCGGTGCCTCTGCCGCAGCGTATTGCCCGTAGTAGCTAGTGGCTGTGCCTGAAGTCTTGTTGAGCACCAGTCCCAATACGGTGCCACCCGCCAAGGTGAGACTCTCCAAGCCGCTTTCCAATTCAGCACGCTTCGTGCGCTTGGCGTCGACGACTACCAGTGCACCCCCGAGGTTTCGGCTGAGCACGGCTGCATCGCTGGTTGGCAGTAGCGGCGCACTATCCAAGATCACGAGATCGCAGTGGTCACGGAGTTCGATCAGCAACTGGTGCATGGGCTCGGAGTCAAGGAGCTCCGACGGATTGGGTGGGATACGCCCTGCCGTCAGAATGCGAACTTGGCCACGGCGCCAGTCTTGGAGGACGTCGGCGACCTTTGCGCTCCCCGTCAGGACGCCGGATAAGCCGATCCCATCGTTGAGTCCGGTGAGCTTGGCAATAGACGGCCGACGGAGGTCCGCGTCGACGACGATCACCCGGAGGGACTGTGACAGCGCAATTGCGAGATTAAGCGTTGTTGTCGATTTTCCCTCGTCAGGCAGACACGACGTCACCACGACGGATCGGATCGAGTGTTCGTAGTCGAGGAAGGCGAAGTTCGCGCCGAGTCGCCGAAACGCTTCTCCCTGCACCGATTGGCTGTCGGAATCGATGGCCGATCCAGGGCGCATCTTGGGATTGAACGGGATGTCACCGACCACTGGTGTCATGGTCAGTTCTCGTGCGACTTCGGCCGAACTTACGCGGTTGTTCGTCAGAGCCCTGATGACAACAATCGCCATGCCGATGATCGCGCCAAAGATCAGACCAGCAGCGACGTTCATCCTGGTGTTCGGTGAATACGCGTACTGGGGAACCTGGGCGGGGGCAACTGTCGACACCTTGATCGAGGCGGTCTTTGTTGCTGCGTCGCCCGCTGGCGTCAAGTTAGTGATGGCGGTACTCATCTGAGCTCCGATGGCGTTGGCGATTGCCGCCGCCTGCGTCGCCGACGTATCCGTGACACTGATATCCATCACCACGGTGTCCAGTGGGACAGTTGTTGTCACCTGCTTGGACAGCTGAACCGAAGTCTCGTCGAGGTTGAGTTGCTTAATGACCGGGTCAAGCACGACCGGTTGTTCCGCCAGGAGGGCGAAGGAGCTGACCTGATTCTGCGCGTACGTCGACCCCTGCAGCAGTGCGGTCGTGGAATCAGCGCCGGAAAGGTAGAAGAACAGCGTTGTTGTCGCGCGGTACTGTGGCGTTGACAGCATCGAATACACACCGGCGAGCACGGCACCGATGAGCGCTGCAGCGGCAATAACCTTCCACCCTTTGAGCAGCACGCTGAAGTAGCGAGCAAGATCCATCTGCCCTCCATTTCCGCTGAGTTTTCGCATGCCGGTGGAAGGCTCGCGCTGGCAGCGATGCTAACAGTCTGGGTTTCCGCAATGCAGAACTCCGAAAGCCTGAAAGTTCAGGTGTGCCGCAGTGGACTAGTCCGAGAACCACGCCCATTGTTCTTTCTTGCCGACTTTCAGCGAGTCGCCGAGTGATCGTGCCTGCAGCCCCCGATCGGCGTAGGCGCTCAGGACGTCACGTGTCAGACGTGGGCGCTCAACTTGGGGTTCCACCGCGCCGATCACGCCGTCCGCAGCATCCGGGAATGAGTCGTGCGCGAGCAGTAGCACCCCGGGTGACGCGCCCGACAGAGCCTTCTTGACGCGTGCCTCATGTGCGATGTCCTTCCAGTCCCAGAACGTCCCGCTCCACATGACGGGAGTGACGTTGGCTTTTCGAACTGCGCGCCAGGTCGAGAATCGCTGCGCTCCGTACGGAGGGCGCATCCACTCGATTCTTGCCCCGAGTGTGTCCTCAAGGCGTGCTTTTCCCGCAGCCGTCCGCCGGGTCACCTCGGCGCTGGTGAAGTTGGTGAGGCGTTGGTGGTCGATGCCGTGCAATGCGATTTCATGCCCGGCCGCCTTGACCTCGCGCAGAAGGTTCGGATTGCGATCGACCTTCGAAAGCAACACAAAGAATGTTGCGGTCGCATTGAAGTCCCGGAGGGCTTCCAGAATCCCTGGTGTGTAGCGCGGGTCAGGGCCGTCGTCGTACGTGAGGACGAATTGCCCCTCAACGTCGGCGACCCGCTGGACTGATCCGATCGGTTCAGTGGCCCGCCGGTGGGCGGCTCGTGCGACGTCACGGAAGGTCATAGTCGTTCGACGGAGTCCTGCTGCTCCAAGACCGCGCGGGTGTCGAACACCGGGACCGAGCCGGATTGCAGAAGTTCGAGGTCAAGCTGCTTGTGTTGTTGCAGCAGGAGAACGGCATCGAAGTCCCCGGAAGCGACGGCGGCATGAAGGTCGTCAACGCGGGGGACAGGCGTTCCGTCGACTGTCCATTCGTCGACGAATGGGTCCCAGTACGTGAGGTCGGCACCCATGCCCAGAAGAGTGCTTGCGATGGGTCGCGACGGGCTCTCTCGACTGTCGGCCACGTTGGGCTTGTAGGTGATTCCAACGATGACAATTCGAGACCCGCGCACAGCCTTTGAGTTCTCATTGAGCAGATCTTGGACGCGTCGGCAGACGTACCCAGGCATGGCTGAGTTGATGTCCTGGGCCAACTCGACAAAGCGGAAGGTATGACCAAGACGGCTCCGGACGTGGTGTGATAAGTAGTTCGGGTCGATCGGGATGCAGTGCCCGCCAACGCCAGGCCCTGGGTAAAAAGCTTGGAACCCAAATGGCTTGGTGGCAGCGCACCGAATCGCATCCCAGAGGTCAATCTCGAGTTCGTGGCTGAGTAGCGCCAACTCATTGACCAAGGCGATGTTCACATGTCGGTAGGTGTTCTCAAGAAGTTTCGCAAGCTCCGCCTCCTTCGCTCCGCTGGCCATCACGACGGTGTCGCAGAACTGGGAGTAGAACGCGGCGGCCGCCTCACCAGATTTCTCGTCGACGCCGCCGACGACCTTGGGAGTGTTAGTGATCCCGTACACCGCATTGCCGGGGTCAACGCGTTCTGGGGAGAAGGCGAGATTCACGTCGCCAGGGACCGACAGTCCAGATTCGGCGAGGATCGGTCCAACGACTTCCTCTGTCGTGCCCGGATAGGTTGTTGATTCTAGGACGACAAGGTCCCCAACATTGATGTGACCAACTAGTCCACGAACGGCAGCCTTGACTGCTGTGAGGTCAGGGCCCTGATCATCTGACAATGGCGTCGGCACACAAATGATGAAGGTGTCACATGCGTCAAGCTCGGCCGGATCAGTCGTCGGCGCAAATCCGGTGGCCAGCATGGCAGCGATGCCGTCATCATCGATGTCGGAGATCGGCGACCTTCCTACAGCGAGGCCTGCGACCGTCTTTTCGTTGATGTCGAACCCAACGATGGGAACACCCGCTCGGACTGCTGCCTGTGCCAGGGGTAGTCCGACGTATCCCAAGCCAACGATTGCGGTTGGCGCGGTCTTACTCATGGGGCCTCCAAACGGCGAGTCTTCTTGTCGGTAACACCGTAGGGCTCTGTGTCTCGTGGTTGAGCGCTGAGTCGGGGACTTCTTAACCTCGTTCGCAGGACACAGCAGCATTTTCACCCGGTTGCCGCTCAAGGTCCTGGTATCACCCGAATGACAGCTACACCGGATTCCGAACCCCGCCGATTCCATCACCAAGTGCTCATACATTCGTGTGAATCCGGCGGAGGTCGACAAAATGTCGAAGCGTTCATTGACAAGCGCAACATTGGTCGTCGGCTCGACCGGTCTACTCATAGCGGCGGCGTTGACTGCCGCCCCAGCCCACGCCGCAGCAAGTAGCGTGCTCGTGAGCGATGACTTCAGTCGGAGTGTCGCGTCAGGTTTTGGCACCGCCGAAACTGGCGGAAGTTACGACGTCGCGGAAACGAAGAACACCAGCGTAAACGGGTCGCAAGCAGTCTTCGGTTTGACGGCCTCGGTATCGCGCACTGCGCTCGTTGGCCCGAAAGATGTGGCGAACGTCGAGGCCATCAACAGCTTCGGCATCAGCGCTCTGCCGACAGCGGGATCGGTGTATCTGAGCCAGATGCTTCGAACGGCATCAACTGGTGCGCACTACCAGCCGCGAGTGCGCATTACCCCAGACAAGAAGATCTCGCTCGGATTCCGGTCAATCAGTAGCGCAAGTGCGACGACCGTGATCGGCAGTGACGTCACATTGCCGTTCTCAATGACAGCGAATACCCGCATCATGATGCGATCACAGGTTGAAGGCAGCACGCTTCGGGCCAAGGCCTGGGCAAAGGGCACTTCGGAGCCCGCCAGCTGGCAGGTCACAACCACGTCGTCGGCGCTTGGCAGTGCAGGCAAATCGGGCGTGTGGGCGTATCTCGGTGGCGGTACCAATCCGATCAACGTCTCAATCGACGACTTGAAGGTGTCGTCGTTGGCGACACCAAATGTCCTGCCCACAGCAGCATTCACACGCTCGGTGGACGGTCTTGATGTCGCTCTTGATGCTGGTGGGTCGGCTGATTCCGATGGCACGATTTCTGGCTACGCGTGGGATTTCGGTGACGGGTCGACGGGCACGGGTAAATCGCCCAACAAGCAGTACACGGGCGCAGGTACGTATGCCGTCAAGCTCACAGTCACAGATGATGAAGGCGGCAAGGCGAGTGTCAGCCATGACGTGACGGTGGTGGCTCCGAATGTGTTGCCGACGGCGGCGTTCACTGATTCGGTCACGGACCTGGCTGCAACTTTTGATGCTGGTGGGTCGGCTGATCCTGATGGCACGATTTCTGGTTATGCGTGGGATTTCGGTGACGGGTCCACAGGTACTGGTAAGACGTCGAATCGCACCTACACGGCGGCTGGCATTTACACGGTCAAGCTCACTGTCACGGACAATCGTGGTGGCACGGCAACGACCACTCGTCAGGTGACGGCGACCAATCCTGCGCCGACCAAGCCATCGGCTGCGAATACGGGTGTTCCTGCTGGGACGGCGTTGACTGTTCAGACGGGTAATCTGACGATTACGACGCCGGGCACGGTGATTGATGGCAAGGACATTCGCGGCTATGTGGTGGTGAAGGCGCCGAACGTGACGATTAAGCGTTCCATCATTCGTGGTGGTGAGGCTGCGACGTCGAATCGTCCGTTGCTGGCGATTACTCAGGCGGGTGCCTCGAACTTCTTGGTCGAGGATGTGACGGTTACTCCGATGAATCCGACTCCGTATGTGAATGGCATCAATGTGAATCAGTCGGGAACGATTCGCCGCGCGAATATCTCGGGCACTGTCGACGGGATCATGATCTATGGCGATGGTGTTCGGGTTGAGAATTCTTACCTCCACGATTTTGTGCACTACCTGAATGACCCGAACTGGGGTGGTGGCCCGTCGCACGATGACGCGATCCAGGTCCAGGCCGGTACGGGTGTGCAAATTGTGGGAAACACGTTGACTGGTGCATTCAACGCTGCGGTGATGGTCACTCAGGATGCGGGAACCACGAAGGATCTTGCGATCAACAGCAACTGGCTCGACTACGGTGGTTGTTCGATCAACTACGCATCGAACGGCCTTTACAAGACCGGGATGCAAGCGAACAACAACCGGTTCGGCCGCGCCCAGCGTGTCAGCGGCTGCGCGATCATTCACAACTCCACGAAGTCAGATCTAGTCCCCACCGGCAACGTCTGGGACGACAACGGCCAACCAGCAACGATCAAGAAGGGCGCCTAGATTCGGGGGTCACGATCCTTCGAAGTGCGTCACCCTTTTGCCACACATTTAGTCAGTTGGTGCTGGGAACTCGATTAAGCACCTAGCCGCTCATGCCGATGAATTACGCATGAGTCGGTCGGCGAACAAGATGGTGATGGGGGTGCTGGCGGCCGCCCTGCTAATGCCGATTGGCCATATCGTCGCTTCGGCACCAAGCGGGGCAGCAGTGGCAGATGTGTCAGCTTCGACGGCGGCTGGTCCTGTCGCTCCGACGGCGCGCAAGGCCATGAAGAATCGAAAGAAGACCAAGGTTCGCTGCACCATCGTGAAGAAGCGGGTCGGTAAGAAGATCAAGCGAGTGAAGAAGTGCAAGAAAGTTGTCACAAAGAAGAAGGCTGTTGTCACGTCCGCAACGGCGTTGGCCACGATCGCCCCACCAGCAGTTACCCGGGTGCCCGGCGGACTTCCATCGGCTGCGAATACGGGTGTTCCTGCTGGGACGGCGTTGACTGTTCAGACGGGTAATCTGACGATTACGACGCCGGGCACGGTGATTGATGGCAAGGACATTCGCGGCTATGTGGTGGTGAAGGCGCCGAACGTGACGATTAAGCGTTCCATCATTCGTGGTGGTGAGGCTGCGACGTCGAATCGTCCGTTGCTGGCGATTACTCAGGCGGGTGCCTCGAACTTCTTGGTCGAGGATGTGACGGTTACTCCGATGAATCCGACTCCGTATGTGAATGGCATCAATGTGAATCAGTCGGGAACGATTCGCCGCGCGAATATCTCGGGCACTGTCGACGGGATCATGATCTATGGCGATGGTGTTCGGGTTGAGAATTCTTACCTCCACGATTTTGTGCACTACCTGAATGACCCGAACTGGGGTGGTGGCCCGTCGCACGATGACGCGATCCAGGTCCAGGCCGGTACGGGTGTGCAAATTGTGGGAAACACGTTGACTGGTGCATTCAACGCTGCGGTGATGGTCACTCAGGATGCGGGAACCACGAAGGATCTTGCGATCAACAGCAACTGGCTCGACTACGGTGGTTGTTCGATCAACTACGCATCGAACGGCCTTTACAAGACCGGGATGCAAGCGAACAACAACCGGTTCGGCCGCGCCCAGCGTGTCAGCGGCTGCGCGATCATTCACAACTCCACGAAGTCAGATCTAGTCCCCACCGGCAACGTCTGGGACGACAACGGCCAACCAGTGACTCCAAGCCGTGGCAAGTAGGGACAGGCAAAGAGCAGGCTGATCCTTCGATCGGATTTGGAATTCAGGACGAGCAATGGTGCCCTCGATCTCGCTAGGTTCCGAGTCGGGCAAAAAAGACGGCTGCTCGCAGCGTGCTGTGCGGGGCTGAGCGTCGCCGTTGCCGGGTTGATGATCCCAGCATCCTCGACCAGTGCGTCGCCACAACTGGCCTCCTCCCACGCGTCGGTAACCCGCGGAGCCTCACCGTTGGCTCGTAGCGCCGGAGTTTCCGCTGGCACAGCGCTGCGGATCCATCGTGGTGATCTGACTGTCCGCAAGCCGGGTGCTGTCATCGACGGGGTCGATGTTCGCGGGCAGATCGTGATCGCGGCCCCACACGTGACGATTCGACGTTCCGTGATCCGCGGTGCAGGTAGGCCACGGCGCAGCCTTGGTCTGATCGACATCAGCTCATCGCGTGCCCGCAATTTCACAGTAGAGGACGTCACGATCAGCCCAAGTGCGGTGACACCGAACTTCGATGGTGTGAAGGTCCGCAGAAAGGGAACACTGCGTCGACTTGACGTATCGGGAACGGTCGACGGAATTGTCATCTATGGGGGCAAGGTGCGGGTTGAGGACTCGTACCTTCACGACTTCCGACACTTCGCATCCGACCCGAACCAGGGTGGGCGGCCTTCGCATGACGACGCGATACAGGTGCTCGCCGGTCGGGGCCACCGAATCGTTGGCAACACGATGTCGGGTGCCTCTAACGCTGCGGTGATGATCACGCAAGACCGGGGTGCGACTGGAAACCTGCTCATCTCGAACAACTCGATCGATGACGGTGGTTGCAGCGTGAACTTCGGCTCGGACGGTCGTCGCAAATCCGACCTGCAGGTCGTGGGCAATCGCTTTGGCGATGGTCAACGGGTCGCCGGTTGCGCGATCGTCCGGGCGAAACGTCAGTCACCAGTCGTCGCTGCAGTGGAGATCACGCGAGGCATCTGAGCGGTGGTTTGACTACACCCTAAATGGCTGACATGCCACTCGTGAAGGCCAGATCCTGGTAAGGATCCTTCGCAGATTGATTTCCGAAATGTGGCTGATGTCGCAATTTGGGATATTTCGTCCACTTGCCAGACAAACACCTGATGTTCCTGGCTACTTTCGCCGAATGCGTAGAAATGTTGTGTCCGCCGGGTTCGCCTGTGCCGCAGTCCTGATGCTCGTTGCCGTGACTGCCACTCTCGGCGTGTTTCCACCCGCTGCCGTTGCCGCAGCCCCTTTCATTCAAGACAGCTTCAGTAGGACGGTCGCAAGTGGGCTCGGATCTGCGCCCACCGGCGGCGAGTACACGCAACCGCAAGCTGCAGGATGGCGTGTTGATGGTTCGCAGGCCGTCGTGAGCCTCGCGGCTTCGACGGGTAGATCCAGTCTGGTGGGCAGTTCCAGCATTCCTGATGTAGATGCCACCACAACGTTCGGACTTTCGTCCTTGCCCACTGCAGGTAGTGCATACGTAGGACACCAGCTCAGAACGTCGTCGGCTGGGGCGTTCTACTCCCCGCGGCTGCGCGTGATGCCCAACAAGGCCGTGTACCTGGGGCTGCGCTACGTCAACGCTAGCGGTGCAGCGACATCCGTTGGACGGGACGTCACACTTGGCTTCCAGGCGTCGGCCGCCTCAAGGTACGTCCTTCGCTCCCAGATTGAAGGGGGCACGTTGCGTACGAAGGCGTGGCTCAAAGGTTCGGCTGAGCCACCGACGTGGCAGGTGACGGCAACCGTTGCTCAATTGCCAAACCCAGGACGCTTCGGACTGTGGAGCTACCTCGGCACTGGGGCAAACTCACTGAACGTGCTCATAGACGACCTCGCGGTGAGTTCATTGGCAGCGCTTCCCGAGCCGACACCGACTCCGACGCTTACCAAAACGCCAACGCCAACTCCGACCTCAACACCGACGCCAACGCCGACCAAGGCGATGCCCGGACCGTCGAACTCCGGAGTGCCGGCTGGGACGAAACTGACCGTACACACAGGCGACTTGACGATCACAACGGCTGGCTCGCTGATCGATGGCTTGGACATCCGCGGATACGTTGTTGTGAAGGCCCCGAACGTGACCATCAGGCGCTCGATCATTCGGGGCGGACCTGTGGGGACCGTGAATCGTGGGATGCTGGCAATTACGCAACCAGGTGCGGGCAATTTCCTTGTTGAGGATGTCACCATTGTTCCATCAAACCCATCGCCCTACATCAACGGCATCAACGTGAACCAGCCGGGAATAATTCGTCGGGCTGACATTTCAGGCACTGTCGACGGCATGATGATCTATGGGTCCGGCGTGCGGATTGAGGGCTCCTACCTTCACGACTTCGCCCACTACACCAAGGACCCGAACTGGGGCGGGGGTCCATCGCACGATGACGCGATTCAAGTTCAATCGGGCACAGGGATACAGATCGTCGGCAACTCGTTGTCAGGAGCGTACAACGCAGCGGTGATGGTGACGCAGGATGTTGCAGCAACCTCCAACCTTGCGATCAACTCAAACTGGATTGACCAGGGCGGATGCTCGATCAACTTCGGCTCGGACGGTGCGTACAAGTCAGGAATGCAGGTGAACGGCAATCGGTTTGGTCGTGCGCAGCGGGTTGTCGGCTGCGCAATTGTTCACAACTCGTCGAAGTCGGACTTGGCCCCGGTGGGCAATGTGTGGGATGACACTGGGCAGGCAATTACGATAAATCGAGGCACCTGAAGGCCCGAGTTCGACGGAAATGATCACGGCCATTCCGCTCGTCGGGGCCGTGTGCGAGACTCGAACCGAAGGCACGGACTATGCAGCGATGATCGCTGTGCGCGGCACGTGGAGTTCGTGGTGCTTGATCCAATGGGGGAAGAATGCTGGGCTATTGGGGACCCGTCAACGGGTTAACTGATCGCGGGACGTTTCTGCGGCGAATTCTCGCTTCTATGGTGGTGGTCGCTGCGCTGGCACTGAGTTTGCTCGCCGAGCCTGCGCGCGCCGACACTTTCCCCAACGGCACCGAGCCTGAGACGGTGAGCAACGATGCGCTACCCACGGTCCAGGTTGATGGGGTCGTGTGGTCACAGGTTGTCGTTGGAAACACGGTCTACGCAGGTGGCAACTTCACGACTGCTCGTCCCGCTGGTTCTGCGCCGGGAACAAACACCACCACCCGCACGGACCTGCTCGCGTACAACATCGTAACCGGGGAATTGATCAACGGGTTCGCGCCAACGTTCGACGGACAGGTACTCGGGCTCGCGGCATCACCGGACGGCACACGGATCTATGCTGTCGGGGAGTTCACCAAGGTCAACGGGGTCAACCGCTACAGAGCTGTCGCCTTGAATCCGTCGGACGGTTCACTCGTCAGCACCTTCACTCCCGGGTTCAATGCTCGAGCCCGCTCGATTGTCGCCACCGCTGATGCGGTCTATATCGGTGGAAGCTTCACCAATGTCAGCGGTGTCACTCGTACGCGCCTCGCTGCTATCCGACCGTCGAACGGAGCGGTGCTCGACTGGGCGCCGAGTGCTAGCGGCGGCGGCAACCAGGTGATGGCGCTAGCGCTGACGACAGACCGGTCGAAACTCATTGTCGGCGGCAATTACACAGTGCTCAATGGCAACACCGCACTCGGACTGGGTGCGGTCAACCCCGCTACCGGCGCAACGGCTTCGTGGAACGCGGCAAGTACGGTCAAGAACGCAGGGCTTGCCGCAGCTATCACAAGTCTGGTTGCATCGAATGATTCGATCTACGGAACCGGATATGTGTCTGGAACAGATCCAGGTCTTCCAAAGGGGAATTTGGAGGGTTCTTTCTCGGCGTCAGCAGACACCGGCGACATTCGTTGGGTCAGTAGCTGCCACGGGGACAGCTATTCGGTATTTCCGGTCAACGGGGCGAGCTACTCAGTTGGCCATCCACATGACTGCCGAGACATCAGGGGATTCCCGCAGACCAATCCGTGGACCTACCAACGTGCTCTCGCCGTAACGGATCGCGCGACACAAACAAGTCGCAAGAACATCACCGACGGGTACTTCAACTGGGAAGGGACACCATCGCCGAGTGAGCTTCCCTGGTACCCGGACCTTGGGGCGGGAACCTTCACCGGAATGCAGCAGGCCGCGTGGAGCATCACGGGCAACTCCGACTACCTGGTCCTTGGGGGCGAATTCCAGCGCGTCAATGGAGCACGCCAGCAGGGTCTGGTGAGATTCGCGCGCAAGGGTCAGGCGCCGAACACCTCAGGGCCGTTGCTGAGCGGGCCGAACTATCAGCCGACGTTGACTTCACCCGCTCGCGGACAGGTACGCGGTTCGATTCTCGCGAACTACGACGGCGACAATGAAGAACTCTCGTATCAGGTCTTTCGCCAAGGAACTGCCCAGCCGGTGTACGAAACAACCCTGCGGTCGCGTTTTTGGCGCCGCCCCATGATCACGTTCACTGATACCTCGGTTACCCCGGGTCAAACCTATCGATACCGAGTGCAAGTGGCCGACCCGCTTGGTAACACCCGCACCGGCGACTGGACCGACGTGACGGCCGCAACCTCCGGCGCGCTGAGTGCCTATGCCGCAGAGGTGTCCGACGATGGGCCGCAGTTCTACTGGCGCTTCGGAGAGTCAAGTGGAACCACAGTCGACGATGCCATGAACCGTATGGACGGCAGCCGCGCTGGAACGATCACGCAGGCAGTTGTGGGGGCGATCCAAGGTGATCCGAATACCGCCTACACGTTCGCGGGCGGCAATACGGGTTCGCGGGTGGTTACTTCGCAGCAATTACCTGACCAGCAAGATTTCGCAGCGGAGGCGTGGATCAAGACCTCAACGAATTCCGGCGGGCGCATCATCGGCTTCAGCAACGGCACCTCTGGTGCGAGTGGGAAGTCTGACCGCCACGTCTACATGCGTAACGATGGGAAGTTGACGTTTGGCGTGGCAGCCGACTCGCTGCAGACCATCACGAGCACGAAGAGCTACAACGACAACAAGTTCCATCACGTTGTGGCGCAGATGAGCGTCAATGGGATGGAACTGTTCGTTGACGGATCGAAGGTCGCCGCCAATCCGAAGGCATTTGCAGCGACTGAGTACAACGCCTACTGGCGAATCGGTGGGGACGGACTGGCGGGATGGCCGAGTCGTCCAACGTCGGACTACTTCGCCGGAACGATCGACGAGGTTGCGCTCTACCCGTTGTCGCTGAATCAATCGCAGATTTCGCAACACTGGGCACTCAGCGGCTGGGGAGTGGTGCTCCCGAACCAGGCGCCAACGGCATCGTTTGTCAGCACAGCGAATCGCCTGGCTGTGTCCTTCAACGCATCGGGGTCCAGTGATCCAGATGGGACAATCGCTTCGTACTCCTGGGACTTCGGAGACGGAGCCACGGGGTCCGGTCAGAGTGCGTCGCACACCTACGCAGCTGAGGGAACTTTCACCACGAAGTTGACCGTGACGGACAACAGCGGTGCGACGGCGCAGTTCTCGGCGCCGGTCACGGTGACGGACCAGAACACGCCGCCCGTGCCTGCTTTCACCAGTGCAACCACCGACCTCGTTGCGAACTTCGACGCGTCCGCGTCGAACGATCCCGACGGTTCGCTGACGTCGTACGAATGGAACTTTGGCGACGGTCAGCTTGGTGCGGGTGCGACGGCCAGCCATACATACGGTTCGGCGGGGAACTTCCTCGTCACGTTGAAGGTGACGGACAACCGTGGTGCAGCAGTCGCAGTCTCCAAGGTCGTGACGGTGACGGCGCCAACGCCTGCAATCGCCGTCGACACTTTTGCCCGTTCAGTCGTCAATGCATGGGGTGCAGCAGATAAGGGTGGCCCGTGGAGCCTTGAAGGCACTGCCAGCAATTTCGCGGTGTCCGGTGGAGTCGGTTCAGTGGCAACCCCGCCGGGGAATATCAGGACTGCGACGCTCAACGGAATCTCATCGACCGGCACTGACACTCGCGTTGACGTGGCCGTCAACCTTCCGGTTTCGGCAACGTACATTTCGGTGCTCGGCCGGCATGTAAACGCCACCAACGGCTACCGGGCCAAACTGCGCTACTTTCCAAACGGGGACGTCACGGCCACCCTCGTCCGAGTTGTGAACGGCACGGAGACCTCGATCGTTGGTGGCAAGATCCAAGGCATCACCTATTCCACCGACGATGTCCTTCGTGTTCGGACGCAGGTTGTTGGCACAGTACCGACGACGCTGAGAGTGAAGGTGTGGCGAGCAATTGACGATGAGCCAGCAACATGGAATTACCAGGTTGCCGATTCCACAGCAGTTCTTCAGGCGCCCGGCTCCGTTGGATTCTTGACGTACGCATCCAGCGCAGCCGGTGGCATTCCTGCGGCCGTGAAGTTCTCGAACTTCGAAGTAACCCAAGTCGCCGGATAAACCGCGGTCTCACTCGGCCGCTGGCTCGAACCTGGTAGCGCTATAGCTTGCCAACGAAGACCGCGACCGGCGCTGTTGTGGCGTAGCTGAACTGCAACTCAATGGGATCAGCCCCGCTGGGAACGTTGAAGACGTACGTGGCCTGCGTGTTCATGCCTTTTCCAAGAACTCCGGAGAACGGAGTGGCCGACGTTGGTGCGGGGCTGGCAGGAGTCTTTGCCTTGCTGTAAAACACGTTAACCGCGACGTTGTCGAGGTTAATTTCAGAATCCGATTTGTTGGTCAGCTTGAGTTGGAAGCTGACTCCTGGGCCGCTGATCTCACCAGGCCCTTGGGCTGCGACAGTCACACGTTCTGCCTTGGCGACGTCCACGGTGAGCCCACTCGGGTAGTTGACTGGCATTTTGAAGGAGACCGGTGCCAGCAGTTCCTGGCCGGACCCGGACGTCGCCGCCCCGCTGGGCACAGACACCTCGGGTGTTGACTCCGTGGTTGGTGATGACGAACTGGAGCAAGCCGCCAGGCCAAATACCGCTACTGCTGCCGCAGCAGCAACGATTGCAGGTGTGCGAAGTCTCTGAACGTTCAAGGTGATTTCCCCCAAGGTCTCTACAAGCGAGTGATGTGCGCAAACCACTCGGGTGGCCGTCCGCATTGTTCATGGCCGCCACGCACAGGTTGTGACGCGAGCGTGTCCGGCTGCGTTCCTTTGTTCTTTCCTGAACGGGCAGTCCGTATGCCTTGAAACTCCAAATGTGACGTACGGCTCGCCCCGTTCACCCGTTTGAGGTGATCTTGTTGGTTGCTGTTGGGTATAACTCGTGGGAAGCTAGACCTTGGGGAAGGCTTCGGAATACCTGAGGAACCGCCGTGTGAATTGGCGCGTCGTATCCCTCAGGTGGGGATTTGGAAGCCTTGTTTGATTACTGAAGTGTTGTTTTTACGGGGGGAATTACTTTGTCCGAGTCAAGAACGCTGTCCAAGCGCTCAATGAGCCTGCTGGTGTCAAGCCTCGCAGTCGCAACCGGAGTTACCTTTGCTGCTGCGCCAGATGCGAATGCCGACACGATGCCCACGGCTCCTGAGCCTGCAACGGTCAGCAACGACGCGCTGCCAACTGTTCAGATCGACGGCATCGTCTGGTCGCAGGTGGTAATCGGCAACACCGTGTATGTCGGCGGTAGCTTCAGCAACGCGCGCCCCGCTGGTGCTGCGCCTGGAACGAACCTCACTCCTCGCACAAACATTCTGGCGTACGACATTACAACTGGTGTCCTGATCAACTCATTCGCGCCGACCTTCAACGGTCAGATCCAAAGTCTCGCGGCATCACCTGATGGAACCCGGCTTTACGCTGCAGGCGATTTCACCAACGTCAATGGCATCAACAAGTACCGCGCCGTTGCGCTGAACCCGACGAATGGTGCGGTCATCGCATCGTTCTCGCCAGGCTTCAACGCCCGCACGAAGGCAGTGATCGCCACAAACGACACCGTTTACTTCGGCGGCACCTTCACAAATGTCAGCGGCGTAACACGGACTCGCCTCGCCGCGGTCAGCGCATCGAACGGTGCAGTCCTTGACTGGAATCCAACTGCGACGGGTGGCGGCAACCAGGTGACGGCGCTTGCGCTGACGCCAGACAAGTCGAAGGTTGTTGTCGGAGGGTCATTCACAGCTCTCAATGGTGAGCAACGATTTGGTCTTGGTGCGGTTAATCCCGCGACGGGCGCGAACGTGCAGTGGGACGCCTCAAACCTGATCAAGAACGCCGGTACGAAGGCCGGAATCACGAGCCTGACTGCATCAAATAACGCGATCTACGGTACGGGCTACGTGTTTGGTGGAGGCGAAGCTGGAATCCCCTACGGGAACCTTGAAGGTGTCTTCTCGGCCAACCCGAGTGACGGTGCGATCAATTGGGTGAACTCGTGCCACGGTGACACCTACAGTGCGTTTGCAATGGGTGGCGTCGCGTACTCGGTTGGCCACGCTCACGATTGCCGCACCATCAATGGCTTCCCGCAAACGAACCCGTGGACGTGGCACCGCGCCATGGCGTTCACCGAGAACGCGACGCAGGTGAACAAGACCGAGACCGAAGGCAGCTACTACAACTACGCAGGAATTCCAGCACCGAGCTCGTTGAATTGGTACCCGGAACTGGCAGCAGGAACCATCAGTGGTGCGACGCAGGCTGCTTGGAGTATCTCGGGCAACAATGACTACATCGTTCTTGGCGGCGAGTTCCCGAAGGTCAATAACACAGGCCAACAGGGCCTAGTCCGTTTCGCACGCAAGGATCTCGCGCCGAACAAGTCCGGCCCGAAGGTTAGCGGCGCTGACTTCAAGCCCACGCTGACGTCGCCAGCCAATGGATTGGTTCGTGGAGCCATCACGGCCAACTACGACATGGACAACGAGAACCTGACGTACCAGGTGTACCGCCAAGGAACGGCTGACCCGGTCTTCACCACGACGGCCAAGTCGAACTTCTATACCCGTCCAACGATCACGTTTAAAGACACGGGTGTGACGGGTGGCCAGACGTACAACTACTTGGTCAAGGCGACCGACCCATTCGGAAACTCGGCGGTCGGCGACTGGACCCCAGTGACCGTCTCGACGACAGTCGTTGGCGCCTACGGGATGCGGGTTCTCGATGACTCCGCAAGCCTCTACTGGCGCCTTGGTGAGCCCAGCGGCACCGTCGCCAACGACCTTGCTGGCACCAATCCGGGCACTATCACCGGCACGGTCACGCGAGGTGCGGCAGGCGCGGTTGCCGGGGATCCCGATACTGCAACGACCTTTGCCGGTAACGGCAACGCATCAAACGTACGCACAGGCACGGCCGTTGCGGGAAGCAACTCGTACGCCACGGAAGCCTGGATCAAGACCACCACGACACAGGGTGGAAAGATCATCGGCTTCGGCAACAATGCCACGGGCAACAGCAGCAACTATGACCGCCATGTTTACATGCGCAACGACGGCAAGCTCGTCTTCGGCGTGTATCCAGGTGCGGTCAAGACCGTGACCAGTTCGAAGAGCTACAACGACGGCAACTACCACCACATCGTCGCTAATCTTGGCCCGAACGGTATGGAGCTGTACGTTGATGGTGAACGTGTTGGCTACGACGCGTCGGTCACCACGGCTCAGGGCTACAACGGGTACTGGCGCGTGGGTGGAGACAACATGACGGGTTGGCCGAATCAGCCAACCAGCACGTATTTTGCCGGAACGATCGATGAGGTTGCCGTCTACAACGCTCCGTTGACGCAAGCTCAGGTTGCGTCGCATTGGTCGCTCAGTGGCTTCGGTCCGCCTCCGCCCAACGTGTTGCCGGCTGCTGCGTTCACACAGAGTGCCAACCGCTTGGCCGCATCGTTCGACGGCACTACGTCATCTGACACAGACGGAACCATCGCTTCGTACGACTGGGACTTTGGTGACGGAACGACCGGAACTGGCGCGACCGCGAACCACAACTACGCCGCGGAAGGCACCTACACGGTCAAGCTGAAGGTCACGGACAACTCAGGTGGCACGAACGAGGTGTCGCACGACATCACGGTCACCGACCCGAATGCGCTGCCGACGGCCGCCTTCACATCGTCCACGACGGACCTGACGGCGAGCCTGAATGGTTCGACCTCTAGCGATCCAGACGGCACGATCGCTTCGTACGAGTGGGACTTCGGTGACGGAACCACCGGCAGCGGTGCAACAATCGATCACGGCTACGCCGCTGCTGGCACGTACGACGTCAAGCTGACCGTTACCGATAACCGGGGCGCAACCGCAGAGGTCACGCATTCGGTCAAGGTGATTGCGCCGAGCCCGGCACTTGTCATGGACGACTTCGATCGCATCCTCGCCAACGGCTGGGGTACCTCGATCAAGGGTGGTGCATGGACTGGTACCGGTACCGCAAGCAACTTCGCTGTAGCTGGTGGCGTCGGGTCGATGACCGTTCCGCTGGGGGCGACACGTACGCAGTCCCTCAACTCGGTGAACGCAACGTCAACCGACACGACCGTTGACGTGGCGCTGAACCGCCCCGACGCAGGTAGCACCTACGTCTCAGTGATTGGCCGTCGCGTCAACGCGACGGACGATTACCGAGTCAAGCTGCGGGTCTTCGCAAACGGTGACGTCAACGCCACCTTGGTGAAGAACGTCGGCGGCGTGGAGACCACGCTGTCCGGTGGTCGCGTCACTGGGCTGGTCTACTCGTCCAACGACGTGTTGCGAGTTCGCCTTCAGGTTTCCGGCACGGGAACGACGGCACTCAAGACCAAGGTGTGGCGTGCAACTGACGCCGAGCCGGCCGCCTGGAACTCGCAGGCGTCTGACACCACCGCTGGTCTGCAGGTTGCCGGCGGACTCGGCCTCCAGAGCTACACCTCAAGCACGGTCGGCAATACCCCGGCAGTTGTCAAATTCGACAACTTGACCGTGTTCCCCGTTGCGGGCTAGGCGCTAACCCCGCCCTAGCGCGGTGCGATGCAGGCATTCGAACAAGTTCGGGCCAGCATCGCACCAACCGCATTGCGTCAGCGGCGCGGCGTTGCAACAGTAGTTGCGACGCCGCAGCCGCGACGGAGGCCAAGAGTCCTCCACCTCCCCCGACGAGAGGAAGACAGCGAGCTCACGAGGGAGGCACACAGTGGAAACTTCGCCAATGGTGAAGCCAACCTTGGCAATTGCTGTGCTGACTTTCCGACGTCCAGCCCCACTCGCTGACCTGATCCCACTGCTCATTGAGCAGGCGCGCGCGGTGTCGAATGAAGCCGCCGCCTATGTCCTGGTTGTCGACAACGACCCAGACAGATCTGCCGAATCCCTGGTCGCCCAGTTCGCTGACCAAGGGGTCGTCTACGCCAATGAACCCGAGCCCGGCATCGCCACTGCACGAAACCGTGCCATGAAGGCTGCGGCCAATACTGACCTCCTTGTCTTCATCGATGACGATGAAGTTCCAGTCGAAGACTGGCTGGCGAACCTGCTAGCCACCTACCGCCAGTTCAGCAGTGTGGGTGTGGTCGGCAACGTCCTGCGCAAGTACGAGGTGCCCCCGGATCCCTGGATCCTGGCAGGGCGCTACTTCGACAGAGATCCAATCGATACCGGGACTCGAGTTCACGCGGCCGGCACGGGAAACCTGCTCCTTGACCTCAATCAAGTGCGAGCTGCAGATGTGTGGTTCGATCCCGTCTTCGGTTTGAGTGGCGGCTCGGACACACTGTTCACCCGGCAATTGGTTCGTGGCGGTGGCGAACTGATCTGGTGCGCCGATGCACCCGTCTACGAACTGATTCCCGCGAGCCGACTAACTCGCAAATGGGTCGTCACCCGAGCATTCCGCATCGGAAACGGTGGTGCGCGTACTGCGCTTGCTGTCGCGACCACTGCCCCGGAACGGCTCGCTGTACGTGCGAAGGAAGCAGGCGCCGGGATCGCGCGACTCGGCGGCGGCGGGCTTAAGTACCTCGTCGGCAAGGTCACCCACAACATGGCGTACGAGGCGCAAGGGACGCGCACATTCGTTCGAGGGGCCGGGCGCCTGACTGGCGCTTTTGGCTATCACTACGACCGCGAGTACCGAAAAGTCCACAAGGCCGCAGCCGGCAAGGGGTCACGATGACCGGGGGTCTGGCGGTCATCGTGGTGAACTACGGCAGCCACGAGTTGCTCGCCCAGAATCTCGCAGGCCTCGCCTTCGACGAGATCGGCGCTCGCTGCGTGGTCGTCGACAACTTCACATCCCAAGCGGAGGTATCCAGCTTGCGAGCGCTCGCGGACAGTCACGGGTGGGAGGTAGTTGCCAGCCCCACCAATTGTGGGTTCGGGGCCGGGGTTAATTTGGGCGTCGCCCGTGCCGCGGAGCTTGGCAGCGATGCGTACCTGTTACTTAATCCCGACGTTCAGATCACTGTCGAGGACATCCGTGCCCTGGGTGCCGAGGTCAGCTCACACCCAATGGATGTCGTGAGCCCCCGAATCCTGAACTCCACCGGCGGCGTCTGGTTTGCCGGAGGCGAGTTGGACGTCGAGACCGGGCGCGTGAGGACATCTCGGGAAACTGAAATGGACGCGCCTTTCAGTTGGCTCACTGGTGCGTGCCTGGCAGTTAGCAAGCAGGTATGGCAAGCGACTGGTGGATTTGATCCTGACTACTTCCTCTACTGGGAAGACGTCGACTACAGTCAACGCGCGAAGGCAGTCGGAGCTCGACTGGTGGTGCGCAATGACCTCGTCGTGACGCATGACGTCGGCGCCACCCAGGGCACCGGAAAGTCCGCGGTCTACCTCCGCTTCAATTCCCGCAATCGCTTGCTCTTCGCTTCCAAATGGCTGCCCAAACGCATTCAACGCCGGTGGATTCGGCAGACTCCGGCCGAGAGCTATCGAGTCCTGGTACGGGGCGGGCGCCGATCGCTACTGCAAGGTAAGAAGGTGTGGGCAGTTGTGGCTGGATCCGTTTCCGGCGCTTCGGCAGTCGTTGGATCCGGCCCAACACAGGCGACGCCATCCGCGATCGGCGTGGGCTCGCGATGACCACGCAAAGCGCCGAGACTTCCAACGCCGCCAAGGTCCGTATGGGCGGCTGGTACGACATGGCACGCAGCGGTGGCGTGAAGTTCATCGCCCTGGGGGTATCTGCGGTACTGGGAATCCTGATCACCCGCATCATCATCACCAACTTTGGCACCGACGTTTTCGCTCAGTACGGCCTGCTTGTCGGCCTTGGTGCGCTGCTTCCCATCGGTGTGCTGGGCGTTGATGCGCCGATCATCAACCGTGTTGCCGTCTCTGATGACGTCAGCAAGGATGCCCGCCTGCGCGAAGTCCTCGTCAGCTCGCTGCGTGTTCTTCTGGTGGCAGGCGCCGTTCTGCTCGTCATTGTGTTACTGATGAGCGTCTTTGGTCTTTGGGACGCATTGTTGGGTGACAGCCTCCTGGCAACAACCGGCGCAATCGCCGCAGCACTCTGTATGGCGTTGTGGTCGTTCGGAATGCCATTGGGAATCGGCGCAAAGGTCCTCGCCGGGCTTGGGAAGAACTACGTCACGATCGCCATCTCAGGGTTGCAGTCACCGCTTGTTCTGTTGGTGCTCATGGTGGCGCTCGCGGTTGGAGCTGACCGCGAGTCCGGATCTTTCATCCCGGTGGTCTCGTATGCCGCAACTTTGATCATTGGGGCGATAGCAACCGTTGTTGCGGCGCGACTCATCAAGCCAACTCTCTGGCGCGCGTTTAAGGAAGCCCCATTTCCTCGTCGCTTCAAGGGTGCCAAGATCGTCGACCAAGCGTGGCCGATGACGGTCATCATGATCGCGCTGCCGGTTGGCATTCAGACGGACCGCATCATCTTGAGCCACGTGACTACCTCCGCCGAACTCGCTCAGTACAACCTGGCCTCGCAGATGTATACGCCGATCTTCGCGCTGGTCAGTGCGGCAGGTTTCACTCTTTGGCCACGCTTTGCCGCATCCCGGGCAAAGAACAAAGAGGAGTCGCCGCTGCAACTTTCACTCGTGTTTGGAGCGATCGCGGCCTTTTTCTGTCTGTGCATTTCAGTGATCGCCGGGTGGTTGGCCAACTTCGCCTCTGGCGGCGAAGTGACGTTGACGCTTGCACTACTAATTTCGTTCTCGGCGTGGATGATCATTCAGGCGTTCCAATATCCGTTCGGCATGTACTTAACTGACCGCACCGGCCTGCGCTTTCAGGCGTTGATGGTGACGCTGATGCTCCCGATCAACCTCGCGGTGTCGTGGGCGCTGGCCACAAAGTACGGGGCAGTCGGTCCGGTTATTGGGTCAGCGCTCGGGGTGTTGTGTTTCCAAGTGATCGCCAACTTGATCTTTGTTCAAGCGCGTACCCGACGCGCCGTGGCAGCGGAATCGTAGGTCGTGATGGGAACTGAACTGCTGTTCGTCCATTCCTCGGATGAGCTCTATGGTGCCGACCGGGTGCTCGGCTACATCTTGAATTCGCTGACCGACTCAGAGCGTCGAACGGCACGCGTGTGGTTGCCAAGCGACCTAGAACATGGTGCCTTCCCGTTGTGCGAACGGATCGAGGCTCAGGGTGTTCGGGTTGATCACGTCCCGTTGCCAATCCTGCGGCGGGCAAATCTGACTCCCGCTGGTCTGACCGATTTGGCGCGTCGATCGGCAGCATTTCGACGCCACTGCGCGCGATTGAGTCCGGCGACCGTGTACGGAACGACAAGTGCGACGTTGCCGGCGTTGGCCGCGCTGACCGGGGCCCCCACACGGGTGCTGCTGCACAACCAGGAGGTGTGGAAGCCAAAGGAAGCGCAGATTCTTGGCCGCCTCGCCCGCAACGTCGATCGGGTGATCGCAATTTCGGCAGCAACTCGCGACTCGATGCCGCAGGTGCTGCAAGACAGGACGGTGGTCGTCGCTAACACGACCCCCGACCCGTTCGAGACTCCTGGATTTGCTGGCCTCGCGGAGGTTCCGAGCGAGCCGCTGCGCTTCCTCGCGGCAGGCAGGTGGACGGCGAACAAGGGTTTTGACGTGCTGATCGACGCGTGGAATCAAGCACCCAGCGGTCAATTGACGATCGTCGGTGGCCCGCCGCCGTCTGGCGGATCTTTGGACATCGATCAATTGGTTGCTAACAGTCCGCAACGTGACTCGATCACTCTTGTTCGTGAGGTCGATTCGATCCTTCCGCTGCTGGCCCAAAGCCATGTGGTGGTGATGCCATCGACGTGGGACGAGCCGTTTGGCTTGGTCGCGCTCGAAGGCATGGCTGCGGGTAGACCCGTGATTGCGAGCGAAGTTGGTGGGCTCGCCCAATTCGTGAACTCAAACGTGGGGTGGTTGGTTCCGCCGTCGGACCCCGCCGCTCTTGCCGATGCGCTCCGGGCAGTCCGTCACGACGTCGTCATGACGAAGGGTGCCCGCGCCCGCGAGGAGTACCTCGACAAGTTCTCACCACAGCGATTCCGAAGTGCTTGGCGGGGAGCTGTCGGCCTGAGCTAGTGGGTTACCACCACCACGGCTTCCCCTTGGCAGGGGCGAGTTCGTAGGTCATTGGCGACGGGCGTTCGCCGAGCTTCTTGGCGGGTACTCCGCCGACCAGCGTGTACGGCTCAACATCGCGTGACACCACAGCACCCGCGGCAACGACCGCGCCCTCGCCGATTGTGACTCCCGGCAGGATGATGACGCGGGCGCTGAGCCACGCGTGGTCCCCGATCGTGACCGGTGCCTTTTCGTAGGCGAACGTTGCTGACTCCCAATCATGCTGACCAGTCCAAATCTGAACTGCGGTCGAAAGGTTGACGTCGCTGCCGATTGTCAGACCGCCCCGCGCGTCAAGGATTGCGTCGTTGCCGATTGATGAGCGTTTGCCCACCCGCAATCCGCTGGCATTGCGGACTTCAAATCCGTGGTAGAACGTTGCGCCCTCTGCAATCGAGGCACCCCATCTGCGCAACGCAGCAACGCGCAGTCGATGCGATGGAAGCTTCCCGGCGACATGAAGTGACGTCATCTCCAGATCCCGACGACGCATCGCGGCAGCAGGTTTGAGGCGGGAGGTCATACGCCGACACTAGTGCGCGAAGTTGTGCGCCGCACCTCTGAGTAATCCGCCAACGACACCTCAGCCAACTGCGCCCGGAACTGCACTCTGGCGATTATCGATTCGACGCGCGACGACCGCTAAATCGTCCGGCCTGTGATTCTCCGCCCGCCAGGCGCGCGGCGAGTTCCTCGTACTTCGAGGTCACCTCGTCCCAGTTGTAACGCTGCTCTGCGCGTTGTTGCAGGCGCTGGCCGATTTCGATCATTTCGTCTGGGGCTGCTTGCGCGGCATCAATACAGGCAGCGAGTTGGTCTGGGTCGGCAAAGAAGCGGCCGTCATCGCCAAGAACCTCGCGGTTGAAACTGACGTCGTAGGCGAGAGTTGCGGTCGCGGCGCCCATAGCGCGCAGGAGGGAGGGATTTGTGCCGCCCACTGAGTGGCCATGGATGTACGTCAGCGCGCCGGAATACAGCGCATCGAGGCGATCTTGATCCCACACGGGCCCAAGCATCCGTATCCGTGGGTCGGAATCCGCGATCTTCTGGACTCGCTGGGTGTATTCCTCCGCGAACGGAGCACCTCCGACAACAAGCAATGGGTAGGTCGAATCGCTGCGCGCATATCCGAGAACTCCCTCTGCCACATGGTTTTCAGGTTCGAACCGGGCGACGATGACGTGGAAGCGCTTGAACTGCAGGTCGTCACCCAACAGGTCGACATTGCAGCCGGGAAGGATGGGTGCCCCGTAGGCGATGAGGTCGGTGGTCGCGCCGAATTCTTGGCGGTAGTAATCAGCGATTCCTTGGGCGTCAGCGATCAGCGCATCGGAGTAGCGGACCGCAATCGATTCACTCATCCGGTAGAACTTGCGGCCACCTTTTCCCCACTTGGTACGACGCCACTCGAGGCCGTCAACGTGCGTCGCCACGGGAATTTTGCGGGCACGCATCGGTGGCAGGTAGATCGCGTTTGCGGCATTGAACAGAAACGCCATATCGGGCTTGCTCTTGGCAACCACGTGGGCCGTGCTGCTCGCCGTATGAGTCAAGGTTTCAAGTGCTTTCGAGCGAACCGCAGGCAGTGGCACCAACTGCATTCCCAGGTACTCGCGAGGAGCGCTCTGGCGGTCTTCGGCGCGCGTGTAGACGATGACCTCATGGCCTCGTTCGACTAGCCGTTTGCCGATCTCCTCAACGGCTGTTTCGAATCCTCCATAGGCAGCGGGAACACCACGCGTTCCGACCATCGCAATCCGCATTAAGACCCACCATCCTGTGGTGACTCATTCAGCGGTCGGGAGGGCGAGTCGGCGACCGGCGCGTCCCCGGAGTTCGCGGCATTGATCAAGTCACGCAGGCGGGTGCTGCTCACGTGTTGGGTGTAAGGGAAGTAGACGACCTTGGCGCCGACGGATGCCATGCCAGCCTCAAGTTGGTCGCCTTTTGGAGTCCCACGCCAGTCGTCACCTTTGAAGATCACGTCGAAGTGGTGCTTGTTCCACATCTCCACTTTGTCGAAGGAGTCATCCACAACGACCTCGTCGACGAGGTCAAGGGCAGCCATCAGTTCAAGGCGCTCATCCAGCGGCATCATCGGGGTCTTGCCCTTGACATCTTCGACGCGTTCATCGGTAACGACGCCAACGATGAGGTAGTCACAGTGTTCTTTGGCGCGCAGCAGGATGTTCAGGTGGCCCATGTGGAAGACGTCGAAAACGCCCGGGGCAAACCCAACAACCTTGCCCTCGTTTGTCACGTCGGATCCTTTGTGTTGAGCGGTTCGTCGCTTTCGCCGTGGCACAGTCTCGCAAAGATGAGGGGTCGTGGTCGAATCGGTTGCCACCGGGCCCAGGCGATGCCGGGGATTTGGGGGCCGTGGTGAGTTACGCCACTTTTCTTGCTCTCAGCGACGGCGACTTCACGCAGCGCGACAGATTAGCCCAAATGCCCAGGGGATTTCGCGAATCGATTGTGCGTCCTCCTTCCATCTGAGCGAGCGACCGCGTAACCTTAATATGTCTTGCAAAGACAGGGGAATTGGATACAAATTCACTCGGCGTATGACCAGTGTTGGATCTGATTGTCGGAGCGAGAGTCAGCTAGTTGGCTGGCAACAGGGGGCAGTGATCGGCCGTACGTGGCCGATCACCGGGGGATTC
>ERZ724505.411-NODE-411-length-27950-cov-8.716437_pt1 | contig 27950 bp, 27 predicted proteins | sample MGYA00376038_ERZ724505 | MGnify/ENA primary metagenome ERZ724505 (study PRJEB28724, sample SAMN07190884) | wastewater metagenome | isolation source: effluent of sewage treatment plant in Hong Hong | place: Hong Kong | collected 2016-03-17 ...
AACCATTACTTTCCTTTCACGTATTTTGGCAAGGATAACAGGGGTGGGTTCTAAAAGTTTAAGGGTATCTTTCAAAAGTTGGAATAGCACCTTTTATGTTGTCTTTACGCTTTAATGCCTTTGCGTACTCTTTCTTGATCTTCTCAATTTCTTTACTGTACTTATCAAGGTCGTAGTGATCCTTGAGATCAGGGTTTCTTAGGATTAACTCCTTCGTCTGCTCGTAAGACTTTTCCTTATTGGCAATGAGCGTCTTAGATCTGGCAATGATGCTGTCAAATTCTACCGACTTACGCTTTGCTTCTTTCTCAGCTTCTTTGACAAAGTGTGCGTAGTTGCTCTTGGTAATAAACAAATAATAACGGAAGAACTTCTGAGCAGCGTCTACTACCAGGCTGGCACGAGCCGATTTGCCCTCCATATCGCAACCCTCAGTTTCACACTTGTAGTAGTAGCGTGACTCTTTGATTTCGCCCGTTTCTTTACTTCTTTTGTCGATCAACATTGAAGTCAGCGTTTTGTCACAGGCCGCACAATACACTTTACCCCTCAGTAAATCGGCACGAATGTTTCCGCTACGTGGACTGCTTATTGCAAGTATCTTTGCGTTGTTGAGACTATCAACCCTGTTTATCTTGAGGAAATCTTCCACGGAGATCATGGTTTCGAAATCATACGCTGCAACTAGGTCGGTGAAATTCTTACCCCACTTGTGAACGCCCGCATAGTGTGGATCTCTGACCAGGTTAGATACGTCATCCTTACTCCACTTATGAGGTACGTACTCGCTACCGGGAAGTTTCTGGACGGTGTAGCCCTGCTCGTTAATCCACAGTCGTGCATCTTTTTGTGATTTTCCATCGAGGATCATATCAAAGATCTGCTTAACCTTAGTGAAATTTCGAGGGTCTGGCTGGAAAGTGCGGTTAATGTCCACAACGTAGCCATGTTTGAATTTACCTATGAACTCAGCATCCTCAACGGCACGCTTGTTGCCTCTATCAACGCTTTCTGCGAGGTGCTCAGAGTACTGCTTTGCCATCACGAAAGTAATCCCTAGTAACATTTTGCCTGCGGGCGTGTTCTCAAACGTAAAGGTCGGGAAGCGTAGATCTTTTATGAGACCTCTATCGACAAGATCGATGATAGCTCCAGCTTCCTTCATATTGCGAGAAAGACGATCGGGATGCCAAGCGATAAGGCCGTCTATATGGCCATTCTCAATCTCGTTGATTAGCTTTTTGAACTCCTCACGAGTGTCAAGTGTCAGCTACTTTTGCCGAGAAACTTTCTTCATAGACGCTCAGAACGTTAAGTTCATTGGGGACAACGACCTTCTCCATGCATTCCTTGATCTGGTCCTCTATTGATGATGCTTGGCGATCCTCACTTGTGGTGGATTTCCTTGCATATACTGCATAATTGATGGTGCTCACATCGATGTCACCAGGTGCTTTCGGCCGACCGGCCTGCAATAATTCTAAGAGTTTTTGAGTACTACTAAGCTCCGACATAACCCAATTATATAACTATCCACATAAGTTAGAGCTGCATCAGGCGTATGTTTATAAAATGATCTTTATGCCGTTTTTTATCAAGAATGGCTTTGGCTCAGGATGGGTATCTGCATACGTCAACAGAATGCCTATAAGGCTAGTCAGCCCTGCTCCTGTATTTTCACTGCGAACCATTTTGCCTACCGATCTTCCCTGTATCCCACTAGGGATATGTATGTGTAGCCGATAGGCCAAGTAACAAAGAAGTCAGCGATTTGTCGACAAAATTGAAAGGTTCTACGACGAGTCTACTCGCCGAGACATAGCTTGTAAACCCCGTATAAAGAGGTTGCGGACATAGTTATGCGGGCACTTTTCGGGGTTAGTGCGGGCACGCAATTTCCCCAATGTTTTTTCTACCACACGCACGGAGTATGGTTAGCTCAACCCCTCTCAGCACTTTAGTAAATTAACAGTAATGACTCTGTACAAGTTGAAGCTAATTTTTGAGGGTTTTACAGATATGTATGCCCGCATGTAACCCCTGCACACTTTGAGTGCTATAAAACCATGCTAACGTAAGTAAATTTATAGTTATAAGTACGTACGCTATTTCATAAAAATTTTGCAAAATTTAATCTGTAAACGAACGGTGGGCAGGGTCAATATAGTACGTACGTTTTTAATACTATCATTTCGGTGCACTGGGGGGTGTGGGGTTTTAGACTTCACTTCGGTATAATCGAATACAAGTGGTTTACCACCCAGGCCTAAAGCCACCTCATTTGAGGAAGGTATGGTCGCTAAGTCCACAAAGAGAAACAGCTCGTCATGAGTCGTCTCTTTGTGGCCGCATTCCGAAAGGTTTGTGAGTGGCCGAAAGGCTGCTGCTCGTGGCGGGCTTTTTGAGTTCCGCTAATAATCAAGAAAGGCGGAACATGACAAAGGATAAGCAGTACAAGTACGGACCGGAGGCAGATGAACTCCTAGAAAGTTGGAAGCCAACTCAGAAACCCAAACAAAAGTTTGATTGGGGGATCGACTCAGGCACGGGCATCGTCTACCTTCTGATGTTTGTGGTTGCACCACTTCTAGCCCTTACAATAACTTTCTATAACCAGAGGAATGAGAGAATTGACTGCTCGAAACTCTCTAGTGACTCGATCCGCTACCTCAAACAGGGTGGTGAAGAAATTCCGTTTAACTGTGGTTTAGACCGCTAGTTTTATTGTGCGGGCATAATTGAGCTCGTAGTGAAAGGTGTTCTCCATCTGTTAATGTGACAACACTTGAGGTACAATTACGACAGGTTAGACTATGAGTTTTGATGAAGTCACACAGCTAAAACTGAAAAACTATAAATCCTTCGGGGAAACGGTCCAAGGGTTTGAAAAAATCGCTCCCATAAATATCATCATAGGACGTAATAATTCAGGAAAATCAACCCTAATTGATCTAGTTGATTTTGCAGTGTCACCTAGAGATATATCTTCTAACGGTCACAGTGGCCAAGCTCCAGCGGTTTACTATACTACGACGATACCTGACCATGTAATTAGCCGGGTATTTCCCAGCCACACAGGAGGAGGGGTAATCGGAGGCAATCACTACGAATACGGGAAGGCATGGATTGGTAAACCTGTGAGTATTGAACTCGGGTATGACGGCAACCAAGCCATTCACGAGCTTGAGCCTGTAATGCATAGTGAATACTTACCGAATGTCGCACAAAACATCACAAATCCATTCAAAAGTAAGGTGTTCAAGCGAATTCTCGCAGAACGTAACATAAAGCCTGAACAAACAGCAGCACCAGGACTCGAGCCTGACGGTACTGGTGTATCAAATCTTATTCAATATTTCTTACATGAGTCAACGGCTGACCAAAGTCTGATAGAACACAACCTCCTAAAGGCATTAAATAAGATATTCTACCCTGTTACTGAATTCTCTAGGATACAAGCTAAGCGACTGCCGCAAGACGGTAGTTGGGAAATATATCTCGAAGAAAAGCAGAAAGGTAGCATTGCTCTTTCTAATTCAGGAAGTGGGTTGAAGACAATCTTTCAGGTACTTGCTCAAACTATACTTATACCCGCTATTGAGGGTAAATCTCTTGAAGAGTACGTGTTCGGCTTTGAAGAGCTTGAGAATAATCTACATGCCGGTCTTCAAAGAAAATTATTAATGTACCTTCGTGAGCTTGCTGTCGAGAGTGGTGCAACTTTCTTTATAACCACACACTCAAATGTAGTAATAGATATTTTTAGTCATGATGATCAGGCTCAAATCTTGCATGTCACACACGATGGCAAATCAGCCAGTGTAAAGTCACTTATTGATCATACAGATGGGTCAGGGTTACTAGACGACCTGGATATTAGGGCAAGTGACCTATTACAATCCAACGGTATAATTTGGGTTGAAGGCCCATCAGATAGGACATATATTAACCACTGTATCGACCTATGCTCAAACGGGGAGCTGCAAGAAGGACTCCATTATCAAGTAATGTTCTACGGCGGCAAATTGTTAGCTAGAGTTTCGGCTGATCCAAAAAACAATGAACAAGCTAACTTGTTAAAAATTAACAGAAATTCTTCAATAGTTATTGATAGTGACAAGAGAAGTTCGGCGAATAAAATCAATGCCACGAAGGCTAGACTTAAAAAAGAAATTAGTGATGTTAAAGGCCACGTCTGGGTCACGCAGGGTAAGGAAATTGAAAACGAGATACCACTAAGCACACTACAAAAGTTATATGGCAATACTAAACTCAAGGCAGTCGGTCAGTACCAGCCGTTTGACGAATACCTAAATAAAATCAAGAAAAACGAAGGCAAAAGGTATCTCAGCAGCAAACCTCAGTATGCGGAAGAGATTATCGTACACATGGATGCTAGTGACTTAGATGGCAATCCTGATTTAAAGAAAAATGTAGAGGCGTTATGTGCAAAAATTAAATCCTGGAATAATAAATAAAAACACAGGTAGATAGTTGTGGTCAAGAAAGCTCATTTCGTACCAAAAGCTTATCTAAAAGGTTTCTCATATGACAAAGAAAATAAGATGGTTTACGCCTACAATGAAAAAGCGGGCATCTTTAATCCAAGCATCAGAGATATTTGTACAAAGAAGTATATTTATAGGCTAGAGGTTGCCGAAGATGGCAATTTAGACTTTATTGAAAATACACTAGCCGAAGAGATAGAGCCTAAGTACTCGGGTTGGGTTTCGACGATACACGATAGAAAACGCTTGGAGAAATCTGCCATTGCCGATCTCTCGACTTTTATTGCATTACAGCATCTGCGTGTACCGGGCTCTATTGAATTCATAAGAAACCAACAGGTTAAGGCTTTAAAGGATTTTGCGAAAGATGAATTGAAAGGCTTGCTCGATAAATCTGAGCGAGACAAGCTTTGGGCTGATTTCAAAAAGGAACGCCCAGACCATTACAGAGAGGCAGTTAAGCAGCATCCCGACTGGCAGGACAACCTGCCAGAAGAAGTTGTACAGAAGATGATAGAAGAAGATGGAGTGGAGCTCCAAATAGATCCTGGGAAGAATAATACCCTTATTTCAATGATGGACTCAATTCTGCCTGTCGCTGATCTATTCATGCGGCGTAAATGGAATTTTCTTTTTGCACCCAAAGGTAGTCAGTTTATAACAAGTGACATGCCGGCTTTCGTCGCAATACCGATGCCCCAAGGAGTGGTCCACTTTGAATATGGCGGTTTTGGTCGTGGTGATGCCAGTATATTCTTTCCAATATCAAAAAAAGTATGTGCAATTATCGAAGGGGATGTTTATGAACAGAACTTTTACAAGATAACCAAGAAGAAGGTAAATGAAATAAATCGAGTTATAGCGACTAGGCCTTCACTTACCTATGTAATATCTTCATCGGAGCAGCTAGTAAAAAAATACAGCGAGTTTCAAAAGAGACCTAACTCCGTACCGCTTTAGTATATTATCAGCAATCCTGAAGGTACTGTTTCGGGTATGTTCTTAGCCTTGCTTGCAGTCTCTACTAACCATCCAAAAAGTTTAAGTAAGTTCTGTTCTGTTGCACCAAACAAAAACACTTTGGGTTTTCTCAAAGTGTTTTTGCTATACTGGCCATAATGACCTATATCTTATTGGCATTCTTTCTTGCATTAGTGACATTTTTAATATCATTGTTCCCGCATTCGGCTCCACAACCATAACACCTATCATGGCAGGATTTGTTGGAGCAAAAGATGCCATAGCGGTTGCAACAGTATTTTACTGCATCGTAAACATACCGAGAGTTTATCTATTCCGAAAGTATACTAACTGGCATTTGGTACGACAATTGTTACCCGCCTCACTGATTGGTGCCCTTATTGGTAGCATCTTCCTGGTCGGAGTAGAACCGGTGTTAATTTCATTAATTATCCTCTCGTTTCTGGTCTACTTTATCTATAAAAAAGTTACCTCGATGTATAGCTCTAAGCCAAAAAAAGAAAAGAAGCCATCAAAATATGGTGCTACCTCCATAGGCCTTCTATCCGGTACGTTGCAAGGTACAGGAGTGTCAGGTGCTGATCTAAGAAATAGCTACTTATACAGCAAAGGCTTAACTATTCAAGATATTCACGGTACGACGGCTTGGATTGGCCTCATGAATTTCGCACTTGCTAGTGGAGTACGTGTAGTATCTGGTGATCTAACCTTCGCGATGGCCTGGCCAGTATTAGCGACATTTCCATTTATTGTTTTAGCTACCTACATAGGTCGGCATTATTCCCTGAAAATGCCAAAAAGAGTACAAGATTACATAGTACTGACAGTGATGATCGTCGCCCTAATTAGCCTGACAATTAGCTTTTTTAGATAATAATCCTACCCTCTGGAGCTTATCCCGCATACTCGTCGCTCATATAGGATTTATTTTATCTGTAAAAGGATGAACCTTTATATTATATATTGGGTCGTAGTGCAATAGAGCTACGTCTAGTCCCCGTCGTTACGCATATCGCGACGGGGACACTTCAATTTACGAGCTAAAGCTTTTGTAACTTGCCAAAGTGGCTTGCTCGATAGATACGTTTTTCTCGTGCAGAAACATTTTTACGAAGTGATAGCCTAGCCTATATCCAGCCCATCGAGGTAGTTTTTCATCGCCGCTGATAAAAATACGCTCATAGTCATAATGCTCATTGCTAAATTCTGATTCTAATACACCAATAATGTTGTCAATCATTTTTTGATCGGTATCTTGTACAGTTGAAAGGAAAAACTGTTTACTTTCTTTGTTTGTGTCAAGTAAAGCCTTTTCTTCAAGTACTACAGCAAGGCCTTCGAGTATCATATTCTTGAATAGTGTATTGGCATATTCGGGGACTTTCTCCCAACGCAAGGAATGTGACATTTCATGGCAGATTGTTTCAAATACTATATCTTCATTAATTTCTGCTTGCTGTTTGTCAATAACGAGTACAACAAAGCTCGAGCTATACGTCCGCCCTGCTATACCGTCTTCAGCTATCGTCGACAGCAAAAGAGATGGAGGTGTGATTATTATGTCTATATCGTAATCAAGTGGAAAACTTTTCAAAAGATATTGTTCGGCCATTACAGTGGCCGTCTTCATTATTGTAATTTCATTAATTGAAAATGTATTGTTAGCATTTGTAACTATTAAATTGATCTTTGCCATATATATAATTATACAACCTCTCCGTTATTAGTCTTTGTTTCCATGTATTTCATGCAAAGCAACTACTTAACCTCATTACCATCAAGATAAGAAACTCGCTTGTTCATCCATCGGATTATTTCTTAATCTATAGGGTACAAATTTCTGGGCATAGTGCACCAAATCTGTAATGCCTAATACTCTGTTTACACCTAACAGAGTGTTTTTGTTATCATAGACACATGAATATACCTACCAAAAAGCTAGATTCAGGATTTGAATTACCTGTCTATGGGCTTGGCATCTGGCAGATGGGTGGACGCTGGGAAGCAGATACTAGCAAAGACGCGGAAGAAATAAGGGCGATACGAGCAGCACTTGATTCAGGAGTTACCCATATTGATACAGCAGAAAGCTATGGTAATGGCCATGCAGAAGAACTGCTAAGGCAAGCAATTGAAGGTTATGACCGCTCGAAGCTCATTATTGCAACAAAAGTATCTGCCAATAACCAGACTTATGAGGGCGTTCATAAGTCATTTCAGGCAAGTTTAGAGCGTATAGGTTTAGACTATGTTGACCTATATTTACTCCACCGTTTTCCTGAGCCAGGTATAGATATTGCAGATACTATGCGAGCTATGGACGAACTCGTTGAGCAGGGTTTGGTTAAGAATATTGGTGTTTGTAATATGACACCGCATCGTTTTAATGAAGTCCAGAAACTCACCAAGAATAAGCTAGTATGCAATCAGGTACATTACAATGTCCAATACCGTGAGGTTGAAGATAAAGGCGTGTTAAAGCACTGCCAAGAAAATGACGTGATGCTCGTAGCGTGGCGACCCTTGCAAAAGGGTATATTGCCGGAATCGGCATTGCTTGAGGAGCTTGCAAAAAAGTACGACAAAACCCCTGTTCAGATAGCTATAAACTGGCTAATCTCACAAGATAATGTGGTAACGCTCTCTAAGACCAGTAACCTAGACCATTTGGAAGAAAATCTAGGCGCATTCGGTTGGTCAATGGAAGCGGAGGATGTTGAACTAGTGCGTAGAGAGTTTCCAGACCAGCAAATGGTTTCAGATGCTGTGCCGCTAAATTATGAAGCAGATGTAAATCCATAAGGAGCGATAATGGATGTAGGTGTTGAAAAAGTAGTTCGTGAGTACATACAGAAGACCATACATATGTCGCTTGCAACTGTGAGCATTGATGCGCCGTGGGTTTGTGAGGTTCATTTTGCCTATGACGATAATCTCAATCTCTACTTCCGCTCGCTTGAATCCCGACGACACAGCCAAGAAATAGCAGCAAATCCCAAGGTCGCAGGTAACGTCATAGACAAATACGGTCTTGGCGACCCTGTTGTTGGTGTCTATTTTGAAGGTTATGCTGAGGTGCTTGAAGCTGGTGAAGTGCAAAATCTGGCAGCCGAGTGTCTTAAAAATCGTTTGAAAATTAGGAACGATATTGTCGCTGAGGCTGCTAATGAAGAAGGTCATAAGTTCTATAAAATCACAGTTGCTAACTGGTATGTCTTTGGTTGCTTTGACGGAACATCAGGTCAAAAGCACAAACTGGAGTGGAACGGAGGTAATAAATGAACTACCGACCACATCACGTGGCTATATCTGTCCGCAACCTAGACAAGTCGGTAGATTTTTACAAGTCACTTGGTTACGAACACGTGCATAGGTACGATGAAGAAGATGGCTCAATGAGCATCGTTCACTTAAAGCTCGGCGGTTCATTTCTTGAGATTTTTGCATACAAGAAGAATGAAAACGAATCGCCCGTAAGTTACGAGTACGCTAATAATCTTGAAGATATCGGGGTAAAGCACATTGCACTCTGGGCGGATGATATTGAGACTGCGTTAGAGGATATGAAAGCGAAGGGCTACGCAAACGATGATACTAAAATTACTTTCGGTCGTACGAAAGTAAGCTACTTTTTCATCCAAGACCCTGACGGTGTTTGGATAGAGTTTGTAAAGGATGATAGGTACAACTGACAACTACCTACCTGAAGTGAGGATCAGTACTGAAAGTTAGGAGAAAACTTGTTTGCCACCTGAAATGCGTCAACTATCTTGCACCAAACAAAACATCGAGCCTAGTGCTCGGTTTTAGTTAGTGCAGAATCTTGAAGATCGGACTTATGTTATCTGTAAAAGGATGAACCTTGGATTCAATCTTTCGATAAGATCCAGATGAACTAGAGACATTTTATGATATCTTTATATGAAAGCTACGTTGTTTTAGTAAAATATCTGATACTTACCTCCTCTGTTAGCAACGACTAAGACAGATTAATCATGATAAAATACACCTATGAAAGTTACTCACAGTAATATCAAAGACTTTTTGTATACTCCAAATAAGTATTTTGTAATTCCAGACTTTCAGCGTCCGTATTCTTGGGAGAAATCTAATGTTGATTCATTTTTGTCAGATCTAGAATCAGTACTGGGCAAAGAGAAGGTACATTTTTTCGGAAGCGTTGTATACATTATTGAGAACAATGACAGTGTGATTATTGACGGACAACAGCGATCGACAACGGTTCTTTTAATGCTAACTGCTTTGTATCACATAGTCCTTGAGAAACCTGAAAAGTGCCTTATATCCGCCGAGCAAATTAAGAAAGAGTACCTATACAACGAGTTTGCGGCACGTATTGGCGACGAAGAGAACCGCATAAAACTTCGTACAGTAACGACAGACAACGAGATATTTGAACGTATTTTTGAAAATGTTGATGTAAGTGAAAAACATAAAGAAAGTAAACTTTACCGAGTTTATTATCAATTTTATAACTATTTTCTTAATAAAGAGAGCCTGGAGCGATATATCGAAGTTCTCAATTGTTTTGAGATTGTGACCATTGCGCTTGATGCTGGCGATGATAACCCACAAGAAGTGTTTGAAAGTATTAATTCAACCGGCAAGCCTCTGTCGGATGGCGATAAGATTCGTAACTTCGCTTTAATGCTAAACGATAAAAACGCACGCCAACATGTGCTTGATAAGTATTGGAGAGTAATCGAACAAAGTCTGACCGATATCAACAAAGATTTCATTACAGATTTTTTTCGTATGTATCTAGTAAGCACGCTACAACGAGACATAAAGATAGAGCAAGTATACCCGGAATTTAAACGACAATTTGAGGCATCGATCTCTAACCAAGCCGACGTCGAAGCTATTGATACGTTTTACGACGATATTTTAGAGGGGCTCGACCACTACCAGTTCTTGAAATTTAACAGGGATGAAAAAGAACGATATCATTCATTTAAAGATTTGGGATTCAGGCTTAATTTCTTGAAGATTGAGATTACTTACCCATTTCTAATAAAAGTATTAAACAGATATTTTGCAGGTGAATTATCACCGGAAGATACGACTAGAATCTTTGAGGTCGTCGAGTCTTTCCTGACACGTCGTATCATTTGCAATTTTGCTACAACCGGACTGAATAAATTTTTCTCGATTCTCGACAAAGAAGTTCAATCAAACCTAAAAGTATCACCTAGCGCAAAATATATCGATGTATTTATATACGTGCTGCTTGAGCGCGAAGGTGCAACACGTTTTCCAACTGACACAGAGGTGCAGTCAGCTATCAGCAACAGTCCGTTCTACACACAACGAAGCTGGTATAATAATTTTGTCTTAAGCTCGGTTGACGATAAATTACAGTCAAAAGAATCGGCACTTCTTAAGCAAATAGCTAGTGGTGATGTTGAGCTAAGTATTGAGCATGTCATGCCGCAAACACTCAATAAGGACTGGCGTGAGATACTTGGTACCGAGTACGAGCAAATCCACGATCAGTATCTGCATACACTCGCTAATCTCACACTTACTGGCTACAATTCGAAATATTCAAACAATAGTTTTGATATTAAGAAAACAATAGAAAATGGTTTTAATCAAAGCCCGCTCCTCATAAACAGTTTTATTAAAAATACAGAAGTTTGGAACAAGGACACGCTCGAAAAACGCGCAAGCTGGTGGCTAGAGCAAATAAAAAAGATCTGGGCGATGCCAACCACGACATATGAAGCACCAAATACCGATAAAGAATATTTATTTAAGGATGATGAAGATTTAACGGGTACGCGAGTCACCTCTGTAACAATATCAGGAGAAACTACGAAAGTTAGCAGTTGGACTGATGCTTTCGAGGTAATAATTGAAAAACTGTTTACGGAAGACCCCGAGCTTTACGATATTACAAGTGAAGATACATTTTTAGGTAAATATATTCGCCCAGACAAGGACAATCTTAGAAAACCACGCCAGATTAATAGTTCACAATACTACCTAGAGACCAATTTATCCGCCAACTACATGAAAATGGCAGTTATGCGGATACTCGAATACTTAGATCTGGAAGACGAGGACGTTAAGGTAACCATTGCTCAGTAGTTTTCTGTGTAGAGTAATTTGTTGAACGTGTAATCAATCTTTGGAAAATCAAGCACGGCCGCGTATAACAATGCGTTCGCGCTATTTCTCTGAACACGACCTGTTCGTAGCTGAGTGAGCAGCGCTATGACAAGCATGATAAGATAGTAACGATGTTTAAGTGGAAAAAACCAAAAAATAATTTAGATATCGACATTCGCTTTTTGCTTGCCAATGAGCGTACGTTGCTTGCCTGGATTCGCACAGGCTTAACACTCATTGCTGGTGGCGTAGCCGTAGCGTTTGTAGCCACCGATTCTATGTATGGTACCATTGCTGGCCTTGGTGCCATTATCTTCGGAGGGCTTTTGGCGCTTGTGGGATATGTGCGGTATCGCGTGGCCGATGCGGCGATTCGTGCCGGCAGGCTACCCGGAACCGGCATAGGCGGCTTACTTTTAGTTGTGGGTGTGATGGCATTTGCGATTACGCTACTTGTTGTGCGCGAAGTGCATCTGTTTTAAACTTCAAGTCTCTTGAGCAAGAACTCGAGCCAAACAAAAAATCGACCGCAGAGGGTCAATTTCTTGTTTGGTGGCTCCTCCCAGACTTGAACTGGGGACACAAGGCTCTTCAGGCCTCTGCTCTACCAACTGAGCTAAAGAGCCACGCAAGGCGTGATGTACATTTATGTTTTAGGCCGTAAGTACGCACCGGCCTGCCTCTGCTTTACGAATTCCTTTGCCGTTGTTTTGCAACGAGGAGCTAAAGAGTCGTAGCTTTCACCATTCTACCGGAACAGGGGCGAAATCTCAAGTGTTTGGCTTATACTGTCAGCCTTACGACTCTTCAGCGGCCTTGCGAGCTGCTTCCATAGCAATCTGATTTTTTCGCGCCTCTTCTTCTGCCGCTTGGCGTTCTTTCTCTAGTTGAGCTTGCTCTTGTTGCTGCTCTTGACGGGCTTTGTCTTGCAAACGCTGATATTGGTCGAGGTGAGTTTGGGCTTGCTGCTCAAGGCCAGATGCCTTGGCATCCGCATCCATACGAATACCGTTTGCCTGGGCTTGAAGTTGTTGGGCTTGCTGTTGCTCATGCTGTGCAAGTTGTAAAGTGTCTTGTGATGACATTTTGCTACCTCCTTCATGTCCTATTATACGCTGAACCTTCGTACTGGTCATACTTGCACCCTATAGCCCAATTCCCTACACTGGTAACTATGGACACGAAAAGTGTTGATGATCGTATTGCAGAAGAACGGCATAAAGCGCTGGCGTATTCATCATACACCAGCGGCAAGACACCGCCCAAAACGCCGAAGAAATCGTCACCGTTTATACGATTTTCATACGTACCGAAGCGAACTATCATTCTCGTTTCATTAGCTGGGTTAATTTTAATCGGGGGCGTTGCTGGTGCAATGATAAAAGTACTGCAACCAGAAGGCAGTTTGACCGATAAGAAATCAAGCCCTGCAACAAGCGATGGCGGTACTACGGTAAGCTATGGTGGAGAAGAGACCAACCGCGATGGCAGCCCGGCTACTGAAGATTCTAATTCCAAAAAAACCGATACCAGCAAATCGAGTAACGTGGTGAGCGATGCATTTACATCATTAGGCTTAATCAAACACACCAGCGGATCAACATCAGGCACCACTGGTTCATCAGGCCACACTTCTACCGGCACAAGCGGCGGTGGAAGTACCGGCGGGTCGACAGGCGGATCAACTGGCGGGTCAGGTGGAGGTTCTACGGGCGGCTCAGGCGGTGGATCAAGCGAAACGAAAATTACCAAATTGGTTATTTTCGTGGAAGAAAACCACTCCTTAGCGCAAATGAAAGCCAACATGCCCTATGCATTCAGCTTGGCAAAAAAGTATGCGTATGCCGATAATTACTTTGCCATCCGTCACCCGTCTCTTCCGAATTACATTGCGATTGCCAGCGGCAGTACGCGCAGTATTACAAACGATAACAATCCGTCATCAAATAATTTCAACGGTACGTCAGTATTCGGCCAGGCAATTTCAAACGGTAAAACAGCCAAGGTATATGCTGAGAGCCAGCCGTCGAATTGCAAGCTAACCAGCAGCGGCAAATATGCGGTTAAGCACAACCCCTGGGCATATGTCGCGAATGAACGAAGCTTGTGCAACAAATATGATGTTAGTTTATCGGCTTTTAACGCCGACGTATCGAAAGGCAAGCTACCAAACGTCAGCATGGTGATACCGAACCTTTGTAATGACGCACACGACTGCTCGCTTGCAACGGCAGACAGTTGGTTCAAGGCGCGTATGCAAAGCATCCTTGCTAGTCAAGATTGGAAAAGCGGTAAACTACTTGTCGTACTGACCGCAGATGAAGACGATAAGAATAGTAACAACAAAGTACTTACCGTTGTCATGCACCCTAGTTTGAAAGGGAAAGTAAAAAGCTGTAAGCTAACTCACTACTCATTAAGCCGTTTATACTCAGAGGTCACCCACAGCACGCCTATATTGAATGCGAAAGATGCAAATTCGATGAAGACGTGTTTTGGCTTGCCTATCTAAAATATATTTCTGATTACTTAAATCTTAGCGTATCATTCAAACGCAAGTTTTATGAGCCTATCAATCAACTCAGGATATTTGATACCGGCTTCATGCCATAGCTTCGGGTACATGCTGATATTCGTAAATCCGGGCATGGTATTAAATTCATTCATATACACGTTGCCCTCGGTATCCGTAAGGAAATCGATTCGTGCTAAACCCCGACACCCAAGTACTTCGTACGAACGGTGGGCAATACTCTGAACTTGCTTTTCCAAATCACCATTTATTTCAGGGTTGAGAAGGACACTTGCCGTACTGTTGTCTGCATACTTATCATCGTATGTATAGAATTCTTCGCCCGGTATGATTTGACCTACTTTACTTACTTTGTGATGCGGAGGGTTTCCCAAAACCGAAATCTCGAGTTCGAGCCCCAAAAGGGCTTTCTCAATGAGTATGGCATTACTATACTCATGAGCTAATGTGATTGCCGCTACCAGCTCTTCCTCGGACTCAACTTTGCTGACACCGATTGAACTTCCTGACCTGGCAGGTTTTACAAATAACGGGCTACCGAGCTTAGAAATGAGTTGTTGATAATTCGGCATCGGCTCACCGACATGATGAACTTTATACGGCGCAGTTTTTATGCCATAGCTCTCAAGCATCTGTTTGGTAACAACTTTGTCCCAACATACGGCGCTTGCATTGGTATCACAGCCGACGATAGGAATGTGTAGCGTATCTGCCAAACCTTGAATAACACCGTCTTCACCACCATGGCCATGCACCACTGCGAAAATTACATCCGGACGCAGCACTTTACCGCCAGGAATGGTTACGAAGCTGCGTGCGCCGGGTACCGCCGTCAGTTGGACACCGCCATGTGCCTGCGGATTTTCTTTCCAATTGTCGAGTAACCACCATTTGCCGGCTCGATCGATATAGCCCAGCAGCACCTCATATTTCGTGTTGTCCATAGCCGCATAGACATTACGCGCGCTCATTATTGAGACATCATGTTCAGATGATTCACCGCCGAAAAGTAGCAGTACGGTTTGTCGGCTCATAGTACTTCACATTATACTATAGTTATGACACGTGTGCCGCTTGCTGAACAACTACGACCAACCACCTTGGATGAAGTGATAGGTCAAACCCACTTATTGGGCGACGCGGAAATACTTCGGCGCATCGTGAAACAAAAAGAACCTGTTAGTTTGATATTGTGGGGCCCGCCCGGCACAGGCAAAACCACCCTCGCCCGTATTATCGCTAAAGAAGTAGAGGCTGAGTTTATTGAGCTAAGCGCCGTTACCAGCGGCAAAAAAGATGTCGAACGCGTAATCGAACATGCTAGGCAAAATTGGAACTTAAATCTCCGCACGATTCTGTTCGTGGATGAGATTCACAGATTTAACAAAGCTCAACAGGATGCATTTTTGCCGCACGTAGAAAGCGGATTGATAACGCTAATTGGCGCAACGACGGAAAACCCAAGTTTTGAGGTGATTACTCCCCTGCTTTCACGTACACGTGTGCTGGTACTGCAGCCGCTTTCAAGGGATGAAATTATCGCGATTTTAGGGCGAGCACTCGTAAAGTTGAAACAAACGAAAATGGTTACGAAACCTGCGCTTGAATATCTGGCAGAACTTTCGGGAGGTGATGCACGTGTTGCGCTAGGAAATTTAGAACTGGCGCTTAGCTTCGGCGAGAAAGTAACACCGGATGTTGTGAAAGCGGCGGCCCAAAAGAAAGTTCCGGGCTACGACAAAAAGGGTGATATGCATTACGACGTAATTAGCGCATTCATAAAAAGCCTTCGTGGCAGTGACGTGCGTGCAACGCTGTATTACCTGAGCCGTATGATAGATGCCGGCGAGGACCCGAAATTCATCGCACGCAGAATGGTAATATTCGCATCAGAAGATATCGGCTTAGCCGGAAACGGGGCGTTGAGTCTAGCCGTGGCTACTTTTCAGGCTGTCGAACGCGTGGGGCTGCCGGAAGCAAATTATAATTTATACCACTGCGCGACTGCACTTGCTAGAAGCGATAAATCACGCGAGGTAGCAGACCTAATGAGCGAGGCCAAAGGTTTGGCAAAAAAGTTCCCCGACTCGCCGGTACCACTCCATGTGCGTAATGCTCCAACGAAGCTAATGAAAGACTTAGGCTACGGAAAAGACTACAAATGGAAAGCTGGTTTCAAACACGACAAGGGCTTTTTGCCAGAAGACGTTCGCTAGCCCTCGGCCAGCAGCGCAGCCAGTACGCCATTCGTCCAGCCAAATCCATCTTGCAGCGGGTACTCACCGCCGCCACCTAAGCCATGGAGTCCTTCCACGTCGTATTTCTCTACTAGTTTATGGTGCCGTGTAAAGACTTTCATATTTACACGAATCCAGCGGTGTTTTATTTCGTTCGCCAGTTCGTGATGTCCATAGTGGCGCAAACCCTCAATAGCAATAAGCTGCAAAGGTGCCCAGCCATTCGGCGCATCCCACTGTTCGCCGTTGTTCACAAGTGTACTCACTAGCCCACCCGGCTTTAGAAAATCTGCTTTTAAGCGAGCAGCCACGGCATCTGCTTGTTCTTTGGTAGCAATGCGGGCGTAGAGTGGAAATACTCCCGCCAAGCTGAGTCGTCCAGTCGATTTATCGTGGTGGAAATTGTAATCCACAAAGAATTGTTCTTTTTGATCCCAGCAATACGTTTGGATGGCTTTTGCTCGACGCTCAGCCAGAGTTTGGAATTTACGAGCTAGCAGTGGGTTTTTAATAGACCGGTAACTTTCTGCGATTGTTTGTTCAAGCTGGTATAGCAAGCAGTTCAAATCGACTGGCACAATATCGGCAGTGTGAATAGTACTAATATCACGTGAATCAGTAAACCAGCGCGAACTGAAATCCCAGCCCGATTCAGCCGCTGCGCGCAGGTGTAAATACAGCCTGTCTGATTCACGATGTTTTGCTTTTAGCGCTGTCTGGGTATCCTCGTCTAGTGATTCTGGCCGTGGAGTTGTTTTGTTGTCGTAATAGCGATTCAAGTGCATACCGTTAGGGAGTTCCACCACCCGTGCGTAAGCCTTATGCTCCGCCTTCATGAGCTTGCGCCTACCCTTCATCCAAAAGCGATATTCCGCCAGCATATAGGGTAAGTACTCCGCAAGGGTAAGCGTACGGCCTTTGTGGCTTGCGAGCAACTTCACCATATGGCTGAAGAATGGTGGTTGTGAACGACTAAGTAAGTAGGTACGGTTGGCGGTAGGTATGTAGCCGAATTTACGTATCATAAATGCATAGTTTTTCAGCATGTTTTCTACCATCTTCCAACGATGATCAACGGCAAGACCACGCATGATGAAATATGAATCCCAGTAGAATTGTTCGGAAAACCTACCGCCGGGCACTATGTATGGGTACGGCAAAGCGATGAGCGAGCCTCGATTTAAACGATTGCGACGCTCTAGGTGTTTCCAAAGTAAGTGAATATGTTCAGATACCGTGCGCGTGGAGTCGGCATGGAATTCGTTTTGCTTGTGCGGTGCGAATTCATAAAAATGACGGTTTACGAATTCGCGAAGGTCAAAGTTTGGGTCTTCACGAGCAAGCACATACTCCTTTTGAATCGCCTTCATACGTCCACGCGGCACTAAATCAACAAATGTTTTGCCATCATCATACACTCGCGAGGTTTGTACTTCTTCGAACAATTCACCGAGTGCTTCATCAGGGCTTTTGCCTACCTTTAATAAACTGCCCGTTGTCGCAACCAAGGCAGTCTTTAGTTTTTCGTCTCGCGGCAATTTAAACTTGATTCGTCGAGGCATACCTTAATTATAGGCGACTCATAAAGAGGTGGCAACGCTTATGCTTAATGTTTTTAAACTTTTGCGGCTCGTTTGCGTTCGTTTGCATCAAGATAACGCTTACGAAGTCGTAAACTCTTCGGTGTTACTTCAAGTAGCTCGTCGTCGTTAAGAAAATCAATTGATTGTTCAAGGCTTAGTTCGGTATATGGAGTAAGCTGCACGGCACCATCGCTGCTTTTCGAACGCATGTTCGTAAGGTGTTTGGCTTTGCATACATTAATTTCAAGGTCTTCATGACGGTTGTACAGCCCCACTACCATACCCGCATATACTTCAACGGCCGGGCCGACGAATAGTTCCCCGCGGTCTTCAGCGTTTTGCAGTGCATATGGTGTAGTAGTGCCGGCTTCAAATGCGATAAGTGCGCCGCCTCGGGTATTCTGTAGTTTCTGGCCGAGCGGCTGGTAGCCATGCGGTACGCTGTTCATAATAACGGTACCTTTCGTAGCAGTTAGTAGCTGATTGCGTAATCCAATCAGCCCGCGTGTCGTAATTATGTACGTTTGCCGACTCGTGCCAGTATTGGTACTTTCTTGATGCAACAGTTCTGCACGACGAGTGCCAAGTTCCTGGCTGACAGTACCGATGAATTCCGGGCCAACCTCTATGATGAGTTCCTCAACAGGTTCCTTGGTAACGCCGTCTTCTTCAATAGTAACCACCTGAGGACGACCGACTTCGAATTCGTAACCTTCACGGCGCAGTGATTCAATCAGTACAGATAAATGTAGCTCACCGCGGCCAGATACGATAAAACCGATGCCGCTTTCTTCAACACGGAGCGCCACATTGGTTTCAAGCTCGCGCTTTAAGCGATCACCAATTTGGCGGCTGGTAGTGAAGTCACCTTCCCGGCCCTTCATCGGGCTGGTGTTGGGCCCTAGATACATACTGAGTGTTGGCGCTTCAATGGCGATAGTTGGTAGCGCTTCTGGATTTGCTGCGTCGGCAATAGTCTCACCAATGTGTGCATCGGCAATACCAGTCACGGCCACGATGTCGCCTGCTGATGCTTCGGTTATTTCTTCTTTTGTGAGTCCACGATAGCCGAATAGTTTGTCGATTTTGCCAGATTTTTCGGTACCGTCACGTTTTATCAATGTGACAGCCTGGCTTTTCACAACCGAGCCGCGGCTGATACGACCTATCGCATATTTACCTAGGAATGAGTCGTATTGCAGACTGGTAACCAGCAGTTGCAAGCTACCTTCTTCATCAACTTTTGGTGCAGGTATATCACTTATGATGGCATCGAATATTGGCGAAAGGTCGGCGTGCTCGCTTGGATTTGAGGGTATTTGTGCCCATGCTTTGCCTTCTCGGCCGATTGCGTAATACGTAGCGTAGTGAAGCTGATCGTCGCTCGTTGCAAGCTCGAGGAATAGGTCGGCTACTTCATCGTTTACCTCTTCGATACGACGTGAAGGTTTATCTATCTTGTTCACCACTACCACCGGCTTCAGACCAAGCTCAAGAGCTTTTGAGAGTACAAACTTTGTTTGAGGCATCGGGCCTTCGGCGGCATCAACAATGAGTAATACGCCATCGGCCATATTCAGCGTTCGCTCGACCTCCCCAGAAAAGTCGGCGTGCCCTGGTGTGTCGATAATATTTATCTTGTAGTCACCGTGGTAAATAGAAGTCTGCTTTGCCGTAATTGTAATACCACGCTCGTGTTCTTGATCACCAGAATCCATAATAAGCTCCTGGCTCATTTCAGCCTGATTTTCACGAAAGGTGTTGCTTTGCTTCAATAACCCATCAACCATGGTCGTTTTGCCATGGTCAACGTGGGCGATAATTGCGATATTGCGTATTTGTTCTGCTTTTTTCATAAAAATATGCCCTACCTAAGGGCCTCTATAGCTCTATTATACCACGATATTGTCTTAAAATCCACTTGGTGGAGCATATCGGATTCGAACCGATGACCTCTTCCATGCCATGGAAGCGCGCTAGCCAACTGCGCCAATGCCCCGCGTTATAAGATAAGGTATCATTTACCTAATCGAAATGTAAAGTGCGCTTCCTGCGGGTTATTCATTAGCCAACTGCGCCAATGCCCCACATCAAATATTATTTATCACTAGTATATCATTTGTTCCCTAGGGAAAACGCACATAATGTAATGTGCGTTTTTGCTGCTACGCGCCCACCCGGGGGCACGGTTTTGGTTTTTGGCTGTTTGTTTTTACTAAAACGGTAGCCCCGTTTAAGCGTACCAGCTAATTTGCATTATGCACCTTTTTGTTTAATAGCGCAAGCGATTTGCCATCTCTGCACCATAACCTACCTGAAGATAACCTGAATTCACTAGCATTTTTCGCCAGGGTATGCTTAAATATACTTGCTCAGAAGCTAGCATATACTTTGTGTGTTGTGTCTAGAAGGTCGATCTGAAAATATAACAATGTGAAGAAAGAAGTATATGCAGAAGCAAAATCTTTTCGTAGGCAGCCTAGCCTACGCAACAACGGACGACGGTTTAAAAGCCTTCTTTGAAGCAATCGGTCCTGTCAGCAGCGCACGTGTCATTACCGACCGTGACAGCGGACGTTCGAAAGGCTTTGGATTCGTAGAGTTCGAAGATGAAAGCAACAACCAGACTGCTGTTGACAAGCTCAACAATCAAGAGCTTGATGGTCGCGCGATTACCGTGAGCATTGCACGTCCAAAGGAAGAACGCCCAAAGCGTGATTTTGACAAAGACGGTGGCGGTAGCTCATTCCGTAAGCGAAGCTGGTAGTTAAACAAACTACTAAAAACTCTCCACTACGTGGAGAGTTTTTATTTATATCAATGGCGAGTGCAGCCAGCTCCACTGTAAATCAGCTAGGTCTGCTAACATGCCGTAAGTATTTAATAGCCATAATGTGGTTACCACCACTAAGGTAGTAAGGCTAAACATCAGTACGCGAATTGACCAGCCTTGTTCTTTGACCCAGCCTGTCCATCGAGTATACTGACGGCGCGAAAACTGTAATACTCGACGCGCCCATGCGTATTCCTGAGCCAAGATACCTAATGCAGCAAACACTATCAGCCAGCCAGGGCCTGGGTACGGTATGGCGATAATCCCGATTACAAGTAATACACCGCCTCCTATGGTGATGCCTACTTTTTTCGCGCGTGCCAGTACAGTTTTTTCGCTTGTCATATGGCCTTAGGCTTATCTGCTCTTCCTGCGTAATGTTGCAGCACCCAGTAAGACGGCTACAAAAATGAATGCAAGCACTACCCATATATCACGCCAGGCCTCAGAAGATAAAGTCGTTTCAACAGACACTCGTTGTAGTGCATCCACAGCGTAGGTAAGCGGCAAATAGTACGCGATGCTCTCGAGCACATCCGGCATCTGAGCAAGTGGTAATAGTAGCCCGCAGAGAAGTAGCTGAGGAAAGATAAGCGCCGGCATAAATTGCACGGCTTGGAATTCCGTACGCGCAAAGGCACTGACAAATAGCCCCAATGCAGTGCCTAGTAGTGCATCTGAAAGTGCAATCGTAATAACGAACCATTCGGGCCCGGCCACATTCATATCGAGGAAAAAGATAGCTACCCCGCTTGCAACCAACGACTGGGCGACTGCAAGCAGGCCAAATGCGATGGTGTAGCCTATGATAATATCCAGTTTCGCGATTGGCGTCACCAATACCCGTTCAAGTGTGCCATTGGTACGCTCACGCAGCGTAGTGATGCTAGTAATCAGAAACATGATGGTAAAAGGGAAAATTCCAAGTAGTGCCGGCGCGATATGATTGAAGATAAGTTCATTGTCGCTATAAAGCCACCACAGCAGAGTCATTAGTACTACTGGCACGAGGAATATCAGTGCCACGGAACGATGGTCGTGCGAAAGCTGGCGCAGTATACGCTGGGCGGTGGCAAAGATGGCTCGCAAATGGTATACCATCATCCGTTCCCCACTATCCTTAGAAAGGCCGCTTCAACACTGCGCGTATTCGTTTCTTTCAAAAGATCTGTTCGCTTATCACACCAAAGCAGCTTGCCGTCGCGTAGCAATAGCACCTGTTCGCAGCGCTCGGCTTCATCCATCACGTGGCTTGAAATAAGAATTGTCTTGCCTTGATCGGCCAGTACACGGAACAGCCGCCACAAACGCTGACGCAACACCGGGTCAAGCCCGACCGTTGGCTCATCAAGAATCAGTACGTCCGGGTTACCTAGTAACGCGATTGCTAGGCTCACCCTAGCCCGCTGACCACCAGAAAGTGTCAACGCAAGTTGCTTTTCTTGTTTTCGCAGGTCTACTTGTGCAATAACCTTATGTACGTTTTCTTTGCTGGCACGTATCAGTTTCGCAAAATAAATCAGATTTTGTTCTACTGTAAGATCGTCGTAAATCGCTGGCTCTTGGGTAACATAGCCAATACGCTGACGAAGTGCTTTGTTGCCGACTGCAATGCCATTGATACTAAGTTCGCCGTACGTTGGAATTTGTAAGCCGACTAATGTACGCATGAGCGTAGTTTTCCCAGAGCCGCTGGGGCCAATAAGTCCGGTCAGTACCCCAGGTTTTACCTCAAACGTAAGAGAATCAAGGATAGTGTGGTTCTGCTTTTCAACCACGAGCTTATGCGCCAAAACCCCCTCACTCATGCTTTTACTATACACACCTCGTTGCTTAAATGCCAGTTATGTTTCCTAGCACTCTCGAACTTTTAGGCTCACTCCGTAGTTCCTTGCAGGAATTCCTGAAGTTTTCCGATTGGTTTGATACGCATGTATGTGTCTCTGTCTTCCTGTTCATTCAGTTCAGCTCGAGTTTTTCCTTCGTAACCATCTGGGCAGAATATCTTGTCCCATCCGAATCCATTTGAACCGCGGGGATTTTGTGCAATCGTACCCCGGAGTTCACCGTAAAAATAGCGTTCCTCGGTTCCATCATAAAACCCAAAACTACACGTTGCGCGGGCGTTCCGGGTCGGTAACCCGTCAAGCATGCGGCACATTGTTTCCAGGCCATTATCCATCTCAACGAAATACTTGACGAAAGGCCCGGGTAACCCGTCCAGCGCGTCAAAATGTAAGGCAACGTCTTCTACTAAGACAGGTTGTTGCACCGCATGGTAGGCTTCGTGCACCTTTGCTCGTACCACCCCGTACGGGTCTGCTATATCGTGAGGTTGTATCTCGGTAAGATGCAATTTTTTATGATTAATCGGCATATCAAGTAACTGGGCAAGATAATCTGCCTTATCTTGATTGCCCGTTATGAATGTTACCTTTTTCATAGTAGATTTAGGAATTCTTGCTCGTTAATAATCTTTGTTCCATGGCTTTCGGCTTTTTTCAATTTTGAGGCACCGATCTTACCGCCAGCAACAAGATAGGTAGTGTCTTTACCAACACTGCTTTGGAAAGTGCCGCCTAGCGCGCGTATTTTTTCAGCTGCCTCGTCACGCCCCATACTTTGTAGCGTGCCAGTAACAACAAAACTCTTTCCTTCCAGTTTGCCTGTTTTTCGTTCAAATTGTGGTCTTACATCTAAGCGATCAAATTTTTCAAGTAGAACTAAGTTATCTTCATCTGCGAACCATGCCGCTATACTTTCAGCCACAACCTCGCCCACACCATCAACGTCTTTAAGTGCATCTATCGTGGCATGAGCAAGCGCATGAAGTGAGCCGAAATGATTTACTAAGTCAATCGCCGTTTGCACGCCGACATGACGAATACCAAGCCCGTACACAAACCGTTCTAGTGGTGGTTTAGTTTTATTAGCAATAGCACCAATCAGTTTGGTGGCTGAAATTTCTGCAAAACGGTCAAGCTCAAGCAGTTGTTCTTTTTCAAGTGCATAGACATCGGCAAGGTCGTTTACGAGGCCAGCATCTACCAGTGCGACGACGTTTTTTTCACCGAGTGTATCAATGTCGAGCGCACCTTTCGATGCGAAATGCTCGAGTGCTCGCTTCAAGAGCAATGGACCCGTCGCACCTTTCACTCGGTACACAGCTTCGCCTTCTGGTCGCTCAAATTCCAGTTCAGGGTACTGACGCTTCAGCTCGGCCGGATAATCAAATGCCTGCGTATGTTTTGGTCGAAGCTCTATGAGTACGCGCTCAACCTGGGGAATAATATCACCTGCTTTATAAATAATCACGGTATCGCCCACGCGCACATCCTTACGCGCAATCTCATCCGCATTGTGAAGGCTGGCGTGCTGCACAGTAGTACCGGCTACATCTACAGGGTCAAATACCGCGACAGGTGTCGCCGCCCCCGTTCTTCCAATTGATATCACAATGTCTTTTACTACGGTGGTTGCTTCTTCGGCGGCATATTTATATGCCACGGCACCGCGCGGGCTTTTACCTACTATACCGAGCCGCTCAAACAGCGCACGGTCATTTATTTTTATCACCAAGCCATCAGTATTGAATACGAACGTACTCCGTTTGGTTTCAAGCTCATCAACATACGACATAATGTCGCCCAGGTTCGTCATGGTTCGAGTTTGGCCACTTGTAGTAATGCCGAGCTCGTTCATCATATCGTAGCCAAGTGCATTCGTAGGAACGTCTTCTGAGTTGCCTCGCAAAACATCGTAGCCAACGAAATACAACGGACGTTCGGCAACGAGACGCGGGTCAAGCTGGCGAATGGTACCGGCAGCAAGGTTGCGCGGATTTTTGAAAAGTGGTTGATTCTCTCTCGCGCGCGCTTCGTTCAGTTTTGCGAAATCATCTTTATACATCACAATTTCACCACGTATTTCCGTGCGTCCTCGCAACATGTAGGAATATTTCTGGTTTTCACGAAGTGTCAGCGGCACGTTTTCAATCGTACGTACATTCATGGTCACATCCTCACCGACACGACTATCGCCACGCGTAACAGCCTGCACAAGTATACCGTCTTCGTATATCAGTGCGCATGCCAGGCCATCCATTTTGATATCACAGACAAATTCGTGCCTTGCACCTGGCAATATTTTGTCCATCCGCTTTATCCACGCTTCGACTTCCTCTTGGTTGAAGACATCACTGAGACTTATCATCGGTATACGATGCGTCACTTTTTTAAATTTGTCCAGTGCCTGACCCGCAACCCTTTGTGTCGGGCTGTCCGGTGTGATAAGTTCAGGAAACTGCTCTTCTAGCTGTGAAAGTTCATGCTTTAGGCTATCGGCTGCAGCCTCACTCATCGTTGATTCATTCAATACGTGGTAGTGATAACGATACTCGTTGATTAGTTGACGCAGTTTTTTAATTCTTTCTGCTGCTTCGTCATGCTGGACTTGACTCATCGTCAACAACCTTTCTGTAGAGCAAGTACACATACGCAGACACCCACACGCTGATACATGTCGTTATTACCAAAAGCACAAATGGAACGATGGGAATATTAGAAACGAATGGAAGGACTTTTTCCAACCACGTACTAAATAGAATTGTTGGAATAATTGTGATGCTCCATATTATTCCAATAGTTACAAACAGCCATACTACACGCATCAAAATACGTATTCGCCTACCAATGACAAGATCGCTAGCACTTCGCACTGCCTGCCAAGGGTACATACCTGGTAATGTCACGATAATAAGTGCCATAAAGCTGCTCGTAAGCCAGTAAAGTGATAGAACTATCAATAAAGCCGCCGCTATACCAAACGCCATAGAAAGCAGCCCCGAAACGGATGCGATTGCAGAATATATCATGATTGCAGCGACCAACGGCAAACTTTGAATGAGTAGAATCAACACTACTACCATCGTTGCCATGATTGGTGAGCCAGCGTTATAAATTGCATCACGAAGTCGTGGTTTGCTGCCTGCAAGTATCGCGCGTAGTAGCCAGACTGTCGTGAGCCATGTCATTATTACTAAAAAGAAACTATACACTTGCTGCGCTTCACTGATATCGGTGTTTAGATTACCCGATACAGCGCTGATAGCCAGCAGTCCTGCCTTGCCCAGTTCACCCAAACCGAGTGACGAACTTTGATTGAGCTCTCCTAGCGCTTGCTGTAATTGCGAATAGGTATTTTGTGAAGCTATCCCCACCAGCACTGCGCTTAATACTGCGTATACAGCAATTAGTAGAGAAAAGGTCTTTTTATTCTGCCATAGTATGTCGATTACTTGTTTTGTGAACGAGAAATAACCAGGTAGTTTAAGTGACCGTTTATAGTCTCGTCGGTACGTCAATTTAAAACTTTTATGCGGCCTGCGGCGCATAAAGTTATCACGCTTTTTTCGCCATACAGCGGGAAATGGCCACAAGTTGTGAGCGGTTTTAGCTTTCGTTTTTTTCGTCGTTTTCTTAGGCATAGGCGTTCGTATTAAAAAGATGAGTTCATATCGCGAAGTCGTGCGATACGTTCTTCAATAGGAGGATGGGTGCTGAAAAGTTTTGCAAGACTCTGCCCTTTCAGTGGGTTCGCAAAAAATAAATGTGCCGTCGAGCTATTCTGTCGTTTCAAACCAGAGCCCACCTGCCCTATTTTTTCAAGCGCATCGGCTAGGCCCTCAGGGTCTCGCGTGGTCATAGCGCCTGTTGCATCTGCCAAATATTCACGCTGCCTGGAAACCGCAAGTTGTACGAGCATTGCGACAATTGGCGCAATGATAGCGGCGACAATACCGATTATCAAAAATATCGGCGAATTGTTGTCACGTCGATCGTCTCCACCAAACCACATCATACGAAAGAACATGTCAGTAATAAGGCCGATAGCACTTACCAATCCAAATACAATCATCATCACACGAATGTCGTAATTTTTGACGTGCCCCATTTCGTGTGCCATCACCGCTGTCAGTTCCCTATCATCCATCAAGTCCAAAATACCTTGTGTTGCCGCCACGTACGCATGCTTCGGGTCACGGCCAGTTGCAAACGCATTCGGAGCCGGATCATCGATAATATACACTTTCGGCATCGGCATTCCATTTGTAATCGACAGATTCTCTACGATACGGTAGAGGCGTGGATTGTCGCTTTTTTGAATTTCGTTTGCGCCATTCATGGCCAAGGCAACTTTGGCAGCCACGAAATACTGAATGATTGTGTAAATACCCGCACCTACTAAAGTTCCCCAGAAAATGCCCGTACTTCCGTATACTTTCGAGAACACGAAACCAAGTCCGGCAATAATCAGCATAAATACGATCATTATAAGGATAGTATTCCGTTTATTTGCAGCGATCGCTTTGTACATTTAGTCCCTGGTATTAGAACTTAACTTCGACAGGCTTTTCAACTGTAGCCATATCTTCGACTTCAAAGAATTCTTTACTTTTGAATCCGAACATACCCGCGATAACATTGGCTGGAAATTGTTGAATCTTAGTATTTAAATCACGAACACCGGCGTTATAAAAGCGGCGTGAACCCTGAATCTTATCTTCTGTATCTACAAGCTCGTTTTGAAGCTGCTGAAAATTTTCGCCCGCTCGAAGTTGCGGGTAGGCCTCGGCTACGGCGAATAGACTTTTTAGCGCACCTTCAAACTGGTTCTCTGCCTTAGCAGCAGCAGCTGGTCCTTGTGTAGTGGCAGACAAGACATCGGCGCGTGCTTTTGTAACATTCTCGAACACTTCTTTCTCGTGTGATGCATAGCCCTTCACGCTCTCAACGAGGTTAGGAATCAAGTCGGCACGACGCTTCAATTGAACGGTAATGTCACTCCACGCTTCTTCAACACGCACCTTCAGCTTAATCAACCCATTGTATGTTACCCATACAAATAAGACGAGCAGTACAACTACGCCTAATACAATCCATACTCCTAACACTTTATACCTCCTTAAATATAGTATTCTTACTTACTATTATACGTCAGCGAATAGGGAAAATATAGTGGCGCTTTGTGCATATTAAAACAAAAAGCGGGTTCAAAGTCCCGCTTTGTTTTATGATACCGTGGTGCGCAAGGCGGGACTTGAACCCGCACGGCCGTGAGGCCAAGGGATTTTAAGTCCCT
>ERZ724505.414-NODE-414-length-27782-cov-9.546471_pt1 | contig 27782 bp, 43 predicted proteins | sample MGYA00376038_ERZ724505 | MGnify/ENA primary metagenome ERZ724505 (study PRJEB28724, sample SAMN07190884) | wastewater metagenome | isolation source: effluent of sewage treatment plant in Hong Hong | place: Hong Kong | collected 2016-03-17 ...
GTTGCGGTAGCACGGATTCGAACCGGCGATCTTCTGGATATGAACCAGACGAGATATGACCACTTCTCCATACCGCATCATCTATATATCAACTCTTGATTCGTTTGTCAAGCCTAATCGGTATCAACAACCGAAAGAGTTTTCGAGACTTTCTTTTCTTTTGCAATTTCAAATATTGCAATTTCATCTTCATCAAGTCCTGTTACATCCAAAAATTCATGGATGGCAGTCATCAAATTTTCATTATCGAAAACAAATGAAATAGTAGTGGTATCATCAAAACCAGATACGATTTCATCGATTGGTACAATCATATACTTAACTTTTTTCATGGTACATTTCCTTTCATTTCCGTCTCACACATTACATATAGTGACTGTTGAACCAATTGTCAAGTGAAACATTCCTCTTGACAATTGGAATTGGTTTCATTACAATATGTTTTCTTTCATTTATAGTGAGAAAAACGGGCGCGCATTTCCGGTAAGTACAACCACTTTAGGTTCCTTCTATACACCATCGCGTTACAGGTATAGTGTAATATTACACCACCGTTTTTATTTAAAACTGGCTGATAGGATAGGATTCGAACCTATATCTGAAATATTAACAGTATTTTGCTCTACCATTAAGCTACCTACCAACAATTCCTTTTAGTGCATTATCATATCCAGCACATTGTGGACTACAATAATCACGATCAAAAACTATAGGAATCTTATTCCCACAGCCTTCCTTTTTGCATATTTTGTTTCCTTTGTCAAGCAAAATATCTTCATTTAACACCGAATATTTTTCAGGCAATTCTACCAAACCAGCATGAATTTCGCGATGACAATTAGAACAAAGTAATATACACTTTTTTAATTCTTCTGATATTTTTTGAATAGAAATCGGATTTGCTCTAACTCTACTAAAAGATAATTCTTTTTTTGATGGGTCAATATGATGTAATTCTAGCGCATCGCTGCATTTATCATACCCACAAATTTGACATTTTCCACCCATCGCCAAAACAATTTTTTCTTTTGTTTTATTACGCCATCTTTTTACTCTTTCAGAAACATTGCTCATATAAACTCCAATTAACATTAGTTGTTAACTGTATTTATATGCTAAAATATTTGGCGTGTCCTAAGTTTCGGTGGATGACCGCTAACTTTATCTTAATTCATGCCGACACGCAACATGAAAGCAATGTCACCAACCTTATGGCGCATTAATCCCCGTGACATTGGAGAATAATACCCCGACAAGACTTTACAACGGTCTTGTCAATGTCTAGGTGGCAGGACTCGAACCTGCGGTATCTTGCTCCCAAAGCAAGCGGATTGGCCGGACTATCCTACACCTAGTTAATAATTCTTGTTATGATGCATATAGGAAACGAACCTATACTACCTTTTCCGGAAGGCTTCCCAAAATCCGGACATTGGGAATGCGGTCCAACTACACCATAACAATTCAAAACTGGCGGGTATGATCGGAATCGAACCGACTTAGACTTAATAGACAGTTAAGCGACTATGCCAAATGTCTCCATACCCTAAAATCTTTGGGGAAATGTTCAACGAAAGGAGCAAGTCAAACATTTCCCCGCGTTCCCCCGGAGAATTCAATGGAGGAACAGTAAACACGTCCTTGAGCGGTATATTGATATTCACCCTATTTCATTTCCCAAGGCACATTGGTAAATTTTTGTGGATGAATTGTTTACCCAATTCTTCTTTGCGATGGCTATCCACATAACCCCGACATTAACGTATATCAAACGGATTGTTTTCCAGTAAAACAATCAACAATTAAGGCGACTGCTCGCAACTGCTATTTTATCGGAGAAAATAGCAACTCCCAACACTCTAACAGATCAGTTGGCTTCTTATCCACTACTGCAATTTATATTCCGGAAATAATGGCCCGGTGGTAAATTTTTCGGCTTGGCATATTCCGATAGCCATTCTTGCGATAGTTGGCCGAACAACTATTTGTAAGTTAGATTTACAATTTCCCCAAACGCTAGTAGTTGGGCTACTTGGTTCACTATAGCAGAACCATCCGCTGTAAAGATGTATTGGCCCGTCTATACATAGGCCACTATGATTTATATATACCGAATCATAGCCATCGGTTCGGAAACTTGCCAGTGTAAAGTTTTATCCATTCTTTACTTTTCATTGCAACTGGCATTACAATAAATGTTTCAATATGGTCAAACATATAAAAACCCCTACATATTAGCGAGCTTGTAGGTGGCTGCCGCAGTTTGTTTTATTAATCGGTCAACGCGAATTCCCGATGGATGTAGTTAATATAGCAACTCTTGATTCGTTTGTCAAGAGGAAATTTTGGTTGCTGTTCGTGGATTCGAACCACAGTCACATGGAGTCAAAGGCCAGTATCCTACCGCTAGACGAAACAGCAACAATTTGGAATTCCGGGAGGGATTCGAACCCATATCAGATAGCGACTCCCGAATATAAGGTGTATATATCATCACTCCTTATTTAAATTTGGAGAACCCCGACGGTTACGCTCCGCTTATGGACAGGTTAAAAGCCTGTTGCAACACTACGCTGCTTTACATTCGGGGTCCAGTTTTTCTTATATATGCTTTTTCCAATAAATCTGGTGCATATCGTAATATAAATTGTCTGGTTTTCTGTGGTGTTATTTCAATAATATCCGAAACTTTTGTCACCCAACCATGTTTACCAAAATCAATATTAGAATTTCTTAATTTTTCAACTTTTTCTTTATTCTTTTTTTGTTGGTTACTCATTTCTAGAATATGCAAGAGATTATTTTGAATAGCTAATCGTTTAACCCTAGCATAATTACCAGCACCTGTCAATCCTACAGATTCTAAAGATTCTTTAATATTCTTTGCACATTTTATTGATTCGATCAATTCTTCATCTGAAACTTTTTTTATTTGGTACCCATATTTTAATCTGTTGGCTTTTCCGCAATATGTATCAGTTTGACTATGACAATTAGGACATAAAAATCTAAGATTATCAAGACGGTTATCGTTATTGATACCATTGATATGATCTAGATGTAAAGAAAGTGAATTTCCTTTCCATTCTGAAATTCCGCACTTATCACACATATACGGTAATAGTTTGTTTTTAATAATCTCGGATCGGATTTTACTACGTGTTTTATTTGAAGACCATTGCATATAAAACATTCCTTTTGAACCTTATATGCATATTTAGTTCAAATTAAAATTTGGTGCGTTGTGAAGGATTTGAACCATTCGCCGCCAACCCCACTTGTTTCAAAGGCAACGGTTTTACAGACCGCCGTGAGGAACACAACGCAAAAACTGGTGCCAAAGGCTGGAATCGAACCAGCTTGTTCGGTGCTTCAAACCGATGCAATATGACCACATTTGCTACTTTGGCATATAGGCGGTAAGCTTGGCATCCCTTCATGCTCCACGTCAATTCGTGGCTAGCTTACCATTAATTCTACGGATTTTACCGGTTGAATCAGTTCCGAACTGTAATGTCTCCATACAACAGCCAATCATTACTAGACCGCGCGTCAGATTGGCAATTGAGCGCGAGAATAACCGTATTAACGCCGGTCAACGCGATTTTTTGTCAAAGTGTAGGCGTGAAATATGACGCCTCGTGTTAGTTTTCTCTGATATAAATCAGCTTCTTGTAAGCATGGGGGTGTCCTGTCCAACTAGACGACTTCACCTTTCGGCCAGACCGGATTCGAACCGATGTCTCCCCATTTATCCCTTACAACTCACTTCAACAAATTTGGTGCGACGAAGGGGACTCGAACCCCTGTCTTCCTGCTTGAAAGGCAGGTATCCTAGTCCACTAGACGACCGTCGCAAATACAAAAAATTCAATTGTCAAAGAACAGATAGTTTACACTATCATATTATTATGGTGATACGGCCCCCATTCCCGCCTATCACCGGTTCCCACCATTTAACACCGCAAAGGGTTTAATGAGGAACTTGCCGGATCATTTTTGTAATATAGCAGCTTTTTATGCCGTGTCAAGTTCTTTTTCAAACTTTTTCTTCAAACGCTCATATTCTTCGCGTTCTTTCTTTTCTTTGGCCTTCTGTGCCTTTTCATCATCAATTAGCTTTTTGGCTTTTTTGTCCGCCAACATTTGCTTTACATCAGAAACATATTTTTTCCAGAATTTTTCTCTGGTATCAGTGGCCAAACCAGAAATGTTCAGCGAAATACTATCATATTCACCAAGAGAATTGGGATAATTTCGTTCATAATAAACATAATTATCCGCAATATTCATGAAATAAAACCGATAATCATTGTACCAATAAAGACCATAAAAATAATCTTTGGTTTCGGATGATTCATTTTTCAATAAATTTTCAAGAATAACCATTGCCTCTTTTCGCAGGCTATTCAATTCATCAATCCGTTCGCTCAATTCCTTCAACTGTTCCAGTTTCATGACAAACATCCTTTCAAAATTCAACTGGCCTAACACCATTAACAATCAAGTGCTGTCTTAGGTATGGTCGGCCATTTCTCCATACAGCAGACATAGTTCAATATATGATTCTGTTCCCTATGTCAAGAACAATTTTGGCGCTCCCGGCAGGACTCGAACCCGCATACTCCAATTACGCTTTTAATGATCGGGTAGAAACCGATGGCGATACGGAAGCTAATTAGTGCCCGGTTATAGCAAACAAACATTCCTCCCACCGGACGAGTCTTATTCGGAAATGGAAAACACCGCTTACAACAGACAAACCCCGCAGGAATAGGCCATTATCGCGTAAGAAACTTTCTTATTGTTTCCCATTCTGACATTTCCAATATAGGGTATTACACTGGTAATGTCAAGCTATTTTCTGGTGGGCATGGACAGAATCGAACCGTCTCTCTTTTGCATGTCAAGCAAATGTTTTCCCAATAAACTACACGCCTATAAACAAAAAACCCGGCTGAAAACCGGGCTTGATACAATGCGCCAAAGCGCGACGATTCAAACCCGTCTCGTTAACATTCATTTCCAAAATAATTCGGTAGTTGTTTTCTATATGTCATAATTTTATTTAGTAAACATTGTATCTTAAAAGTTCCGATTTGTCAAGAAAAATTTACATTTTTTTCATTTTTTTCGGAGCGCATATTGGAAAGCTTAACTCCCAACAACAGCAACTCATATTTTCCTGCCGTAAGAGCATAGTAATGATTCGATTTCGGTTCAACTTGCTTCAACAGCAAATCCAAATCCGCAATGCGGTCATCAATGGCTTTGTAAACATCAAGAATGTTCATTTTCACTTTCCTTTCATCGTATCAAAACTCTCATATAATTCTTTTTTCCCATAGAAATTTTGAAAGAATCGTCTTCTTCAATATCCATCATTATAATATCATCATTTTCAATGATAAACAACTTCTTATTGATAGCATCATATGCTATTCTGGCATTGATATCGTTAATCTTGATATTTTGAACTCGAATAGCATTGCCTCTAATATGGTTTCTGGCTTGATTTTTTGATTTACCAAAACCACACTTCAAACATAAATCAACAACAGACATTCCAACTTCATGAATGTTCATTTTCATTTTTCTTTCGGTAACGTAGTTGCAACAGCAATCGGGAAAGTTCATACTTGCCTCTTGCCATAGTTTCCTTGTAGAGCGGACTATACTTATCATCCGGCAACGTTGCAATCGTATCAATTTCCTTGATACGGGCTTCAATCATCGCAATGAAATCATTCTTGTCCATAGCATCATCCCGCGAAGGCAATCCATAGTAAAGAAGAACGCTGTCCGCGATCATCCAATACTCTCTGATCACCAAAATTATAAACGGCTTCAAGAATGTCGTTGAACCAGTCTTCATCTTCACAAGCTTGTTCTGCGAAGTGTTGAAGTTCGGATACCAGATCATTCTTGTCTTGTTCGCGATATTCATCCAGACCGACATTCACATTTTCGTCCAGTTGGCGCGCAAATTCACGCGCCATTTCCGCTAGACTGATTTCACCGCTTTCGTAAAGGGCGCGGGTTTCCAGCAAATCAATTTTGTTCAACCAGTTATTCATGATCATTCTCCTGTTGGTCAGTCCATTCGGCTTTCCGACCACGCATTAACGCCATTGCGATAGAGAACATCCGCGAATGCATCACAAGCCGCTTCCTTGCGCTGCATAGACTGTGATCGGTCGTTAAAATTCAGAGTCTGATAAGACGGGATATACCAACCGCCAGCATATTCATCCCTGCGACCGATATTGTTGGCCTTAAGAAACTTGACGAAAGGTCCGCGAGACGGCTTGATTCGCACCCAAGCAAAACCGCAAACACCATCGGCAACAAATTCTTCGGTCCCCGGCACAATCTCATTGCCGAAAAGCCCCTTGGCCTGTCCAACAATCATCGGAATGGGCTTACATGCCTTCCAAGCTTCGGAAGCCGCGTTTCGTGCCATTTCATAGAGAGCAAGTTCATTGTTCATAACAAATTCTCCTTTCATATTACGGTATATAGAGACTGGCCTTGTAATTGTCAATAGCCTCTTTTGCTTCTTTCAGCGTGGCTGAATAGAGCGAACGATAGTGCTTGATGGCATTCAGAACAAGGCCCTTGACCACCAAAGCCTTCCATTCATCATCATTAACACCGTTTAAGATATTCATGTAATCACGAACGACCTGCTCCGATTCATGAAAATCACATTCATGAATCAGGCGATGGGCTTTGACTGCCTGAAAATATTCGTTGTGTTTGGCCAAAGTCCTCCAAACACTGTTATAGTCAACAAAAGGCTCTTGCCTGTGAAATCTCCTTTCGCTTCACATATAGGGATTGTTTTGGGATTTGTCAAGAGGGAAAGTTTGGTGGGCATGGTGGGATTCGAACCCACAGCGTTTCTTAAGTAGGAGATTTTAAGTCTCCCGCGTTTCGACCGGTTTCGCCACATGCCCATTGATGTTCTATTTAGGATAAAAGATAGATGACTGTCAATCCCAAAAAGACAATGACAAATCATGATTCTGTCATAACCTTACCTTTCCAGAATCACATAGTCACCGAAAACCTTTTCAAATTCATCCAGAAGATTTTCATAGTCACCGTCCATCATGCGTTTAATAAGAGCATCGATTTCCTCGTTGCTCATGGACAACTGCTTTCCGAACTTACGAGCCTTGGCCAGAAGCGAAAAAGCATTGCCATCGGGACCGGTCAAGTCAATGACAGGCTGTGCATACTTGTTCTTTTCACGAATCATGACAATTTCCTTTCTCACCTATACATAATGTGTCCAAAACCATTTGTCAAGTGGCAAAATCACCAAAATCGTCATATTCGAACAAATACCACAAAACAAATCCTGTTACAACCCCCAATGTTATAATCCAGACCATCACAAATAACTCTCCAATATATCTTTAAGATCATGTATCGGTGACCAATGTAACATGTCTTGGGCTTCACTGTTATATAAGACCAAAAAATCTCTGTCTCCTGATCTGTGGCCAACATAATTAACTTGTTTTCTGTCTCGTTGAACACGCAATTCATATGATTTTTCAATAACTTCATTGACAGAATATCCTGTACCAGAACTGATATTGAAAAAATTGATTCCATTTGCAACATGCTTTGTCATGTAAAAATACAACTTTTCCAAGGCTGTTACTACATCATGGATATGAATATAATCTCTGACTTGACTCCCATCACCATAAACGTCTATAGATGTATTCTCGGAATTCATCAATTTTGGTATCAAATGGGTTTCTGGCCAGTGATTTTCTGTCAATGGAGAAATTTGTCCCGCCACATTGGAAAATCGCACAATAGCGGTTTTCAATCCAAATTGATGTGTTGCCGACGCCACAAGTCTTTCGCCAATGAGCTTTGATTGACCATATGAAGAACCTCTATAATCCATTTTTATGGTTTCATCTTCTTCATAAAGATACGAATCGTTTTTTTTCGCATAAACAGCGGCGGAAGATGCAAAGATGAAAGCATTTGTTCGCAATGTTCCGTCTTTAATATTATTCAATATTTCGGCGGTTGAAACTACATTGTTATACATGGCCTCAAATGGTCGTTCGTTGCATTCATCCACATTGGAAGAAGCGGCGAAATGATAGATGGCATCATATCTTTCATCATCTGTATATCCAAGAGTAAGGTCAATACCATTTTCCATATCCACATTAACAATTGTTGCATGTGGATATTTCTTGTTCATGTGTTCAATAAAATGTGATCCTATATAACCACTTCCACCCGTAACTAAAATTTTCATAGATTCTTTTCCCATTCATTCATGCATAATCTTATAGCTTCTTTTGTATTGACTGTTGGTTCAAATTTCAACAGATTCTTTGCCTTTGAAATATCTGGTGCTCTATAGCGAACATCATTTTCAATATACATTTGTGTAGTGAAACGCAATTCATCATCCGGAAGATATCCGCGCTGCACACCTTCATCATAAATCAATTGACCGAATTTTCGCATTGATAATGGTTCAGGATTTCCAATGTTGAAATCCTGATTATCGGTCGCTGGAATTTCCAGATTGTCAACAATAGCATCCGCAACATCGTCAATCCATGTGAAACACCGAACCTGATATCCATCACCAATAATTGGAATTGGATTGAGTTTTTTCACAAGAATATTATTGAAAAAATCAGCAAAAACATGGCTATATCCAAGTTCTTTCTGTGATTCTTCATATGGAGTGATGATATTGAACGGTCGCCATATTGTGAACACATTTTTATCGTTACTATTGGCCCATTCACGAACCAATGCTTCACCAGTATATTTGGACAAACCATAGCCGGTTTTTGGTGCCTTGCCATTCAAAAGAGATTCTTCGGTAACACCGCGACCCGGTTCATAACCGGATCGTTCATAAACCATTGAAGATGAAAGATAAATAAACTTTTCGGTTGTGAGATTATTCAACAGATTGATTGTCATGACCAGATCATTAGAAAGAATTTTGTATCCATTCTCATTGAAACCGGCTACACCATAGATTGTAGCTGCACAATGAATGACATAATCAAATGGTAACCAATTTTCCAAAAAGAAGTCTTCAACACTTTGCTGATTTGTCAAGTCAACATGGAATTGTGTAGTAGGAATACCCATTACTTCTGGATTGAAATCAATACCAACAACCTGATATTCCGGATTCTTTCGCAATTTTTCAACGATAAGACTACCAAGACTACCTGACGAACCAGTTACTAAAATTCTTTTCATTTGAATACCCTTTGTGTATATTTCTTATTCAGAGAATAAGAAATACAATATGATTCTCTTTCTTGCTGCAAATATATGGCATAAGGATTGATCACTAATGCTTCACTGTTCTTATATGCCAAGATTCTATTCAGGAAATTTTCAATAATTTCTTTGTGTGGTGTCATGATAACAAATGCATCATATTTCCCAATTTCATCATTTAAAATGATATTATCAGGATCAACGACCGGATCATAAACGTCAAGTGTTATTAAACCACGAGGAATCTTTTTTGTCAAGAAATTTTTCAATTCAATCGCATTGGAATCACGCATATTGTCGCTTTCGGCCTTGAACGATCCACCGACAATCAAAACACGTTTTGGGAGTGGAGTTTGAATTAATTCATTATGTATCATTTCATACCACTTTGTCGTGTTGACAGACACGATATTTTGTAGATATGAATCTTGCGATCCAAATGCAGACCAATCTTTGCTTAGACAAGGACCACCTACAGGACCGGGATATGACATGAAGTCCAATCGTGGATATCTCCATTTCATTTTTGTAAAAATATCATCAAATTCAATGCCGTTTTCCAGCGCCAAAAAATACAGCTTATTTGCAATAGCAAAATGCATCATTCTTGCTGTATTCGTGGCCAGTTTCATGAATTCTGCTTCTTTGGCGGAAACAGTGATCAAATCTTCTTTGTTATTACGACCACAAAAAACTGATTTCCAATGTGCAATATTAATATAATTCGTCCCCTTTGGAAGACCAATAATTGATGGTAGATCATCAAATTCATTAAGAGCATTTCCTTCCATGACTCTCTCTGGCCAAAATACAACTGTTGGTGGATTATTAAATTCATCACTTGGCCAAAGGTCTTTGATATAATCGGTGGTTCCAATTTCAACCGTTGAACGAATCACCAACAACCATGGGGAGTTCATTTTATAGGAGGATTTCAATGTATTGACAATAGACAATAATGGACCATGGTCAAGATGGCCATCGGGCATCAATGGAGTCCCGACAACAATAAAGACAGCATTGGCATTTTCAACTATGGATTGATGATCTTCCGAAGGTCCGGAAAATGACAATCTACCGGTTTTTACTGCTTGACTCAATTTATCTTTCAGACCATATTCCTTGAAAGGAACATATTGACCAGAATTGAGTTTATTGACTTCTGTTTCGTTGATATCAATACCAACAACATTATCAAATTTTCCACTTAACCAAACAGAAAACGGAAGTCCTATTCTTCCAGCGGCCCCATATACAACAGCATTTCTTTTTGGTGTTTCAGTTATGTAAATACTTTGTGCCATATTAATTGTATTCCTTGTTGTAAAGTTCTGGAAAATCTGTGCAAATACCTAACGGAAGACTATCTTTGTAATATCTTTTTTCATATATTTCCGGCAAAACATCAATGATCGGCAAAGTTGAATCAAATATCTCCATAGGATTAGGATACATCCAAAGCCAACCACTGTCGGTTAGAGCAAATTTATCTGTATTATGAAAGAAAAAATCATTATATATTTGATAATTTTGTTTCATTTTCAACAATTTCGTTGCTGCTCTAAATGTCTTGCCATGCAATATGATGCGTCTGCTTTGAAAAATCCATCTATTGAATCCGGAATGATAATCAATCATTTCATCAACAACGTCATGCCCAAGATAAAAAATACCATTATCATCAATATCCAGAACATCAATTTCTACATCATAGCCTTGGGCAAGAGCATGTTTGATGGCCGCGACCGTGTTTTCTCCACCTACGGCTGTATTCGGTCCATTAACATTTCCACGGTGAGCAATAATAATCATGATTTGTGTCTTTCTGTAATCATTTTATCTGCTGGCCATGCAAAGGGAAATGCGGGGCCGCTTGTGTCTTTAATATTACTCATTTCATTTGTTCCAATCTTGGGTTGATTCAATACATTTAACATCCGAAATATAACTTGCCATGTCTGATTCTGAAATCTGTTTTTGGATGACAGAACATGTCTTTGCGTTCAGTGTTTCAAGTTGTACCTGATTTCCATTCATGAATAATATAACCAATAAAATTGCTTTCATTTTCTCCAATCCTTGTATTGTCCATTCGGTGTATGTGCGAGTGTCTTGGCGACATCCATTACTTCCAATTTTGGCCCTGATAATAGCTTTTCTGTTATCATATGCGGGCAAAATCGATTCATCTTCAATGCACCAACAAAATGATAATCGTTTTTCAGTTTATATCCATAAATCCAAGCATCATCAAAACTTGATGCCATGAACATGTCACCAACTCCCTTTCCTTCATGATTCGGATGGTTAATGACATATGTTCTTTCATCATCAAATTTCGGCAATTGACCTAGAAAAACCAAGTCAGGGCGAAGACGAATAACATACTTATACCTAGGACTATCAAATGACAATAATGAATAAATTCCTTGCTGTTGAATCCAGAATTGCGACACAATATTACGCGGTCTGATTTGAACACTGATTTTATCAAGTTCATATTGTTTTACCTTTTCATCAAATAGGGGGGTCATAAACTCCTGATTGTAAACAGAAATAATCTTTGGCTTGTATGCATCCATGACTTCCGGTATATTTAAGGGCGGGGATTCTGAATGAATCCCCTTATTTTCAGGATCGTTTTCCGGTGAAGTCCAATATCCTAAATTGTCCCAAGTTGCAATGAAAACATCGGCATTATACCGATCAATCAATTGTTCCTTGATGATAGGATATGCTTCCTGCCAACATCGCATGTGGCCGGTCAATACAACCGCTGTTTTCATTTTTCTTGATATTCCTTACATGCCGGATCATCACTACTTTGAGAATGAAAATGTTTTTCACAAAAATCTGGTATTTTTAATCCCTGTAAACGATAACCTTTCTTAAAAAAATAACATGTCAAACAAGTTTTCATGGAGTGCCCCAATGATGATACAAATAAAATTCAGCTTCGCGATAGGTTTTGAATATATTTTCTACTGGAATTCCGGTTGTTTGTGCAATATCATTATCAAACCAAAACTCTGGATATTTTTCGGTAACAAATTTCTTATTTGTAAACCAAAAAGCATCAATGATTTTGGTCTTGAAAATCTTGATACGATGATCTTTATGATCAAACACAACCAAAAACACATCATCACCAGCCTTGAAATTGTGCTGGCGTCTATATTTCTTGATTTCATAGTGATTGGCATCCTTGCGCTTGGAAGATGATATATAATCATGATCAAATCTCGGATAAGGTTTAGATTGCCGTCTCGTATTATCCGCAAACATGCTTCTTTGGCCAGAAAAATCCCATCCACCGGAAATTTTACCATATTTAAAGTTAATCAGAATATTCGGTCGCTTCTTTTTCATAATCAATATTCTTTCCCTGTATCCACATCTTCTCTTTTTACCTGCCGATACCACCATTCCTGCTTGGAATTGGCGAATCTTTCGTCCATTTCTTCAATGGTGTCAAAATATCCAACATGTTCCAATTCACCATCATACATAAGATATGCGGCTTCATATACATATTCCGATTTTTCTGTCATATAATCTAGTCTCCAATTCTGATTTTACCACAGTCGCATCAATTTTACCAGCATATTTTTTCATGATCTGGCCAACAAACCAGTTTAGAATATTTGATTGTTTTCTGGCCTTTTCCCATTGTTCCGGATTATCCGATATCAATTGATCTACATCGGTCTTTAAGACATTGATATCAATATCTTCTTTCTTGAATTTTTCCATAGCCTGTTGAATTGTCAGTTGATTATCAGCCAACATTGCCAGAAAAATATTTTCGGTTTCCTTGTCGGAAAAAGTTTGTGTCAATTGAATCAATCCCTGAAAAAATTGTAAGCTGTATTTTCCAAATGGTATTGGAGCAACACAAACCAATTTACAAGCGCGGACGACAAGTTTTGGTTGAATAGAAAAAACTTCTACTGTATATACGAAATCTATCCATTTTTCTTGAAGAACATTGGAAAGCTGTTTAGACAATTCCTCTGAAATCTCAATATTGTATTTTTGTTTCAGGAATTCTTTCGGTGGTTTCAGAAACCAGAATTTACGCTCATAGGCTTCATCGGTCAATTTACACCATGACCGTTCAATACCATTTTCATCTATGGTTATGCCGGTAATCCAGTCGGACATAATCAATTCCTTATCACATGGGCATACATTGGATATCGTTCAATATATTCCAATCCATAACTTTCTTTGAAATGTTCATACTTGTACATTTCCGGTATGGGTAATTCAACCTTTTCATTCAATAATCTATCATGTAAAATTCTCCACCAAAGAGAATAAAAAGGATTGTGATTATCATGCAAAAAATGATGGGAAAAAATATTCACCAGATCATTGAAATGACCGTTCATGGGCATATAAAACTTGCCAGACTTAAGAGTCATTAGGTCTGGAAAATTATCCAGTACGGCATCATATCGCCCCAAAACATAGGCGTCATAATGATTTGTGGCATTGTATGCCATTTGGCAAACGTTGTCAAGAGCTTTTATCTGTGAAACCGTATTGCTGATATTATCAAGACTGAAAAATTCGTTTCCGGAAAATCGTTTTTCAAAAACACCAATATTCAACTGATCTGGAATGAATCGTTGTGGTTTTTCAACAAGCAACGAAACGGGATTGTATAGGTCCATGATTTGTTGCGGCGCATTGTCAGGAATATGATGTTTCGCGCCATGATTGCTCGCCCATGATGACGGGTTACCATAGTTTCCTGCCGAATCAAACCAACATTGTGCAAAAACATCCGTTTGATAAGAATTGAAAATGAAACGATTATAGGCATCCAAGACCTCCGGTCTATCCAGAAATCTTGGCTGTCCATAAAGCAACAATGCTACTTTCATGCTGTTACAACTTTTACTTCATAATAGTCTGGAATTTCATAAATTTCGCGGGGATATCCAAGCGGATTTGAGACAAGGCGGCAATTTCCGATATAAAAATCCCAAACAGAGTGAGTATGACCGGAAACCCACAATTTCTTGTTTGAATACGTAATTTCACTATCCAAATCATTGACAAAATATCTATTCAATGGATCACCATTGAATTGGGGCGCGATGGTCTGTAATGATGGTGGAAAATGTGTCAAGACAATTTCCGAATCACTGGCAAAAATTCTTTGTTTTTGACCATCGTACATGAAACTCATTTCTTCCGGCGTCATTTTGGCACCATTAACAATAGCTGATTTTATCAACCTGAAATCGTTGATATGTTTTTGTGCCATCATTCTCGTCAGATCATCGTTTCCAAAATTTGTCCAGAGACATGCACCAACAACACCATCTTTATCAAAGAAATCATTTGTCAGTAAACGATTCTGATAAAAATCATGATTTCCAAAAACATGATGATATGGCTTTTCAATTTTTGATAGAAAAAGATCATAACTTGTCATGCCGCTATGTATATCTCCTGCCAAGAGAATAACATCAGCATCACAACTATTAATTTTGTCTAACAGCATATTGAAAACATGATTGCTGTAAAATTCCAAATGCAGATCACTTACTATACCATATTTTGTCATCATAGCTCCGTACCATCGCTTCCTATAAAATGCAGAATCATTGGTTGTTTGGTATTTTTTTCACCCAAACAATCCAAGCATTTCTCCACTTCAATATAAAATTGTTGATTGTAGATTTGATATGGGATTTCACCACCATATTCCCGTATATCACCACAATGCCGACATTTTATCACTGGTTTTGTCATACTTCACCTTTATAATCAATCATGAATGTATTGAGCGAATCAGGATCGCCAATACCCCACATTTTACGAACGTCTCTGGTAACGATTTTCTTGCCATCCTCAATAGCTTGATTAAATACAGGACAGACATAAAATTCGTTCTTGACGCGGACATTTTTTTCAATCATTCGTTCTGCATATTTCACATAGTCCGAACCCTTCGCCCAATAATATACACCTACGGTTGCATGATCGGAAATAGGATTCTTTTCTGCCACTTCGGAAACAAATCCATCTTCATCTAATGCAGCATAACTCCATTTCGGATGGCAATTATGTGCAACAAGATTATCAACTATAAAATTCCCATTTTTTGTCGTCAAACAAAAAGCATATTTAGTATCACTTTTTTCTTCAATTAAATCTTCTATAGAAATAGAATGATGATAATAATTATCATTTACTTGTGATGATTGCCATATTCCATATGAAGTTTTTCCGTGATATTGTTTTGGTAATTTATATTCCATTTCCGGAATAATATACGGAAAAATCAAATCAAAAAAATATTTACTGGATGAAGCTTTTACACAAATTCTTTCTCTATTTCCATTTTTTGTAGTATAAGTTTCAATATTCAAATCCATCAATTGGTTTTGTAATCTTAATATACTATCATGATCAAAACCATCCGTCGCAAATCTGGCCACGGGTGTTTTCTGTTTAATTAATGTCCCATCATCCATGTACCAAGTAGCAATACTTAATGCATTTAATACGATATTTTCGGGAAATATCTTTTTTCCATTTGGATACCACATTTCTCTTTTTTGTTTAAATTCTTCATTAATATTCACTCGTGAAAAAATTGCTTCATATTTACCAATTTTAGAAATATAGTAGTTAATTCCTAAATTATTAAAAATATTAAGTTTGGTTTTTGCCCAACCCAATTGTTTCGTAGAATGCGCGAATTTCAAACCAGAATTAACACAGTTTCTTTTATCGGAATAAGATATACTTCCATCACCCAACATTGTACCACAAAAAACGTCATATTGAAATGTATTCATTTTTGGAAACGTTGTCATTAAATCATTATTCAAATTGTCTATTCTTTGCCAACCATTTATCGTTAAAAATTCATGATCGGATGTAACTTTAGTAATTCCCCCCCAATTTGTTTTTAGTGTTTTCCAATTAAGATTATTACCCGGTAAACGAATCCAATCATTAATTTTACAATATTCAAATTGTTTCGTAATTTCATTATATGATTTAACGTTGCAATCCAATTTCTGATTAACTATTTTTCCAATCGGAATTTTTCCGAATTCCTTTGTATCAATTAACGTGTTATATCCAAAACAAGAATTAAAAGTCAGAATACCGCCATCGGCTCCCGATTCAATCAAGGAATAAAGAGTTTCATTTGGCTCCCATTCAATGAATTGATCAGAGTTGGCAATCACCAATCGTTTGTTGTTATTGATGAATTCCTTGGCCAACAGTGTAGTACATGCGGCACCTTCTGTCAAGCCATTTACTTGCACAATCTCACAACCCGGAGCGATCAAATTCAGGAACGTCTTAAGGTTGTATTTTTCGTAATGGGCTTCTTGCACAATGAAAACATACTTGGCTTTGATACCAAGATTTTCAACCACAACTTGAATCATCGGCTTACCCTTGACTTCAATCAATGGTTTAGGAAACGTGTAGCCAACTTCGGCAAATCGGGAACCTGCGCCCGCCATCGGAATAAGAACAACCATTTCCGAATCATCCCATGTGGTCTGTTTTGGCTTGAAATTCAAATGCTTTTGAATATTTTCCAGTGTAACATCTTCCGGACTATTGACCAGCATCAAGTTCGCTCCTGTTTTCTTCGCGCCAATACGACCGATTGCACTATCTTCAACTATAAGTGTAGTAGAAGGATCGGCTCCCATGGCAACCATGCAATTCCAATACATTTCTGGATGTGGTTTAGGATATTTAACATCCTCATTAGATTGGAAATAATCAACCATTTTCATTATCCCCAAATTAATAAGACAAGTAACAATTGTCTGACGAATAGCATTAGACGCCACAGCAATTTTATAATCATTACATTTTAACCATTCAAAAAGACGTATCAATTTTTGATTTGGTTTTATTTCTTCTTCAAGTAAATCAGCAGTAATTATTTTTTTCATTTTTTCTATATCGTTGAAAAAAATATATGGCAATCCTTTTTCTTGGTGCAGCATTTCCAATTTTACTTTAGTGGAACGACCATCATAACGAGAAGTGTGCTCGTTATCTGTAATAATATATTCTTCGCCAGCAACATTAAGAATGGCTTCGTTTAATGCTTCTTTATGAATGGTTTTTGAACGCATTAAAACGCCATCAAGATCAAATACCACAAGGTTTGAATAGTTAATCATCTTTCCTTATTCCAATCTCTGAAATCATCACGAATCAATGAATGCCAGTTCCCATTGAAATCGCCGGGTGGGAATGGATTATTCATGTTGACATAAGCCATATTCGGACCTGTCAATCCTTCCTCTTTAAGTTGTGCCGCCAACAAATCCTCGCCAATATACGTCAGGTTGTATTTTTTGTACAGATATTCCATATTTGCGAAAACGCTGGTATATTTTTTCATTACATTATATGTTCCCCAAGCGAACATATCAGCACAAAAATCATGCGCTTCCGTCATTCTATCGGATGGAACATAAACCGTATTTACCCGTGTTTCATGTAAGGGTGGAATGATATTAAGGGCAAAATCAAACCTTGAACGTACCACTATATCATAGTCGTGCTTGCGAATCAAGTTAAATGATTCATACAACGAAAAAAACATCCTGTATGTATTGATTGCCGGAAACTGTGAATTTGGAAGCCGTTGAAATCGTCTAGAAATCGTTTCTGTATCTTCGTAAATATCTGAAAACGACGCATAAATTGGCTTATACAATTCAGCAATTTCAAGTTGTGTTTCTGTTGGAATGGTTTTCCATGAATGTGTATAAACATCAACATCAAACCGGTCCAGCAAGTTCTTCTTGTGATATTCAAATCCCTTTCGGAATGAACGTGGTTGTCCCGATAAAACAAGTGCGACTTTAAGGCTCATGGAAAATGTCTTTCTACTATTCTTTTCAGGAAGGATTGTAATTTATGCAAAAGATTTTCATATCTTACCATTTCATGCAAACCAAAGAGCGGATATACGGCGTGCATGATGTTCCATATGTTTGAATTATTATTGACATATTTGACGTATTCAATAAATTCATCATCATTAGTAAAATCATGATAATTGATGAAACAGTTTCTATCAAAATCCAATGCAATAGTTTCAGAACCATAATAAATTGGAACTGTTCCCGCCAATTTGGCTTCCAACAATTTTTCTGTGATATAACCGGGATATTGACCGTTTTCAGCAGCAAGAGTGAACTTGTATCCCGACAACCATTTTATTTTTTGCATCACCCCATCCTCACCACGAGGGATTGTAAACCCTACGTTGTTGAATAGTGGACCTGCCGAATCAACCTTTTGAATTTTGTCAGAAAGAAGATGAAAAATTTCATTGCGCTTTATGCAGTTTGGATTGGATTGAACAAAACCACAAAAACCGCGATCTTCAAAAGGACGATCATCAACAATTCTTTCTTGCAGAACATTAAGTCCAAATCTTGTGTTGAAGTAATGAATATTCAAAACCCAAAGAGGCAATCGCATGTAGTTGTCTGTCTGAAAATGGTCAAATCCCAATGCATAATTGGCACGTTGACCACTAGGACGAACATTTTCACCAGTATAGAAAATTCTCACTGGAACATCAAGATATTTCTGTTGCAGATTGGTTGTACCGAAATTGGCGTCACCAAAGAAAAGAATATCGGGATTTTCATCGTTTCTTATAAAGGCATATCTTGCATCTGAAATTGTTGCCAATTGGTCCATGAAAAACTGTGCACAACCATCAAACGTATCAACAAAACCGACCTTCAAGAAAGGATTAATCATTATTTTTTCCTTGTTTTTTCATGGTGCTATTCCAATATCCCATTCATAAGTATCTGGTCCATCTTCACCATCACATATAAATGCGATCAAGTTATCATATTGATCGCCTGCCAAAATCCTGACAACTTGATCAATCACCCACATTTTATGATGACTACCATCAATATTACCATATTGCAATAAAATAGATAAACTCTTAATTATTTTAATCTGTTCATCCACATGGCGCTGGCCAGCACATTTTATTATTGATCCTATCATAGAAATAAATTTATCATCATCCATTACAAATCCTCCAAAACAATGAATTCTCCGCGCTTCAAATCAGTCTTTTGGCCGATGATCGGCACCTTATCAGCATATTTGGCCACAATATCATCTTGTGGGTTTGGTTGAACAATTCCTAACAACTTTGGCTTGTTGATTTCTTTCCAGTGTTGAACGGTTTTTGGATTGGCGCGACTTCCGAAATAATTGTTAATATCATCCGGCAATTTGGGATCGATTTCACCCAATGAAACTGCCACACCATTTTCCGCCTTCACGTTGTGAATGATGGATGTAGCACAAATTATATCTTCTTCCTTTTCTCCGGGCAAGTAAAAAATGTTGTAATTTGGATTGATTTCCTTCAATAAATCCATGATTTCGGATTCTTGAACTCCACCCCACTCGGCTGTTCCCAAAAGGCGTCGATCATCAATGAAAATTGTATGATCGTTTCTGCCGGTTTCCTTGATGGCCTTTAATTCATCAATCAAAGGACATGGGCCTGTCTTTCCCCCGGCCAATGGTCCGCTCGCATGGGCGTCCAACCAGAATGTAATTGGTTCTTCAAACCCATGTTCTTTACAAAGATCGCGAATAACATCAACCGAATCACCATGAATGATTTTGATACGAGGGTCTTTTTGAGCAAAATAACGAATTGATTTGTCTGCCAATTCCTTATTCAATTCAATGGAATAAATCTTGCGGAAATGTCGCTTGGAAAGTCTCACTAATTCAACTGTCTGTCCTAGATATGTTCCTGTTTCAACAAAGAAAGGACCATTAGCAAAGGTTAACAAATATTGTTCTTTCATGTGAGAACCAGACCAATCGGGTTCTTCTAAAATTTCTTCTTGTGGTTGTACAACTACTGGTTTTGTCTGACGGTCAGAATAATCTTCTTTCTGGAAAAAAATCCAGCCATCAAGAATGGTCATGATGGATGTAATTTTATTTCTCTTGCGAAAATCCTTTACCTTGATACGATTTTCATCGCCATCCTTGAAGATGAACCATCCATGAAGCGCCAAATCGCCCCATTGCTGCTCAAACTTTTTTTCGGTTTCTTTTGAAATCTTGTTGTAATCAAAAACTATTAGATCATTATTTCCAACTGTTTGATTGATGGAATCAAACAAATCCCATTTTTCCAGTTCGTTCCTAATGGAATTTTTATATTCAAAAATCTTTGCTGTGAGAAGTTTATTTTTCCGGTTGGAAAGACGCTTTAAATAGGGTTTGATGATTGATATTGACATTTCTTTTCCTTGATAGTGGATCGTATAATTTCCCGCTTAAAACCCGGTGTTAATTTATCCCATTCTTCAATAACTGTTTCTGGTGAAATCGCTCCCAATTGAAGCGCATATTGCAATTGTGGAGTTGGATAATCGGTCTTATAAGTCCAAAAATTCTTCATGATGAATATTTTTCCTTGATTACCTTATTCCATTCCGGAATTCTATCATATTGATGCACAACTGGAAATTTTGTACCATTGGGATGATATACATAACCATCATCTTTCAATGCGCCTCCCAACTGTGTAATTTTATCTGTATATGCAGGATTATTTACTGTACCACATTGACAGGCTATGGTTGAACTAGAAACACAATAAGGTTGTATGAATGGATTATTGACAAGGACATTCAACGCAGCTTGATCGGGACCGCCGCCACCTTCAACATACATTTTTCCAGTGGAAAGACTGTAACGATAAATCATATCACTTAATATAGAAAATTCTTTTGCAATACCACCAAAAACACCGGCATTATGAATGATGATTGGAAGCATTTCATTCAGGACGGCATTACCAAAAGAAAGTGCCATGTTTTGTTTCCCCCACAACTCATTTTCATATGTTATACCTTCACTTGTCAGTAAAATTGATGTTCCGGATTGATTGAAAGCATTGCGGATACGTGGGAATGGATCATCCTGAAAAACAACATCCTTAACATCCGTCGCAAGAACTATATCTTCTGGATTCAATTGTAATTTGACTAAAATTTTGTAGAAATTAAATCGTTCTACGCAGATATTTCCACCGGGAATTTTTGAGGGAACCGATGTAACATTGACACCTTTTTCAGACAAATAATTTTGTGTTTTTTGACCAATGTCCTTGCATATCATGTAAACTTCTGCATTTGGAACATTCCGGATAACAGATTCAACCCAAGGTTCAATATCTTTGGTTTCATAGTTTGTTATCGCACCAACAATGACATTTTTACTCATAATTTTGAAAATCCATTGCTTAACCAACCATGTTGTTGATTTCCATGCTCAAAAAATTCTCTTGTAGGAGAACCGGGATTACCATCCAGACAATAATTCAATGTTGCCAATCCTGTTGATTCATATTTTGCCAAATCCTTTACGGATTGGAAAAACATTCTATCTGCTCCCCATTTGTTATGCCACAAGTGACCATATTTTTCTAAAAATGGTGTTCTGAAACAATAACTTGATGTATCAACAAGATTTAAAGGGGCTTTTCCGATGGATTCAAATCGGTCAATGGCTATAAAGGTGCCCGATACATCACATATATTCCTAAAAGAATAAGTAAAATCCAAAAATATGTTGCCATTTAACTTCTCCATACATGTTTCTACATGATCTTCCGAATAAAAATTATCTTCATCCAAGAAGAATACTGCATCTGTATTTATAAGGTGACTACTGGCTGCATAAATGCGATGGCCATAAAAGCCATTCGCACCGACATTCCACGGAAGTCTCATTAGTCTAATATTATCATGCAATTGTGGCAATTTTGCAGCGGCTTCTGGACCATCTATCACAAGAAGGTGTTGAACCTGATATTTGGTTTTTTGATTGAGTACGGATTCAATTGCTCTTGTGAGTTTATTGGATGCAATCGTAGGAGTTACCACCGTAGCTGTTAAAACAGGCGGAATCCGCATATCTTTCCAATGATCATTTGGATTGGTGCTGTAGAAAAACATCTATCACTTTCCTGTTGAACCAAATCCTCCGGCTCTTTCAGTCTTTTGTCCCGGTCGTTTTTTGGTTTCGCCAATATCGTATTCAAGTGTCTGTACAAGTTCAAGTTGTGCCATTCGGTCACCCGGCATAATTTTGGCTTCCGGACCATGATTGATAATGGTAATCATGATTTCTTCAACATAATCAGAATCAATAACACCTTCGGCGTTGATAAGAGTCAATCCTTCCTTGATTGACTTTCCAGATCGTGGATGGGCACGCAAAGAATATCCTTCCGGAATATTTGCTATCAAACCAGTCGGCAACAATGCTCTTTCACCGGGCATCAGTATGATGCTACCATCGGCTGCATTAATGAGTCTATCCCTTGGTGAGCGATCTTGGGCGCGCCAAACATTGACAACCGATGGTTTTTGCCATGGGCGATACTCCAAATCAAAACAGGCAGAGCCTGTTGTGGCCTTCTTCGGAACATTAACCGATGGATCAAGTTTGTAAAATGTCAATTTCATTAATTATTCTCCTAATTTGACTTTGTATTTATTCAGATATTCATCATTCAATGTGCATGTGCCGGAAGGTCCGCCGATAAAAATAAATCCAAGCTTTTTAATGTCTTCAACATTACGTTCTGACATATCTTCGCGTGTTCGGATACCTTCTAAACTCTTGCATGAACCGGCAACTTTCTTAAAAATATTATACGCATCCCTTAATGTACCCATATAAGGTCGGTTATAAGAACTATAAATGACTTGGCCATCACTAACCCTATAAATTACAGGATATCGGTATGAAGAAACATTATCAAATTTTAAAGCAATTCCATTTACAGGATTTTTATCTGCTTTTTTCAAACTCATGGAGAGACTTCCCGAATTTCTTTTTCAGCATTTTCGTTAACAACATCAAAAATTTCCGGACCAAACCACAAATCCCCCTTATATGGCTTCGGATTGAGTCCCAATCCCTTGCATTGCCATGAAATAGTGATATGTGGAGTATATTCCGGAAAATCCCAACTTGCTCCCATATCGCGAAATTCCTGCCAGCGATTTTGAAGATATTTGCTTTCAAATTTCAAAACGAGAACAGAAGGTTCGTCACGGCCCAACCAACCAATTTTTGTTTGTACATCCGGGATTTGGAGAATATTATCCTTTGATTTTGGCCATAACATGATATCACGACTGAATGCAACCGTTACATGCAAATCATAGGTGGGAAGCATGGAAGGAATTTTTTCCTTCTTGGCCCAATCTCTGATATCATTTGCATTCAATAGTTGGCGATGGACATAAAGTGTTTTCTTGATCATTCTGTTGAAACCTTTTTATTTCCAATAGAATACTTGCTTACTAGAGTCCAGTCTTTTTTGTCTTTATTAGACAGAATTTTCAGCTTTGAAAGAGACACGGTATTATTCTTGGTTTTCTTTGGGTCTTCCAAGGTCACAAGTTCCCATTCTTCCAACAGGTTAGCAATGGTATTTCGTCTTGCCTTGTCTTCTTCTGTCAGATCGGCTTTCTTGCCGTCCAGAAGAAATAATTCCTTGAAATGCACAATAGCATATTTTCCCTGTTTGTGCAGGATATGACAAGTTTGTGTCAACTTGTTTTCCAACTTTGAAGGAATACCAATTCGCGTCAAGGTTTCCTTGACAATAAGAAAATCATCGGGCTTATTCAACTTAACCCACACCAAATCAATCATTTTTATTAACTCCACCTTTATCAAGTCTTTTTTTCAGTTCATTCACTTGTGAAGCAGACAACAAAGAGCGCATTTCTTTCGCTCTATTATTACTTACACCATAATATTCTTTAATAGTATTTAAGTCTTCATATTTAACCTTCTTTGCATATGAAAACGGTCGCTTATATGCTCTAAGGGTATTCATGAAGAAATCATGTTTCAATTTCCCGTCCAAGTTGTGAAACATGTTCATCAAATTGGCTGGAATTACACAATCAATATGCATTGACAAAGACTTGTTTATGATATATGAATTTTTGTTATAGAATTCATTTTTTTCCAAGTCCTCAATGAAGATTTCCTTCTTTGTATGCATGATTGAAGGTAATGCTTCTTTAAATAAATCAGTCATTTTTATTCACCTTTATTACTAAACCATGGTCTTGTTATGTTTCTTTCCTTTTCTATTGTTGTCAAGTTACACATGATCAATACACCCTGAATAAACCCTAACCATCTGGATTTTTTGTCTAATGAATAATGATCGGTTTCGGGTGAAATCATACGGTCACACATCCAATGACAGTGTGCCAATTTGTCGCGATTTTGCAAAGCGGAAAAATTATCTGTGTGTTCTTTTGGAGGATATTTTTCCAGCATTTCCTTATAACGCTGGAATGCTCTTTTCGTTGATTCATCTATTGTCATTTAAATTTCGCTTCCACCATAAGCTCTACCAGAAAAGCCGCTAAATTAATTTCCGGATCAGGAACCATTCCATGTTGAAATTGATAGCGGCCAATCAATATAATTACACCGGGAATTGAATCCGGAGAAAGCCAATCATACAACCCATCATAAATCTTGCGGAAAATCCCGACTGAATCCAGATCATGATTTTCTGCCAGCCATTGACGAACCTTGCCAAAATTCTTTTCTTTGATAAATTCAATAAGCTTATTGATGCTGGCGGAACTTCCTATTTGTTCCACGGCAGTCATATCAAATTTTCCGCCGAAAGAATAACGCTGCAATTCTTCCAATGTCTTACGAAAATCTGGAAAATATTTTTCCATGAGCTTGACAATGGCTTTATCTTCTGATATGACATTCTCGGATTTCAAGATTTCCTTGATTCGCTTAAACATTTTTACCTTAAGTTCATCCGATTCTTTGCGATCAAATCGGAAACTGTAGGTTGCCATACGACTTTGAATTGCATCCATCAATTTTGCTGAATAATTACAGGTAATGATAAAGGTACAGTGTTTTGATACCTTTTCAATCACACCACGGAAGGCTGCTTGTGCTTCCGGAGTCAAGAAATCAGCTTCATCAAGAATAACACACTTACCATTACCAGTCAATGAAATTGTGCTAGCGAAGTCCATGATTTTTGTACGAAAAACATCAATTCCGCGTTCTTCGGACGAATTGATTACCATATAATCCAACCCAATTTCCTCACATAATGCGCGAGCGGCAGTTGTTTTTCCGGAACCGGGCGGGCCTTCAAACAAGAGATTGTTGGTAATCTGTCCTTCATTGACATATGATAACAATGGGTTTTTCAGCCGTGGAGGAAGAACACAATCTTCAATTGTCTTGGGACGATATTTCTGTGACCAAATAAATTCTTCTGCCATTAAACATAAACCTTTTTATTTTCTTCATCGCGAAGTTGAACAAACAATTCACCCAAAACACGAAATAATTTTTGATTTTCGGTCTTCAAATGTTGAATAACTTCAATAATTTCCAGAAGTGTACATTCTGGTTGATCAAATCCTATTTCTATTTTTTCTGGATTGTGAATCCGATATAAAGATTCCAACAATTCATCAACATTTCTCATTGCCAACCACCACCATAATGATGCATCTTTTCTTCTAGATCGCGAACATATTCATTATTCCATCTTGCATTGGCAAGATGTTCTTTCAATTTACCATTTTCAGCAATTAATTGTTCAATCAATTGAATTGTATTATTGGCTATTTCTTCTATTGAATGATCACTACTTATAATTCGTAAATCATTGATTACTTTGGCTATTTCCATATATTTTCCATTCCATTATACCAAAACGCCAATAATTTGATCATAGGCCGTTTCAAAATCTTCATTGTCGGCGCGATCCGTCGCGAATGAACCATTATAATATGTTTTGGCCAGTTTTCGCAAGAGTTTTTTGTCAATTCCGACCTTATCATTCATGTCTGTCAGAATGGATTTTTGCAAGTCGCGTTCGGCTGCAATGCGGGTAAATGAGTCATTCAATTCCTGAATGGCACCCTTGATTTTCTTCTTGTCTTCTTCGGTGTAATTGTATGTGTTATTTGACATTATTCCGTCTCCTGCATTACTGTAACATACGTGATATTATCATCCATACTCTTGAATTCTGCGACACCTTCATGATTCAACTTTACATTGTAATCCAACGGCAAATACTTCATATTTTCTACCAAAAAGCGGGCTTCAAATACACCATTCGGATTATCACCAATTCGGAATTTTCCTGAATTACTTACGGCATTTCCATCTACGACATTGAATACTTTGACATAAAGACCATCATCTTCACCAACAAAAGAGAAATTCTTAAATGAATTCAATGATGCAAGCTTAAGCATCTTATCAAAATGTTGATTATGAATAGTAAATTCAACATCTGGTGTGATTTCAATAATTTCTTTTGTTGGATGCTTAATTAACTGTGGTTCCGCGCCATAATAATCAAGAGAAAAACCACTTTCATTAGATAAAACTAGTTTATGATCATCAAATTGAATATTAACATCTTTTCCGCCCAATTGTGAAACATTGGCGAGGAATGTCGTCAAGTCATAGATGCCAAACACAACAGGAATTGTTTCTGAAATGTTCGCAAAACTTCGGAGAGTTGATGATTGATTGACTGTTTCCACAACTTTGCCGGGTTTTAGCACGATCCCGGTATTAATATTGGCATAATTTTTCAATATAGCTAATGTATTTTCAGATAATTTCATTGAATGATCCTTTCATTCACTTTTTCATATAAATCATTGATTGTACTATCATTTTCAATAATTGGAATTGTATCATAATACTTCATCCAATCCCATTCTGAAACATGAATTTTCGGAAATTTTGAGGCCATTTGCCCTTCAATTCCATTGACGCGCTCATTATAAGCAGTATCAAACCATTCTGGTTTTTCACGTTCAATATGATACACCAAACCACCTATAGAAGTCAAGGATTCAATTTCATTGCAGAATCTACAATCTGTGATTACAATATTATCATTTGGGTATAAATTTTCTATTTGATTCAATATGATAGCGACCCAAATGTTCTCACCAAATACATGTCGGCCAGCTTCTGTACCCATAAGTTGCAAAACAGAGCGTGGAGTCACTTCCCATCCAAGGGCGTTACTCCACCAGACATCTTTCTTTTCCCGCCATTCTCTGGATTCTTTTGTTGATCCTTCAAGCATTTGGCGGTCCCAACCAAACATCAATGACGTGGCATCTTTCAATGCAGAAGCAAAAGAAAGAGGGCGATACCCATGTTTCACCAAATAATCACCGATAGTGTTCTTACCAGAACCGATAAAACCAACAAGTCCAATAATTTTTCTCATATCAAAGAGTTCCTACCAAATTTGCAATTACAGGAAGATTTCCCTTGAAACCATATGTTCCAACATGTGTGGTCTGCATCCATGGGCAATACCAGACAGAACGGCCCATAGCGCGAGCCAT
>ERZ724505.415-NODE-415-length-27693-cov-25.280918_pt1 | contig 27693 bp, 36 predicted proteins | sample MGYA00376038_ERZ724505 | MGnify/ENA primary metagenome ERZ724505 (study PRJEB28724, sample SAMN07190884) | wastewater metagenome | isolation source: effluent of sewage treatment plant in Hong Hong | place: Hong Kong | collected 2016-03-17 ...
AATCGTCTGTGATTCCAGGGGCTTATCAGTGCGAGGAGGGGGACTTGAACCCTACAGGTCACGCGGTTGCGCTGGGTTCGCTGGGGTTCACTGAAAAGATCTCCGGCCAACACGTCGGAACGGCGCTGATAGGTTTGACAGCGTCAAACATTCGAAGGGCTGGAGCTCCAGTGGCGTGGCGGTCGATGGCGCAGGTGGCGGACTCCGCCAGTAGAGACCGACCGAAGTCCGGCTCTAAGCGGCATCAAGGGTGGCGGAACACCCGATGCAACGACGTCCGGCATGGAACCCATCGTCGTGTATCTCCCCCGCCTAGACCTCGAGCTGGAGCTGACCCCGTCCGCAGGACGCTCGTGGTGGACGTGGCGCCTCGGTTGGCTCGTGCTCCGTCGAGGCCGGAGCGCAGAGGCCTGATAGGTACTGCGTAGCCCTGAAAAAACAAAGCTCTTTCAAAAATTCGTACAGTTGCAGTTGACAACGGCAACCGACGCGCTATAGTACCTCTTACAAGGCGAGCGGATCACCGAGCGCCTCGAAAGGGTGGATAGAGGAATGGCTCAGGAACTTGTTTTGATCGTAGGCAACACCTTCCCGCACAAGGAGGTCTTGAAGGCCATGGGCGGGAAGTGGGACCCCAACGCCCGCGGGTGGATGGTTCCCGCGGCCAAGGCCGCCGAAGCGAGAGACCTCGTAGGCACCACGCCTTCGAGTCCTCGCCGGGCCCGATGGGCCGGCCGTCGCGGACCCTGCGGGTACCCGGGGTGCGAGACTGAGATCAACCCGATCTGTGACGAGTGCAACGGACGGGGCCGCTGAGAGCACTGACCCCCCTGCCCCCAGTGGGCATGGTCCGGGTGCGATCCCCGGTGCAGGGGCCAAGTGCAGTCTACGTGCTCGCCATACGCAGCACTCGACTGCAGAGGAGAGTGGCGATGGTCACCGAAGCCGAGTGGAACGCGATCCATGTCGGATCGCAGTTGCTCTTGCGCCTCGCAGGCGCGGAGCAGAAAGTACTCGTACGAGCAGCGTACGAGGCGGCACTGCTGTGCCAGGGCTTCGTAGCCCCGATGTCGAAGGCGTCGAACGACTTCGACGGCCATGTGGGCGATGCGGGCGGCCTCCTCTGGTACGGGATTCACCCGGCCGACGCGAGGACGAAGCGGCTGGCGATGGAGCTGCTTCGGGCTCCTTGGCCGGAGCACGCGAAACAAGAGGCGTATGCGCTCCGCGCCGCCGCAAACGCATGCTTGGCCTCTTGGAACTTCGGCAGCGGCAAAGCCGCCGCTGAGCTGGTCCGCGGATACGCGAGGAGTGCCGTCGAGTGTGCTGAGACCTCCATTGCGGAGAGCTTCCGCACGCGTGATGGGTACGCAGCGGCTCTTGCCGCTGCAGGGCAGCAGACAGCCCTTGCGATCCGCGCGGCGATCCCTTGGGACCTAGTCGACGACGCGCAGATGCGGTGAGCTGCACGCGAAGTCTGAGAGGGATAGCTTCAATGGACCCAGATTTTGGACCAAGCCCGGTAGTCGGGCGTGTGTACACGCTCCTCTCAGCGCCGCTGGAGTGGGAGTGCAAGGAGTTGTTCGAGGCGATCGTTGAGCTGGACGAGCCGGACGACGTCCAGGCCGCATGGGATGCGCTCGAAGGGATCCTGGTTGGCCCGGCGGCTTACCAGGAGTGGTTTCAGAAGTTCATTCGCGCCGTCGGCGGAGAGTTTTCTCTGCCAACGCGCTTGTAGGAGAGGCCGTCATGATGGGGAATATGCACGTTGTCAGTGGCATTCTGCAGCGGGAGGCGCCTGAGGCGGTGGCCTCGCGCGCTGCTGAAATCTTCGCTGCGCTCTGTCGGAAGGGCCTCGAGGCCTCTGTCTGGTGGACGCTCATGCCGAACGGCACGGCCATCGTCTGTCTGCGCATCCTCTCGCCTGGCGAGCACCGCTGCTACCCAGTGGAGCTCAGGATCTACGAGGGCAGAGCAACGGTGCGGTTTCGCGAGTCCCACAAGGTGTACTTCAAGGGCTCGCCCGATGAGATGGCCGACAGGATCAAGGCCATGTTCCAAGCATGGCTTGACGCAGGAGGGCCGTTCCTCGAGGACTTCGGCAAGGCCGCGTTCAAGCGCTCTGCCAAGGCGCGGGATGACCTGCGGGAGAAAGCACGTGCGGCCCAGGAAGACTCGCGGGAGCAGGCTTGAAGCAGCCGCGCACACAAGGCAACACCAGAGGCCGAAACCCTTGCGGGTCTGCACGTAGGGCGTGCACTGACGATGGCCGTCGGGTTAGAAGGAGCATCACGATGGAAACTCAAGTCGAGTCTGAGTCCAACGCAATCACAGTCGTCCCCGTCAAGGGGAACGAGCTTTACAGCCGGTACCGCGGGCAAGGCAAGCCGCAGCCCGCACAGGTCGTTTTCGACCCAAGGGCAGGGCGCTTGTACGCCGAGGCCGATCCATGCATCGACTGCGCGCCCGAGGATGAATGGCACCGTCTCAGGCTGATGTGGGGGATCCCCACGCTCAAGGCCGAGGCCGCGAACGACCTGCTAGAGCGGCTCATGCCGTTCTGCGAACGCATCGCAAACGGTTTTGAGGTGGTCTGGAACGGCCACAGTAAGGTCGGCCAGTACACCCGTGACGCGGAGGCAGCGATCGAAACCGTGCGCTCGCTCTGCGAGGGAGAGCAGGGCCGAGACTCCGATGCCGAAGTGCACGTGTGGGACGCCGCAGACTGGCTAGGAGGCATTGGCAGCGATGCCAGCCAGCGTGCGGAGCTTGGGATCACCGCAGCCACCACGGACGAAGAGCTTGACGCGATCGGGCTGCGCGTCGAGGACGAAGCGACCTGCGAAGGGGTCGACGTGATCGAGGGGCTAGACAGGTACCTCAAGGCTCTGCGAGATGGGGCTCGCGAGGAGTCGTGATGGAGAAGGAACCAAGACCAAGAAAGCCACGTGGCGGCACGCCGCCAGAAACGCTGCGGTTGTTCGCCGCCACGGTGGAACAAGTCGTCGAGGACGGCATGCGCGTGCTCCTGGAGCAGGCCGATGGCATCGCAGCAAGGCTCAGCCCTGGCGCGGTGCTAAAAGTCTCGGCGGGATCAGGTGGGCAGGCTTCGGCTCAGCAGCTCGCGGCTTCGAGGACATCCTTTGGCGAGCTACTCCGAGACGTGGCGGTGTACGCCATGCAGGGCGCTACGACCCGCGAGGGTCGAGAGATCTTCAGCACGCACGACGAGGTGCTTGCTGCAGTGGAGAGGCTGCAGGACATCAGCGGCGAGCTCGTGCAGGGAGGACGAGCACCACGCAACCTCGTGGCGGCGGCCACGCTGGCGGCAAAGGCTCGCTCGGAGCTGCAGCACAGCAAGCCGACGAACGTCATTTGCTTGGCGGCTCTAGCCGGCATCTCCCCGGTGATGCTGGTGAGACGCAAGCTCCAGGGAGAGATCAAGGCCAAGGGTCGAGGGCACCTTAGCCCGCCCTCGGCGCGTGAGGCTCTCTGGGGAGTGGTGCTCGGGCAAGAGCGCGCAGAGACCTTCGCGAAGTCCCTGGCCAAGCACAAAGCTCCTCCCACCTGCGTGCTCTACCGCTGCGGAGGAGGAGAGCGAAGCATCGAGGTCGAAGATGCCAGCATCGTGGCAGGCCTCGAAGGCTGGGGAACGGACGGGAAGCGGGCGCGGTCCACGCGCTGAAACGAACGGCACAAAGCAACGACCCCCGAAGCGCTGTAACGCTCCGAGGGTCAGACCGATCTACTGGAGAGACCGATCATGAGCGAGAGTACACCGAGCACCATCGAAGCGAAATACCCAGGCCTTTGCCTCGGCTGCAACAACCGCTGGCAGCCCGGAGAGCAGATCCAGCGAGAGATCCTCGAGGGTATCGGCCACTGCTACGTCCACGCCAATTGCCCTCCGCAGGCCTCGAAGATCAGACATGCGGACCGAGACGGAAGCCTCGGGACCCTGCGCAACCGCCTGCGCTGCTTCTGCCACGAGTGCCACGCTTTCGTGGATCCAGGCGAAGGCAGAGTGTGGTTGTGCGAGGCCTGCACGAGCGGGCACGACGAACCCGAGTGGCACACAAGCCATCGCGACAAGGACCTTTGTGAGCACTACAAGCGTGACGAGCCGGAGGCCGCAGTCCCCAAGACACCTTCGTGGGCAGAGGTCAACGAGCGCTACCTCGTGCTTGACGGTCGCAAGCTCAAGCTCGAGGTAGGCAGCACGGTGGCCGAGCTTCGTGAGGGAATGGCCCGCGCTGGAGTCACCGTGGCGCAGGTCTTCCTCACTACGAAGCGCTCGAGCGAAGAGGCTTTTCTCGGGGGGCAGCTCGCCTTGGAGCCCGTCGCGCTCGAGTCCGGACGGTACGAGTACGACCGCTGGAGTACATGCCGCATGGACCCAGGAGAGCTGGAGCTAGAGATCGCGTTCGGCCTCGGCATGGACCCAGGCAGATCGTGGGAGATCAAGGGCAAGCCTGGCGTGTGGCCCATCATGAGCAAGGGCAGTTGGTGCTTGTGGTCTGACCGAGTGATCTCGCGGCACCCTGGCTACAAGCACGAAATCCCAAGCTCGTGCCCCGAGGTCTCCGAAGACGCGGAGAACCTCATCACCCAAAGCTGGGGCTCGAACTCGCACCCCGCAGTGGGTTTCAAAGCGCTGCTGGACGTGGTCAAGATCGAGGAGCGCAAGCTCCTGAGCCAAGGTCCTTCGCGAGGGCACTACGCACGGCTTGAGATCAGCCGGCTCTCGGTGCGCATGCGGGATGGCAGTCTACGCACCTGGTACGAGCGCGCCTCTGGGTACCCCGAGGGATACTCCTACGAGCTCGTGGCAAGCCTCGCGCACTTCCATGCGGACAAGGTCCTCGAGCTGCGCCGGGAGATACTCGACGACGTGGACCCGGGCGGCTCGCATCATGGCACCGAGCTGGCAGACCACTGGCACCGAGCCCAAGCGCAGCTCGAGGCAAGATCGCTGGTGTTCGGCGACGAGGATCTAGCATGGGCGCGCAAGCTGTTTTTGACGGGCAGGACAGACTAGGAGGACGATGATGATTCGCGTAGGCAGTCGCGTACGAGGGTTTGTTGGCGCGCCTGAGGGTGTGGCGGTCGAAGGGCCTGGCGTGTGGCTCGTGTACGTCGTGATGGAGGCTGTCACGAAGCCCGAGGAGGAGGCTGTGTCGAGGGGTCCAATCTCTCTGGCCGTGGACCAGGACGGGCCGTGCCTCGTGTGGATCGTAGGTCTCGACGGCCTGCACTCTGCAGCCGTATGGCCCAGGTGGGCGTCAAGGCGGGTAGAGACTCCAGCTCTGCCCCCGGGGGTCGGAGGCCTCGCCCAGGTCGTCCTGATCGAGAGCAGGACTGGAGAGGTCCGTGCCCTGCGGTCCGTGGGCCTGACCAAGGCAGTGGCCGAGCGGATCGAGGCGATGACCCGTCTCTGCGAGTCCTCCGGACGCGACGAGGCCGCATTCGGGCACCTGGTGCAGTGGAGCAGGACCGCCGAGCCTGACGAGCTCAAACGCCGGTCGGATGCAGCGCCAGCTCTGACGTGGGTTCCGGCAAAAGGTGCCGCTTAGGTCCACAAAACAAGCTATTTCAAAAATTCGTACAGTTGCCGTTGACAACGGCAACCGAGGCGCTATAGTACCTCTCACAAGGCGAGCGGACAGTCCGCAGCCGAGGAAGGGTGGATAGAGGAATGGAATCTTGGAACACGATTGAGCTCTCTGTGCTTGACGCATTCACCCGGGCTTACCGCCCGGTCACGGCTGAGGAGCGCATCGCGCTCCTCGGGTCCTTCCGGTCCGAAGGGACCATGAAGGACGCCTACTTCGGAACGGCGTCGGAAATCGATGCCGCCGAAGACCCGGACACACTCGGGCCCCTCGGGCCCGAGGGCCTCGACTGGACCGGGTTCCCGGTCTGACCCCACCCCACCCGAGGGGAAAATCGGGATGGTCCCACGGGTCAGCCTCCACGCTGGCGGGACCGGGTAGGGCGCCTAGCCCGAGCTGATCGACCCAAGGCCCTCGGGAGCGCACCGAGGGTGCCCAGAGCTCGGCAGAGCTCACACGCTGCCCCGGTGGACCGGGGTGTGTAGCGCTCGGGTTTGATCCCCGGCCCCACTATCCCGTTTGACTCGGGAGCAGCGTTCCGATGGACCCCGATGGAGCCGCCTCCTCGCGGTGGGGTCTGGGCGCAGGATAGGCCTGCGGCAGAGTGCTTCAGGAGTTCCGCGTGAAGTACTGCTTCGAGTGTCATCTCCCCGTCGAGGGGAGCTGCAAGCGCCACCCAGGCGCCAAGATCATGGACGGAGGCACACCGTCTAGACGACCGGGGCGGTACGTCCGCCATGAGTCTCAGCATGGGAACCCGGTCGTGTGCGGCAGGACGATGCTCCTGGCCGCAGACGGTCAGGTCGACGAGACCTGGCAAGCCGGGGTGGATCTGGCTCTAGAGCTCGGCCTGAGCCCCGAGCCTTCGGTGGACGACGAGACGATGTTTCGTCTCGGTGGCGGCGACTGGAGCATGACCGCTCCGACCGAGATGCTCGGCACGCTCATCCAGGCGGGGTGGGTCGTGGAGTCTCCTCTCCGCGACTTCGGACACGAGCGCCGAACCGCCTCCGTCAGGCTCTTCGGAGCGGCCTGGCACGAGGCCACGCCCGAGCTGATGGCCAAGTACGGCGAGCTGGAAATCCTCGCCGAGGCAGAGTAGCGCGGCGCCCTGACGAGCTGCCCGAGAGGCAGAGGTCAGCGTATCGCGCTGAAGGAGCAAGGGAAGATGATCGAGATTGTATCCGGAGGTCGCGGCTTCAACGGCCGCGAGACGCTTCCTCTTCGGCTCGAGGCCGGAGAGAAGATCCTTTCCGCGGGGTGTTCTGCCCGCAGGAATGAGACCAGCGAGCGGCTTGTCCCTGCAGGAAAGACCGCTGTTTGCGTCCGGGTTGGGAGCCCGGAAGAACTCGCGCTGTGGGCGATTGGTCCCACAGCGGAAGTCGAGGACAGGTATGTCCTCGGCACTCAAGATTGCTACGACGGCTATCGTCACTGGACGATGAGCCGGTACGTCAGGAGGGCATCGTGACGCTCTCGGTGCTCACCCTCCAAGCGGTCGCGCTGGCCGCCAAGGCCGATGCGGCGACATTCGCCGCAGAGTTCCCCGGTTCCACCGACCTCGGGGACTGGACCTCCGAGGCCTCAAGCAAGTCGCTCGGGGAGCTCAAGCGCAAGCTTGGGCTCGAGCTGAGCCAGCGCGACGAGGAGACCCTCGTCAAGCACTACAACAACGTCCTTCGCAGCGAGGTGGAAGCGCTTGCTAGCAAGGGCAAGGTCGTGGACCTCTTCGCCGAGCTTGCGGCCCTTGGACAGCCGACTGAGGAGGACAGGGAGCGCGAGGCACGCATCGCCAAGGCGATGGGTGTTCCTGGGGACCTTGTCTTCCTGCGCTATGTAGACCCCGACACAGGGGTCTCGGAGCTGATCCAGCAGCTCGGGCGTGCAGACTCAGCGGAGCAGGTGCTTGAGCTCGGGGTGGACCTTGAGTACGAGGACATCCTTGGCGTGTCTCGTGAGAAGGGCAACTGGCGCCTCGATGTGCGAGCTCCGGAGTGGCAGCTCGATCTGTGGCGAGAGTCCGAGGGTGGCACATACTAAATCGACATGGAGGGCGACGGGGAGCAGGTGATTAGCCTCGCCCGCAGGAGGTCAAGATGAAAGAGATCCTGAGGATTCAGATGTGGGGAGGAGAAGAGAAGGCGAAGCCTGTTGGATTCGCCTTCCCAGAGGCGGCTCTAAGCTACTGTGTGGATGAAACCGAAGCCCGCACAGCGATAGGACAAAAGGTTTCGTTCGAGGTGTCGGGGCCTAGATCCGAGTGGTTCAAGGCAGAGCTGAAGGAACTAGGCTTCGCGGAGGAGCCGAGGGGCATGGCTCATCCCACAGGCACTTTCGACTACGACGAGTAACGAGGACAGAGATGACCAAGTGCAAGAAACACGACTGGCGCCGTGACGCAAGTATTGGCAACGCCGAAAACCCCGGCGTTGTGGATACGGGGAACGGCTCGCTCCTCACGGTTGAGCGTTGCTCTCACTGCGGGCGGGAGAAGCAAACCACCAAGTCCTACTGCGGCAGGAATTGGGAGAACAAGACCGTCTACCTGAGTCCTTGACGGGATGCCTCTCTCGGAGCAGCTCAGGCTCTACACCGGCATCGCGGGCAGGTCTGTTGCCAGCAACGACGAACGGTGCTCTCCTGACGACGCAGCCGCAGCCATTGCCGCAGCAGCGGTGCGTGGCAGTTCGAGCGCGGACCTCAGCACCGCGGGTCTCGTGCGCTTGCTCCCTGTGGTCGTGGACCTTCAGCGCCGCATGGGCCCCGCATGGCGCTTGGCCGTGGGCACCGCAGCGCTCGCGATGGCATGCGTGAGGCGTCCTGGAGGCGTAGTCGTGCATCAGCTCACGCACGATGCCACCGAGCTCGTGCACGCCACAGACCTCAGGACATGGCCATCCAAGCCCCCGGCTCTCATGGACGGCGGCTGGGTCATCGAGTCCAAGCGAGGCGTGCTCTTCGGGCAGGTATGCGCGATTGGAGGGCACGATGCAGGTCTGGGGGATGGCACCAGCGTCGTCCACGGACGCATGCTCTCGGGAGAGGCGTGGGTGTGTCCGATCACCGTCCCCTGGGGTCATCGAGGAGATGCCGAGGCTGCAGAGCAGATGGACTGCAGGCTCTTGCCTCAAGAGCTCGAGACGCAGCTCACGACCCTTGCAGCCGAAGCACTGCTCTTTGCCGTAACCCTGGGCCTACTGCTGGAGGCAGAGCACAGCCCGGCTGCAGTCAAAGAGCGTGGCGACCCTAAGGACAGGTCACGCAGACATCGAGGAGCTCAGCCAGGGCAGCCTAGAGCATGGAGCGAGCGTGTGGTCTACCTGACAGAGGCTCCCTCCACGACCCCAAGGCATGACGCCGCTGGGTCGCGGGAGACGGTAGAGATGGGCGGAAGGGTCGAGGCAAGGGCGCAGGTGCGAGGGCATCTCCGCAGCCAGCCGTGTGGTCCAGGAGGGCAGGATCGCAAGACCGTCTATGTGTCCGAGTACAGTGCGCGACGGTGGCGAGCGTGCAGGCCTCAGCGCGTCGAGGTGAGGTAGGAGCCCCAGCTCCAGCACTCAGGTAAAGAAATTCTCGTGGAATTCTTAACCTGTTTCCGAAACCTTAACCGACGCTTCCCCACGCGTCCTACTCGATCGCACGACACTTGTGCGCAAGCTTCGCTTTTAGCGTTTGATGCGGCGTACGGTTTTCACCTTTTTTGGCCTGAAGACCTTCGATGCCAGAGTGCCCATGCTCACCCGGGAGCCCGCTGGGTGGGGAGAGGCGATCGTACACGACGCGAACGCACTTAAGCTTTAAGCCTTGAGCTTCGTTCAGAATATCCGAAACGGCGAGTGAGTATGGCGTCGCAACTTCAGAGGAAGGAGGACGATGGGCTCTAGCCTGAGCCACCGTCGTGACCGAAAGGTCCCACACGGAAAGCCTTGGTGGCACGCTCTCCTTGTCCTTTGAAGAGAGATCAAAGGCGGATGCAGCAGGCCTACGCTCTGTCATTGGACTAAAAAGGTTAACTGGAAGCTCCTTCTTTTTGTCAGGCACGAACCTCATAACAGAGGATGTCGGAGGAAGGTCTTCCCCGTCGTTCGGCATGTTCCACCTGGATGTATGTCACGGCTCGAGATTGAAGAGGTGACGAAGAAATTCTTCCGGCAGATCTCGAACAAGCTCGCCTTCAGTCATAACCCCGTCGGATTTACCTGTATCATGGTTCAGGTAAAACCAACAAAATCCGTCAGGATAGATGTCGACGTCGAGGCACGCCTTTGATCGGTTCCACGCGAACTGCAGTCGATCGCCAAAAAAAGTCGCGATGGGCGGAGGAGCCCTCCTGCTTTTGAGGGAAAAGTATTTATCAATACAACCCCACGCGTCGCGAGACTTGGCGGAGATGTCTTCTGGAACGCCTTTTTGCTCAAGCTTGTTCAGCACCTGGCTCCACCTGGAGCTTTCGATCAGAAGAGCATCCTCGTACGTCAAAAAAGCCACAGGAACATCGACCGATCCACCGGATGTGGTCGTCACGACGAAGTCCGGCCCCTGGCTCGCGATGCGTCGGGACGAGACTGCGGACTGGCTGTTCCTTTTCCCAGCGTCAGTGACAACTGCACACGCAGTTGCGCGAGATGACCCAGCATGCAAAGCAAAAGTGTTCATACTGTATCCTTCTCTTTCCTCGATAGGAACTTGGACCGGTTGTCCTGCAGGATCTTAAGCAGCGCGTCCATGGAGTGTGGTGGGATCAGTAGCTTTGCTACAGGCTTGAGCTTGATATCGTAAGGAGCTCCTTGAGCGAGCGCAACCGCGTCATCCTTCTGAAAGAAATTCCGAAGGGAGTCAGAGTTGTCCACAAGGTCAAGAGGTACCGAAAACACATAAAGCAAGTAATTGTCGCTGTCGTGCACGATCCTGAACGCGTTGGCTAGCGTGGGCGAGACGAGAACATCCTCCAAAGGGGCCGCCACGTGCACAAGGTATTCGTCGGATTTCTTCTGGTCGTTTGAGGAGTCAGGCATGGGTTCTCCGTGGAGGAATATCACAAACGAGACAAGGGATTGGTCTATTCCGATTTCCCTCGCGCTGCCACTTGACATCCGAGCAGTCTCGGGGCCAAAATACGCCCCGTGCCCACGGCAGAGGTGCATCTTCAGGACGCCGACTCAGCCGGCCTGACGACCGAAGAGCTCGCGCTTCTCGCTGGAATCCCAGTGAGAACGATGAAGCGACGCGTCCAGGCCTGGCTGCGGTTCGGCTGGCCCATCGTGCAGAAGGTCTCCCGTCCTCGTGGCGGGGTGGAGTACCGCGTGGACCGGTGGAGCTTCGACCTCTACACGAACCACGGCATCCTCTCCCTGGAAGAGGCTATCCCAGCGGCCTAGCCGCCTCGGGAGCGCCACAGCACACCACGAAGGTCACGAGCTGCCCTGGACGAATCGTCCCCCGTCTCCAGGGCAGCTCAGGGCCTTTGTGACGCAGCGGGAGCCCACCCTCCCCGCCACGCCTCACAGGACTCAGGGCACCGCTCATCCCGGACTCGCCCGTTTGCTCGCACGGGGCCCGAAGCGAGCACCTACCGCTGCATCGGATCCACAGCCCGGAACCCATCAGGGGCACGCGCTGTGGCTGGGGTTCGAATCCCCGGGCAGCAACCACCCCACTCTCTCCCCAGCCGTCCACGTCGCGCAGACGCCCCAGGCAAAGGACGTCGAAGCGTCGTCACCGGCTCAGCCCGCGGGCACCGCATAGACCCCGCACACCGCCGAGATGGGCTCGGTCCCACCACCTCGAAGGGCACGGTGATGCGCACCCAGGAGAACACCTTGGACATTCAACCCCTCGGCATCCGCACTCCTCTGGACCTCGCGAGCTTCGTCGCCTTGGCCCTCTTCGTCATCGCGCTGAGCTGGCTTTCCATCCGCGCCGTGGCTCGAGGACGGTAGAGGTAGCACCTCACCCCAAGCGAACCCATGCACCCCAGCACCAACGCCATCGAGCTGCCCTCGGAAATCAGGGCCATCCTCAAGCACTTTGAGTACGAACACCTCCCCCCTCACCTCGAGCCCTTCAACATGCGGTGCCACGACGTGGCCCATGCGATGGCCTACTGTATCCCCGATGACCCCGAGCTGAGAGCCGGCTTGAGGAAGCTCCTGGAGGCGAAGGACTGTTTCGTGCGCGCCGCGCTCGCCACGTCCAAGAGGCCCTCGGGAGCAGCGGATCCCCAGCACGACGCCTAGGCGCGACATGCCAGCACCCAAACACCCTCCCGAAGTCAGGCAGAAGGCCGCGGAGGTCTACGCCAGGACCAACAGCTACTCGGAAGCCGCCCGCCAAGCCGGCGTGCACGAAGCCTCGGTACGCACGTGGCTGAAGGATACCCCGAAACCCCACGAGGCCAACGCGCGTGCGGTGGAAGAAGGCCTGCGTCGCGGCTGCGAAGTCCTCCAGAATGCCATCGAGAAGGGCCAGGCGATGCTCGACGCGGCAGAGACGCCAGACGCCTACTCCAAGGCCTGCAGCGGCATCGCCAGAGCTGCCGACGCTCTCAATGCGATTGGCGAGCGCAAAGACCGCAGCCTCCAAGCACGCTTGACCCGGGACAAGACCCGCGCGGAGACCGAACGCATCCGCAAGGGCATCCCGCCCGAAGACTCAGATCCCTCGAGGCCGAATGGCGCAAGCCCAACCTCAACAGGCTCGCTCCTCGAGCGCATCGGAAACCTCGCCGCTCAAGCTGATGCTGAGCTTGAGCCCGAGGAAGAGAGCCCGGGTCCTAGCCCAGCTCACACCCGAAGAAATTGAAGCCCTCGAGGCCGAGCTCGAAGCCAGAGAGCGCGAATCACTCCGCTACCGTGACTTCGTCGAATCCCCCGACTTCTGCGGGCTTGAGGTTTCGCCGCTCGTCGCGGCAATCATGGACGCTTCCCAAGGCGTCCGGCCCGAGACCATCGACGAAGCGACCTGCGAGCGGTACTTCGGCTGCGGCCTGGATTCGCTCCCCAAGCGCCTTGCTCGCGAAGTCGCGGTACAGGCAGGAGGCCGAGGAGGCAAGACCTCCCGGCTCGTGGCCACCAAGGCCCTGCACGCCGCTTGGACCGTCCCTCTTCCCACGCTGCGGCACGGTGAGCACGCACTCGCGCTCATCGTCTCGTCAAACGTGGTCTTCGCACGTCAGGCCCTACGCTTCTGCGCTGGGTACGTCGAAGCCTCCCCGGTGCTCTCGAAGCACTTGGTTGGAGAGGTAGGCCGAGACAGTTTTACGATCCGTCGCCCGGACGGCAAGCTCGTGGACGTCGCGGTCAGAGCTGCGGGCGCCAAGGGCAAGGGCGGACGAGCCTTCACACTCGTCTTCGCCGCGATGGACGAAGCCTGCTTCTTCTACGATGACTCGGGCGTCGTCAACGACCGCGAGATCTACCGAGCCTGCATTCAGCGCGTTGTGCCCCAAGGCCAGCTCTGGATGGTCTCCACTCCATGGGTGGAAGACGTCGGACTGCTCGAGGAGAAGCTCAAGGAAAACTGGGGCTCTCACGAAACGACCCTCGCAGTGCGAGGCGTCGGCACCCGAGCCCTGAACCCTGGATGGGACCCGGACGGGACCATCGAGTCCGCACTCCGCAAGGACGACCCAGACAACGCCGCACGCGAGATTGACGCCGTGGCCCTGGTGGCAGGCTCTCGCACCCTCCTGTCTCGGGAGGCTCTCACCCTCGCAGTCAACGCAAGACTCCCTCAGCGGCTCATCCCATCCGGCGGGGTCGAGTACTACTCCGGCGGAGACACGGGCTTCGTCAAAAACTCCTCCAGCCTGGTGATCGTGGAGAAGTCGATGCACGCGGACGGCAAGCCCCGCTTCCGCCTCGCTGCGGTCGAAGAGGCCAAGCCGATCCCTGGCTTGCCCCTGCAGCCTCGTGCGGTGATTGGAGACTTCGCGAAGGTGATGGCCACCTTTTCGTGCAAGTCCCTGGTGACCGACACACACGAGAAGAGCAAGGTGGTCAGCGCGCTGTTGGAGCATGGGCTCACAGCCGTGAACGCTCCCTCCCCCGAGGAGATGTGGACCGACTTCAAGGAAGTCCTGCACGAGGGGCGCATCGAGCTTTCGAACAACCCCAGGCTGCTCAAGCAGCTCAAGGACGTGATGGCCAAGCCGCTTCCGGGAGGAGGCGTGAAAGTGGTCATCGCGCAAGGGCAAGACGGCTCCCACGGAGACCTTGCAGTGGCTCTTGCACGTGCCGTCTGGCACGCGATCAAGAGGGCCACGTCCGCCAAGCGATCCGCGCTGGACAAGTACCGAGACAAGCTCCCCAAGCCCCGAATGTGACCAGGCATGAGCCGACCAGACAAGCGAGAATACTCCTACTGGAGCGTGCCCGTGCCGTCACTCTCGGAGTGGACGGTCTCAAGGGTACGCAACGCCATCCGAGAACACGAGTCAGGGGTCTTTGCCAACTCCTCGCTCCTCGCCACCGCGATGGAGCGCAACCCACGGGTCTTCGGCGCACTGAACACCCGCGTGCTTGGCGTTGTCGGACTGCCTTTCCGCGTGGACCAAGCGGCCAAGAACAAGCGACGCTCGGCGTACATCGCGGCAAGGTTCTGGATCAAGTGGCCCAAGATCGCCGACGAGGGGACCCTGCAGGAAATCCTTGGCTGGTGCCTCAAGCTTGGGTTCTGTTGGGTCGAGCAGGTCTACAAGACCCGCGACGGTGGTGAGTGGACCCCTAGGCTCAAGGTCGTCCACCCCTACAACACCGAGTACGACAGCGTGGCCAACGCCTGGCGGATCTTCACGAAGGACGGCTGGATCACAGTCGATCCCGAGGACCCGCACTGGGTGCTCTTCTCCTATGGGGGCACGCAGCCGTGGATGCGAGGCGTCGTGCGCGTGCTGGGGCTCCCAGACACGATTCGCTCCTATGCGGTGAGAGACTGGGCCAGGCGCAGCGAGGTGCACGGGCTTCCGGTTCGGATGGCCATCGTGCCCTTCGAATCCTCCGAGGCTGACAAGGAACGCTTCTTCGACGACGTCTCAGCCCTCGGGACAGAGACCACGGTCATCGCGCCCCAAAGCCAAGGCGGCGAAGGCGGCTTTGACCTGCAGTTCCGAGAGGCGGGGGACTCGAAAGGCGAGCTCTTCTCGTCGATCATCGGCCACGTCAACACTGACGTAGCCATCGCGATCCTGGGTCAAAACCTCACCCAGGAGACGAACGGCGGATCGTACGCAGCGGCCAAGGTCCATGACCGGGTGCGCGGAGACTACCTCGAGGCAGACGCGCAGCTCTTGAGTTCGGCCTTCAAAGAGAAGGTCTCAACGCCATGGGCTGTCTACAACTTCGGCAGTTCCGAGCTCGCTCCAGAGCCGATCTACGATGCCTCAATCCCCGAAGACAACCTCGCCAAGGCCCAGACCTTGAGCGCAATCGGGGACGCGGTAGCGAAGATCAACGATGCCCTCGAGAAGCACGCCAAGGCGACAGGGGAGCCCCGCAAGGTCGTGGACCTCGAGGGCATTCTGAATGGGGTCAACGTCCAGCTTGTCGATGCAATCGAAGAGCCGTCTCCAGAGCCTTCCGACCAACCACAAGGCGGACAGCAAGCCAGCGACTCCGAGCCTCAGCAGCAGGAAGACGCCACCGCTGCGGAAGACACGCAGACCGAGGACTAGCCCAGCAAGAGACTGAGGACTCCATGTTTGAAACCATTCCAGAAGTTTTCAGGGCGAAGCTTGATGCCGCCCTCTCGAAACCACTTTTGCTCTCGCCGGGAGCTTTTGAGCTCGTGCGCAGCGCAGGTGCTTTCCGTGCGGCTGCAGGCTCTCCCTTCGGCACCCAGACTCCCTCAGGCTACCTGAGGCAAGACCGCGTGGCAGTGATCGGCATCGAAGGCCCCTTGTCTCAGCGGGCTTGGTCCTGCTTCGGGATGCTCTGCGAGGGCTACGATTCCATCCAGCACCGTGTGTTCTCCGCGCTGCAGGACGACCGCGTGGGGGCCATCGTCCTGAGGATCGACTCCCCCGGTGGAGAGGTCGCAGGGTGTTTTGATGCGGTGCGCGCCATGCGGCAAGCCTCGCTCAAGGCCGGCAAGCCCATGGTGGCCTATGCTGACGAGCTGGCAGCCTCAGCGGCCTACGCCATAGCCTGTGCGTGCGAGAAGATCGTAGTCCCGAGCACGGGTGTGCTGGGGAGCGTGGGGGTCATCACGAAGATGATGTCCTACTCACGCCAGCTCACGGAAAACGGCGTGGATGTGGCCGTGGTGACGTCTGGAGCCGAAAAGGCCGACGGCAACCAACTGGCTCCTCTCGACCCTGAAGCCGTCGCACGCACGAAGGCGATGGTGGACGACATCGCGAAGATCTTCGCGGAAGAAGTCTCGCTCGCCCGGGGCATGTCCATTGAGGACGTGTTGGCCCTAGAGGCGGGCCTGCGCACGGGCATGAGGGCCGTGGAGGCGAAGCTTGCGGACTCGGTCGGGACGCTTGAGAGCGCCATCGAGCTCGCGCGCTCGCTGATCCCGGCTTCATCCGTGGCCAACACCCAACCCTCAACAAGTTCCCGCGCTGACACCGAAACCCAGCGCAAAGGAGAAACGAAAATGGAATCAGTGATTCTGGCGCTGGGTCTGAAGCCTGGTGCCGCCGAGGACGAGGTCGCGAATGCGGCCCGCGCCAAGGTCGCAGCTCTCGGTGCAGTCCGAGAGCTGACGGGTACGAAGACCGATGCCGAAGCCCTCGGCGTCATTGACGGCTGGAAGGCCGAGGCCCGCAAGGGCTCCGAAGCCCTCCAGGAGCTTGCAGCCTACAAGGCCGAAGAGCGCAAGACCCTGCTGGACGCAGCGGTCAACGATGGCCGCATGTCCCCCGAGGAACGCCGTCTGTTCGACACGGACAAGTTCTACTCGAGCATGCCCATCGAGTCCCTGAAGACCTCGCTCAGCGTCCGCACCGCCAAGGTCCCGATGGCACACGTTGCCGCAGAGGCGCCGGCCGGGTCCTCCGTCGTGTCTCTGACCGACGAGGAGCGTGCAGTCGCCAAGCAGATGGGGCTGACCGAAGCCCAAATGCTCGCCTCCAAGCGGGCCACCATTGAAGGAAAGAAGGCCGTCTGATGAGCTCTCTCACAAGCGAACGCTCCACCAAGAAGCGCGGCTGCGAAGTGTTGGCCGAAGTGATCAACGTGCCTCTCGCGGCCTCCACCAAGATCTTCAAGGGCGCCATCGTCACGCTCGACTCCTCTGGCAATGCCGTCGCCGGCGCAGCCTTCGGAGCCAACATGCGCGGCCTCGGGCGCGCCACTGAGACGGTGGACAACAGCTCCGGCCTCGCAGCAGCCCTGAGCGTAGACGTCGAGCGCGGCGTGTTTCTCTACGCCAACAGCTCCTCCACCGATGCACTCACCAAGGCAGACGTGGGCTCGGACTGCTACATGGTCGACGACCAGACCGTTGCCCGCACCGACGGTGCAGGTCTGCGCGGCGTCGCAGGCACCGTGATCGAGGTCACCTCCTCGGGTGTCTGGGTCGAATTCGCAGGCAAGGCCTCGGGCGCCCTTGAGGTCAAACTCGCCGCTGGCGAAGACCTCTCCACGCACCAGTACAAGCTGGTGAAGGTCCACACGGACGGCACCATCATGCGCGCAGGCGCAGGCGAGAAGGTGTTCGGCGTGCTGCAGAACGCTCCCGCAGCCGCGGCGCTCGCAATCGTACGCACGGCAGGCCCCTCGCTAGTGAAAGCCGACGCAACCGGGTTCACCCGAGGCGATGCGATCTCCTCCGCCGCTGGCGGTCTTGCTCGCGCATCGACCAACCAGGCCACTGGCCTCGGCCACACGGTCACGAACGACGCCTCCAGCGCCACGGACCCGCTCCTTGGTGCCTACGTGATCGGCATCGCGATCGAAACCGCAGCCGCGTCGGCCACCAAGCAAATTCTCATCACCCATGCCGGGGCAGTCGCTCACACGGCTGTCTGAGGTCAAGACACCATGAACGTTACACCCCAAGCGCTCAACGCAATTTTCACTGGCTTCAGCACCGAGTTCCAAAAAGCCTACGATGCTGTCCAGCCGATCTGGCCCCAACTGGCCTCGCGCATCACGTCCACCGGGAGCCGTACCGTGCACGGCTTCCTCGCCAAGCTTCCACGCATGCGCGAGTGGCTCGGTGACCGTGTGATTCAGAACGCGGAAACCCACGCGCACACGATCGAGAACAAGAACTTCGAGCTCACTTTTTCGGTGAGCCGCAACGACATCGAGGACGACAGCATCGGCGTCTACTCTCCAATCATCCAGGCCTACGCACAGCAGGTAGCGCTCTACCCAGACGACCTGCTTCTCACAGCCCTGATGGATGGAGAATCGACCGTCTGCTATGACGGCCAGTACTTCTTCGACACCGACCACCCGGTCAACAAGTACGACTCCAGCTCTGCCTCCCAGCAGAACTACTGGTCAAGCGGCAAGGCCCTCAGCGCAGCCAACTACACCGCCGTCCGCGCGGCAATGCGCGCCTTCAAGGGCGAGGACGGCAAGTCCCTCCGCGTGAACCCCAAGCTGCTCTTGGTGCCTCCTCAGCTCGAGGAAACCGCCAAGCGCATCGTGATGGCCGACAACACGGACAACACCGCTGGCACGGCAGGGATCACCAACGTGAACAAGGGCACTGCGGAAGTGCTGGTCCTCGAGGACCTCGCAGACGAGGCCACGACCTGGTACCTGCTGGACACCACGAAGCCCGTGAAACCTTTCGTCTTCCAAGAGAGGCAAGCGGCACGCTTCTTCTCGGACACCTCTCCCGACTCGGAGAGCGTGAAGATGAAGCGGCAGTTCATGTTCGGCGCAGACACCCGCGGCAACGTGGGTCACGGCCTTTGGTTCTTGGCTGCCAAGGCGGTTGGATGATGCTGGCGCAAGTACGCTGCAAGCTCTCTGCAGGCATGCGTCGCTGCGGCATCACATGGTCCAACAGCGTCGTGACAGTCGAGCTGAGCGAAGAGCAACTCGCCGTGCTCAGCGCAGACCCTTCCTTCGAGGTGCGCGATGCGTCTGGCGCCAGCATCCAAGCGACGGAGACGGCAGAAGCGGGCAGCTCTAGCCCACCGAGCGAAGAGCTTGAAGAAGCTCTGCGCGATGCCGTCGCCCGCATCGAGGCCTTGGAGGCCCAAGTCTCCGAGCTCACCGCCGAGAACAGCGAGCTCTCCAGCAAGCTCGAAGAAGCCTGCACCGAGAGAGACCAGCTCCTCGCCAAGTAACCGCCCCCTTCCTCCAAGGGAAGGCACCCACGTCCAATGACAGCCTACCCAACAACCACCGACCTGACGAGCCGCGCCCCTGAGAAGCTGCTTGCCAACGTGCCCCTGCACGAGCAGGAAGCCGCGTTGGAAGACGCTTCTCGGGAAGCCGACTCGTACCTCTGTGCCAGGTACGCGGTGCCGTTGGCGACCTGGACGTCGGACTTTACGAGCAAGATCTGCGACCTTGCCATCTGGAGGCTTGCTTCCAAGAAGCAAGCTGCCGCCACCAACAACCCGGTCCTTCGCATCAATCGAGACGATGCCATCTCGTGGCTTCGTGCCGTGTCCAAAGGCACGGCTTCGATCGGAGGCACCAACACCGACCCATCCCCCTCGCCCGCTCCCAGGGTGACCACTGGAGAGTCTCGGGGATGGTGAGGTTCCATATGGAAATCGACGCTACAGAGCTCGTACAAGCCACAGAGCGCTTGAGCTCTGCTCTGGACCGCGAGCTCCACGAGGCGCTCGACCAGGCCGTGAAGTGGGGTGCCGAGAAGGCACGCAGCGAACACGCCTTCAAAAACCGCAGCGGCAGCCTAGAAGCCTCGATCGAAGGGACCACTCCCGTGGGGAAGTTCAGCGACGACACCCTTCAGGCCTCGGTGTCTGCGGGGGAAGATTACGCCTCATTCGTGGAGGCCAAGAAGCCTTTCTTGGAGCCTCTGCGTAAGAAGATCAACACCGAGCTCGGTCGTCGCGCCAAAAGCGCACTGGACCGCGCTGCGAACCGTGCGGGCTGGTGAGCTGTGCCGGGTCTGGCAGACATCGGTGCCGCGCTCCTGACGCAGCTTGAGACCCTTGGCCCTGAGGGGACTGGGGCTTTTGCGACGGTGGGATGGTTCGCGGGAGAGGTTCGGCAAGAGGGCGTCGACCAGGAGCTGTTGGGCAACAGCCCGGCCATCCTGCTTGCCCTTGAGACGGACGACCTTGTGGAGTCCGAGACGATTCGCACCCTGGCTAAGCCCACCTCGATGGTGGTCAGCCGTGCGGTGTGGCGTGTCTACGTGATCGTAGAGACCCCCAAGGGCGAGACCGAGGCAGCGCAGGGAGACAGCTCTGATGCTGGCTTCTTGGGTCTGCTGGACAAGGTCTCAAAAGCCATCGTGGGCTTCGACCTGCCGGGACTTCTGCGGGAACGCGTGGAGTACCTGGGCCGAAGACCGATCTACATCCAGCGCGGGGTGACCTACGTGTACGCGGTTCGGCTGGCCACGAAGTACGTGGTCGACCCGAACGACGACGCGGAAAGCGCAGCAGGCTTGCCCGAGCTCCTGAACCTCGTGGGCGAGATTGATCTCGACGATGCCGACGGCGTGACCGTCGACGCATTCAGCCAATTCGAAACTCCCTGACCAAGGCGAGAAGACAATGCCAGCAATGATTCGAGTGCGCGCAGTGCGTGACCTCAAGGTCGCACGCGTCGACGAGAACGGCGCCACCGTGATGGGGCGCTACGTAGGAAGAGAACCCGATGGGAGCCCCATCGCAGAAGGGGTCCTCGTGCCCGAAGACAGCTACCACGTGCGAGCCATTCGCCGCGGTGAGCTTGAGCGCGTGCCCGAGAATCAAGAGGTGAAGTCGTGAGTGTCAATGTCGTTGGCCTCGCGGCCTCTCGCAAGACTCCCGGCGTCTACCTCTCGGTCATCCTGGGGGGTCCTGGCACCAGCGCTGGAGCCGCACCGCTCTCCATTTGCTGTGTCGGGAACATGATCGCCACAGCGATCACAGGCAGCTCCCCGAGCTTCACCCTCGCAGCAGGCACTGAGCAGGCCTCTGGCGTTGCCAACGAGACCCCGGTGCAGGTCTTTGACAAGGACGAGGCGGCATCGAAGTTCGGCAAAGGTTCCGAGCTGCACCTCATGGCCGCAGCCGTCTTCGCGCAGTACCCAGACGCCATGCTCTACTGCTGCCCTGTCGCCGAAGGCAGCGGCGCAGCCAGAGCCGCGGGCACCTTGGTGTTCACGACCACGGCCACGGGCAGCGGCACGCTGCGGCTCATCATCAACGGCGTGAACATGGAGATCGGGGTACTCTCCGGCGACACGGTCTCCACGATTGCCGGGGCGGTTTGCCAGAAGATCCTGGACAACACCGACCTCTTGCCGGTGACGGCGGAGTTCTCGACCGGCACGGTGACCTTCACCGCCAAGCAGAAGGGCACCCGCGGAAACAACATCCTCCTGCGCGCCTACTGGGTGAACGGCACCACGGTCACCAAGATTGGCACCTCGACGGCGAGCGGCTTTGGCACCTCGGCAACGATCGCCTCCGCACTCACCTTGGGTGCCACCCCGGACAGCATCACCAACGCCCTCGCGGCAATGGCGCCGACGCTCTACGATCGCATCGCCATCGCGCACGACGACTCCACGAACGGCGGCCTACTCAGAGACCACCTCGACTCGATGGCCGGCGTCACCACAATGCTCTGGGCTCAGGGCGTGATGGCTGTGTCCGCGGCTCCGGGGGCCACCCAAACGATCACCGCCGCAATGAACGCCTCGCGCGTCCAGGTCGTGAGCCAAGAGAAGGCGGAGATGACGACCGGAGAGCTCGCAGCCCAGGCGGCTGCGGCGCGTCTCGCTGGGGACTCCATCGTGGGCGGGTCGATCACAGGCGAGGCTTCGGACCCGGCCTGTAACCTCGACGGCGTGATGCTCAAGACCATCAAGGTCCAGGCTCTCGCCAGCGACATTCCGACGCAGACCGAGGTTGAAACCCTCCTGAACTACGGCGCCACGCCGCTGGTGCCTTCGCCCAATCACCCGGGCTACGTGCAGATTCCACGAAGCATCACCTCTCGGCACAAGTCGGGCGCAAGCTTCAACTATGCGGTGCTGGACACCTCGGAAGTGACCATCGTCGACTACGCGGCACGGCAGATCCGAAACGATCTGACGATCACCTTTGCGGGCTACAAGCTGGCGAGCGATTCAGAGGACGACGCACAGAACCCGATCTCGCAAACAGCTACGCCGAAGGACATCAAGGCCCGGGTGCTGTTCAACCTCTTCCAACTGGAATCGAGGGGAATCATCCGCAACGTCACCGCGCACCTGCCGGAGCTGGTGGTCGAGGAAGACCCGGTCACTCGCGGGCGCGTGAACATGAACATTCCCATTGAGCCGATCCCGGGCCTCCACGTGATGGGTGGCAACGTGCGGCAGGTGAGCTGACCATGTCGACCGATTACTCAAAGCCTTTTCAGATCTCCGTCGACGGCAAGCCTCTCCTGGAGGCCATGAGCGTGGACGACGACATTTCCTCCGAGGACAAGCCCGTCAAGACTTTGGCTAAGGGTCTTTCGGGATTCTCCGATGGAGCCGCGAGCTGCAAGGTCTCGATCAAGAGCGCGGTGCCTCGCGCTGGCTACGAGGTGGATTTTGCGAACTACGTCGCAAGCCACAAGACCTGCACCATCCAGGTTCGTGGCGCTGGGAAGCTCACCACCTACGTGGGACGCTTTCTATCCACCAAGTCAACCAGCTCGGTGGACAACCCCAACGAAGCCACGGCTGAGTTTGAGGGGTCGTTCCAGTCGCGCGTGGCAATCTGATGGGCTACGAGATCGAAAAGCTCTTCAGCGTGGTCTCCAGGCCATGCAAGACGCTGGACTTCCCGGGCCCACGCGGAGAGTCCAAGGACGGCTCGCCCAAGCTCCGTGTTGCGCTCTGGGCCCTCACCCACGGCGAGACTCGGGCAGCACACACCGCAGCCCTGGTGTGGCTCATCAAGGGATCCGGGCTCTCGGTCGATCACCTGGCACACGACGCTGGATGGTTGCTCGAGGACGAGAAGAAGGTGCAGATCCTCTTCCGCGCCCTGAGGGACCCAGAGCAGCCCGAGAGGGCCTTTGCGCCCACGGTGGAGATGCTCCGTGACGGGCTGACCTCGGACGAGCTTCAGTCACTGTTCAACGAATACCTCACCTGGCTTGACGCGCGCAGTCCTCTGCGCAGGGTCGAGACGCCGGAAGAGCTCGACGCCTTGGTGAACTCCCTGGGAAAAGGCTTAGAGGACGAGACATCGTTGGTCTACTACGATTCCGTTTCGCTGAGACGTATCGTGCGCTCACTGGCCGTTCGGTTGGTGAAGCTGACGAGGGAGAGCTCCTCGAGCTCCTTGTCGCTGAGCGCTACCAGTGGGTCTTGAACCCGTCCCTGACCTCGTCCTCCAATGGCCACGGCAACACTTAGAATCAACGTCGAAGGCGGCGCAGACCTAGCCCGAGCGTTCGGCCAGGTTCAGGGCGCTACGCGACGGGCACGCGCCGCAGTGGACGCAGACGAGCGTCGCTCTGCGGCTGAGTCCGCACGCCAAGAGCGTGAGAAAAGAAAGACCGCGGCCCGCGAAGCTCAGGCACGCGCAAGGGCTGAGAAGCGAGCCCAACAGGAGTCAGCTCGGGCGCAAAAGGAAGCCACCAGACTGGCTGGAACCGAGTCCAAGAAGCGGCTGAAGCACGAAGAGGTGGAGGCGAAGGAGATCGAAAAGCTCTCCAAGGCTATCTTGAGTGCCAAAACCAACGCTCAGCGCAAGGCCTCTGTCATCGCACTCCAGGAAAGCCAGAAGCGCATTGACGCCGCAAAGCGCGAGCTCTCCGCGCAGGGTCAGTCGTCACGGAGAACAGACCGTTCTGGCGGAGGTGGAGGCGGAGGCGCCGTGTCTGCAGTGGGACGCGTCGCATCCGAGGCTCTGGACAGGGCTCTCCAGCTGCATGGGGAGAGGCAGGACGCGAGAGGACGGCGAGCCGGGATCCAACACGATCTCAACAGCTCGCTCTTCCAGGCCGGAGCCGACGCCACGTCTGCATCCTCGCTCCGGACGATGGTCACGGACTTTGCCAGACAAGAAGGCATTTCCTCGGAGAGTGTGACGAGTGCGCTCAGTGCAGCGCAGACGGAGTTCTCGGTACTCTCACGCACCGACGAGCAGAAGAATCGCGGCATGTCTGTGCAGGACGCCATGCGCGAAAACATGATGGCCTTCCTGAACAATACACGCCTTGCAGCGAACACCTACCAGGATCCTGGGCAGGTCGCTCGCACCGCAGGCATGCTTGCTCAGACCGGCATGAATGGTGATCAGCAGCGCATGACTCTGCTCGCGCTGACAGGCCTGGCCAACCGAGGCGCGATTGAGCTAGGGGGCGTCACGAGAACAGCCTTGCAGCCCATCCAGGGACGCATGGCACAGGCTGTAGCCAGGCTTGGCCCAGGGGCGACCGATGCCCAGAAGCAAGAGGCTCAGCGCCAGGCGATCGTGCAGACGATGGCAGAAATGGAAGTAGGTCGCTCCATCGGCTTTTCGCCAAGAGAGTTGGGGAGCGCTTCTGTCCGGATGAACGATGCACTCACCAGCGATGTGACCCAGCAAAAGATGCTGACAAACCTTCGCCACGATGGTGCGCGCGGGCAGGCAGCCATCGCCAAGCTGTTCCAAAACGGCCACTTGCGATCCCAATACCAGAACATGATGGGCCTTGCTGGAGGACTCAGCGAGATCTACGGCACAGACACAACGGCCGTGCAGAACGTCTTTGCGGGCGGAGGCCACGGCAACGCCATGTCCCTGCAGTCCAACTGGCGCAGGGCTCTCGGGGCCATGATGGGTTCCGGAGAGACGGTTCGAGCCTTCATGGCTGGCGACGGACGCGACTTCACGGAAGAAGACGTCAACCGAGGTGCAGCGATGCGTCGCGGCGAAGAGCAAACCAGGCTCACAAGGGAGTCCGAGACAAAAGATCAAGCTCTTGCGGACAATACAAATGCGCTCACGAAGTTCTCTGACAGGCTTGCTACATGGATGGCTACCAATCCAGCAGCGAGTACGCTGCTAGGCGGAGAAAAGGGCTCTGCAATTGCAATGGTAGCGCAAGATGCTTCTAGCATTTATGGGGAAGACCTTGCAAAAAACAGTGCGGCACGTGGCGGCGGTGTCCTTGGGAATATGATCGCGTCAATGAACCCCATGACGCTGGTCAGCGCCATCCGGGAAGCTGTGCTTACAGGCTCGAGAGAGGGAGTGCAGGGCGCAACGATCACCGCCACGGTCGATCCACACACTGCGTCCCAGGCAGCAGGCGGCGCGGCCAGCGAGAGGGCGCAGTAGCCATGCCCGAAGACTTCTTCAGCCGAACCCTAAACCGCTGCAGCTTCCGCGGCATCGAGTTTCCTTGCACATCCTTCGATGTCCAGGGCGGGCAGGACGGCGCGGAGCACACGGCCTACAAGGGCGACGGGGCCGACGTGGAACCCACTGGGCGCAAGCAGTACTCGGGGACCCTGACAGTACCGCTCTACAACGGTGTCGACGACATCCAGGATTGGTTCCCTGAGCGCTACTACGACCTACTGGGAGCCCTGGAAGAGTCGAGCATCGGCCAGCTCTCCCACCCCACCAAAGGTCAGTTCGACGTGCTCATGAAGAGCTGGGACGAGACCGGGGACGCCAGCAGCCGCAACGGCCTCATGCTCAAGCTCTCCTGGGTGGAGCACAACGCCAGCGCGGGCAAGCTCGTCGAAGGCGTGCGCGAGAACCCAGAGCAGTCTGTGCAGACGGATTCTGCAGCAGTGGACGAGCTGGTGCTGGACTACTACGTCAACAACCTGCAGATCACCGACATTGCGCAAGCCCCGGACAACTTCCCCTTCGCTGAGTCCACGGCAGCCTCCCTAGAAGGGATCTCCGGAAAGAACGTCACGCGAGGGCAGCAAGAGCAAGCTGTGCGCTCCATCGCCGATGGAGCCGCGGCACTCATTGTCTCCACCGATGTGGAAGGCGTCGAGGCCCACGAGCTTGTGCTTGCGGCTGAGAAGATGCTCGCCAGCGCCTTCAAGCTCCAGGACAAGCTCTTACCCAACGCGAACTCCGCGCGTGTCTACACCGTGCCCAGCGACATGGCGCTCTGGCAGATTGCCAAGACCTTGTATGGAGACGCCTCGAAGGCCAGCTTGCTCGTGAGCGCCAACCCAATCCATGACCCCCTGCGCGTGCCTGGAGGGACCCGCCTGAAGGTACCTCCGCTGTGAGCGAAGAGGTCGAGCTGATCTTCTCGGATGGCAGCACCTGCCGGGTCTGGGACCGCTACAGCATCGCGGTAGACATGCTTTCCTCGGGGCTGCCTTTTACCTTCTCGATGTGGCGCTCTGAGCGCGTTGGGAACGACAACGAGGTCTACGCCTGGCCCGAGCTCCTCGACAAGGCGCGGCTCTACAGCACGGTGCAGGTAGCCATTGGAGGCTACGTGCAGCTTTGTGGCGTCATCGAGGAGAGGCACGTTTCCCATAGCCGCCAGGGGGCGGTCTTGGTGATCTCGGGTCGGGACACCTCGGCGCTGGCCCTGGAATGCGACGCAAACCCCAGGACCGTGCAGAACAACGCAGGCCTCACCGATGCGCTCAGCTCGCTCTTCACCCCCATCGGTGTGCCCTTCCGCGTGCTGAATGAAAAGGAAGCCAGGGAGGCGCGACAGGGCAGGCGCAGGCACGGCAGCGTGACGACGACCACCCGAAGCCACCGCGTCAAGCACCACAGGCCCAGGCTCGGCGAGAAGATCTGGCAGGCCGCAGAGAGCATCGTGCGCCGGTATGGGTACATGATGTGGACCGCTGCCACCAACGAGGGCGTTGCGGTCGTGGTGGGCACCCCGGACTATGAGTCCGCGTCGGTGTTCAGCTTCAAGATGGAGCTCTCGAACGGCCGCAGAACCAACGACAGCAACGTGCTCACCGGAGAGCTCGGAGAGCTGGTGCGTGGGGTTCCGACGGTCGTCAGTGCAATGAGCCGCGCGCGTCGCGGCAACAACTCGGCCTCCAGGTTCCTGGCCACCCAGACCAACAGCGAGCTTCCGCGCTACGACTCAGTAGTCTCGCCTCTGCCCACGGTGGCGAAGTACATCCAGCCCCGGGGTTCTTGGACCTCGGCGCATGCCCAGCAAGAGGCCGTGCGCGAGCAGAACAAGGCCATGCGGGACTGGCGTCACTACACCTGCAAGGTCAAGGGGCACTCCCAAGAGATCAAGGGACAGCAGGTCTTCTACGCACCCAACACCATGAGCGACGTCCGAGACGATGTGGTTGGCATCGACGAGCCGATGCTCATCCTCCGCGTGGACTTCGAAGGCTCACGTGGTGAAGGCCAGACGACGAAGATCAAGCTCGGGCCACGCGACGCAATCCAGCTTACGCCAGAGGACGAAAGTGCCGATCAGTAGCGACAGCGAGATTGAGTTCCACAAGGTCACCGCCACGTCTCTGGGAGATCAGAAGCGCGTCATGCTGGCGCAGCTCCAAGGCCTCGGGGACGAAAGCGACGACGAGAACGCCGAGACCACGGACGATGCGGAGGTCCTGCAGCCGCTTGGGCTCATCGCTCGCCCGGACCTGACAGAAGAGACGGAAGCCCTGGTGTTCCGCGCCGGTCCTGAGGTCGTTGCCATGGGGCTCCTCGACAAGAGCCTCACGCCTCGCTTCGACGAAGACCCCGCAGTGGCAGAGGGCGAGACCAGGCTCTATGGCGCCAAGGAGCGGGCCGCGATGGTGCGCCTCAAGGACGATGGGAGCCTGGAGGTGAGGGCGAAAGACGGCCAGGCCATCACCATCATGGCCAACGATGCCACCCTGGTCATCAACGCCGATGGGGACATCATCGCGACCCCGAAGAGCGGGAGGAAGTACTACCTCGGTGGAGACACTGGCACGCAGCCGACGCCGCTTGGCACCGATCTGAACACCTACCTGGGAGAGCTGCGGGACGCGATCAACCAGCTCCGAAGCGACATGTCCA
>ERZ724505.416-NODE-416-length-27691-cov-4.210993_pt1 | contig 27691 bp, 21 predicted proteins | sample MGYA00376038_ERZ724505 | MGnify/ENA primary metagenome ERZ724505 (study PRJEB28724, sample SAMN07190884) | wastewater metagenome | isolation source: effluent of sewage treatment plant in Hong Hong | place: Hong Kong | collected 2016-03-17 ...
CAATCCAACAATACATCGGAGCAACAGGAGGCTCAGAAACAGCCGGCGAAACTCTGTATGTGGCGCATCGCCAGATGGAGCCGACTCCTTATGGAACATCGCCCATATTGACTTATGGCGCAGCCGCAACCCGTTTTGTCGATCAGATCTCCGTGGCACAGACTACTCTCCCGGCAATCGGCACTGCCTATGCGCTATATTTCGAAGGCGAGATGCTTTCACATCGTGCCGCAAATGAGTACGGCGTACACTACGGCACTACGGACATAGCAGGTATTTTCTTGCGGGCTTCTGGTGCGGCTATTGCGCAGCTTGCTTATGACGGAACTATTCAAGCCGATTTGTCTACTGGATCAACTGCAACAGCAAATACGACGTTCCGGGCAGCGGCGGCATTTGAGGCAAACGATTTTCGTCTCGCAATCAACGGCGGGGCGGTGGCAACCGACAACTCAGGGACTCTGCCGACAGACTTCACAAGTTTGCTTTTTGGACACAATGGTCACATTCGGATCAAGAAAGTCGCAGTCTTTTATCGAGAGCTATCGGATGCGGAGTTGATCTCACTATCAGGCACGGGGGCGCTGTCATGACCGAGATCAGATGGACAGTCCGCAGCGCCAACGGGGAAGAGGCATTCAGGCAGAGCTGTATCGCAGCGGGCATTCTTGAGGATGCGCCCGGCTACGTGTTCAAGCCAGCGTACCGCAACGGCGTGGAGATGACTGCAATGCAGGGTTGGCCCGGCATCGTAACGAAGGGCGTCGACGGAGAGGGCAACCCCCTTCCCGTGCCCGGCTGGCATTGCAACTGCCTCGCTTGGGGCGACGTTGCCGAAGCCATGACGGCGGGGCTCGCCCAGACGGACGCGGAAGGCAATCTGCTGCCACTGATGCAGCGCCTGGCGGTAGCGAAGCCGCTGTTCTGTGGGGCGACAACAGCGTTGTTCAGTGGAGCGACGGTGCAACCATGTATTGGGGGAACTGATGGCGAACTTTGCCACACAGCATTCCGCTATTGAGGACGACGCGAAGATCCCAGCCGAGCTGGCTGACGGTACGAAAGGGCATTTCACACCGCTACAGTTAAGCACTGGATCTACAATCCCTGGCCTAGCGCGCGGCAACCGCACGTTCATCAAGGCGCTGGATACGACTTCGATCACGACGGCATATCTTACCGAAGCCGGGCGCGACGGCTTCTGGAAATTCGAGTCTGGTAACTACGCCGCGCGCGTCACGGCCGACACGGCCGAGGGACTGTATCTGGCCGCCGATGGCGTGGCGACGACGAGCGGCGCGTGGGTCAGATCACCAGTCAAGAACGTCGACGTCCGATGGTTCGGCATCACGGGCAGCAACGATACTGCGGCGTTTGAGTGCGCGCTGAATGTGGCTGCTGGCCGCCGTATCTACGTGCCTGCCGACGTCACAGTGCAAATCACGTCGGCGATCACCGTGGCCACCGATGTGCATCTCTACGGCGGCGGCACGATTGAGGTGGCCTTTGTCGGTGTGGGCGTGACGTCGACTGTCGGCGATGTCATCAGCGATGGCATCACATGGGACGGGGATGGCCAGGCCATCTCGGCGCTGTTCGTCACCGATGCAGATCGCTGCCGGCTTATCCGGTCGACGTTCACGAGCTTCGATAGCGACACGTATGTGCAGGCCGTCACGATCATCGACGCCGCTGATCTCGATGTCGATTCGTGCGAGTTCTCCGATCTAACTGCATTGAGCGACGGCACGCAGGGCAACACCAACGGCGCCATTCGCGCCATTTACATCACGGGCGAGGTCCGCTCGGGGTGCATTCAAAGATCGCTATTCAAGAATATTAACAACCGCGACGGCTCGTCGAACGTGACCTGGGAAGACGCCGACGCCATCCACACGGAGCCAAGTTCTGGAAAATATCAGAATATCGAGGTTCGCAAAAATCGCTTCGAGAATTGCGGCAAAAGGGCTCTGAAACTGGTCGGCTTGGCCGATAGCGTCTACAGCATTGACCGCAACACGGTCGAATCGGGATGGACGGGCACAACCGACGACGTTGGCACCCTCGGGAATGGCATGTTCTATGCGTTTGAGGCGTTCGGCGGCGCGATTTCCTGCACATTTAATCGACTTGTCCAAGGCGTGGCACTGGGTCTGTTGGCGCTGTCGACGTCGGTGGTGCAGTCGGCACACATCGAAGGCAACGTGTTCCGGCCGGAATATCATCGCTACGTGAACACGATAGAAACCCGCGCCTTTACCGGCAGCGGTACTCTGTCTGCGACGTGTCCTGTGACCTTGGTCGCGAACACCGTGGCTAATTCATGGTACGCCTGCGACCGTCTTGGGAACTTCCAGACCGCCGAAAATAACGACTTCACGACGTATTACTTGGCGTTCAACGACAGCGGGACGAGACCGGTCTACCGTGGCAACCGCCTCACTTACGACGCCGCGTCGGCGCAGGTGACCAACGCCATCAATATCAAGGCGGGAGTCCTGTCGTTCGTTGTGGCTGACAATGTGATTCTTGGCGCGTTCCAAGACGCCATCAACATCGCCGCGCAATCAGCAGCCTTTGTCGGGGTCGTGGCGGGTAATACCATTGGCGCTGTGACGCGAAATGCAATCGCCAATTTTGTCGGGGCGGCCTACGAAAAGTATGTCGTGATTTCAAACAACAAGACGGACAACACCGTCAACCCGTCGAGCTACGACGCATCCGCCTACAAGTGGCACATCAACGGCACAGCTGTCGCCGCACTGACGACGACTGGTCTTGATGTCATCATTCCGGGATACACCGCAGCGACGATCGCGAACATCGCAGCGACGGTGAACACCACCAACAAGCGAACCGGTCAGATCATCAGCGACACCACCAATCAACGGCTGATGGTGTCATCCGGGACCACTGCTGCAAGCGCGTGGTGGGTGGTCGACGGGTCGGCATCGGTGACGCCAGCGTAACCACGCCCTCACGTTCCCACCTCGCTGGCGGCCGGCTTGCGGAACGCAAGTCGCCAGCGACCAAGCAATCCTCGCTATGGCGGTGTGTTCGGGTTCTCGCACTCCGGGCATTGGCTCGGCCCTCAGATGGGTGTCCGTCTCGGACACCTCATCGACGGCGTGACGCGCTCCGTGCTCTATCGCGTGACGAGCTTGGTCACAGTGAGCAGCACGACCACGGCCACACCCATCCTGACGCGGCAGATTCCCGCTTACCTGATGCAGAACTATCTCTGCACGACCTACGGGACGCACGCAGATGTTCTACGCCACGCTGGTCATCCCGAGCAATGCCAACCGGCGCATCATTGATATCGAGGCTGTGCTCACGGCCAAGGACAACGACGCTGCCAAGCAGCATGTCTGGAACTCGGTGCGCGTTTCTGAGGCGCAGGCCGCCGAAGGACAGAGCGTCGGACTGCTCTTTGACTACATCGGAACCAAGATCTCGCTTGCAGAGAACTCAGCCACGCCGCTCAGCCTGACCATCACGGTGCAGTACTCAAACAACGACACTGTGTTCATCGCTGACGCGGGCACGCTTGAGCTTCTCTGATCCATTCCCTGACATCTTGAACGCGGCGCGGTCTACCAAGGCCGCGCCGCTTGCGTTTGTGGACGTGAGTATCGGCCCGCCTGGGCCCCAGCACCGATAACAGCACAATCAGGATCTTCAACATGCTCTCTCCCACACAGAGGGCCATCGTCGCATTCCTGCGTCCTGGCCACGTCGTTCCAACCGAAACTCTCGTTGATGCGATCTACGGTTCAAGGCGAGACGGGGGGCCAGATGGGGCCGCCCATGCCGTCCGGACGCAGATCTACAAGATGCGCGCGAAGCTCGCGACCATCGGCGTCGAGATCGAGACCGTCGGCCACGGCCGGGGCTCGGACGGCTATCGGCTGAAGAATGCAGAAGCATTGGATTCGGTGACGTGAATCGCGCGGTTGCCACGTATCCCTCGTGTCGGGCACACGGGCGGAATGTGTAGTTGTTTCCGGCCTTCCTGGGCCCAAGCACCGATAACAGCAGTCCAGGAACAGCATCATGGCAACCCCGCAAATCCTCACGTCCCTGCATGGCCGTCGCGTCGGCCTCGGTCCTAACGGCGAGCTGATCGTCAACGGGTCGCGCGTCAGCGGCGCAACGCAGAATGCCCTATGGGCTGGCGCTCCGTCGCTCAACGACAACGATCCGTCGCGCTTCCACATGGTCTTCGACGACTTCCTCTATCCGGCGTCGGCAACAGCGTCGGACGTGATGGCGTGGACCGCGCTCAATGACGGCACCACCGGCACGCCAGCTTTCCAGGACGCGGCGGGCGGCATCTTCAACGTCGTCACGTCTGCTGCTGACAACGACTATGCGGCCTATTCTTCGGTCGCTGAGAACTGGACGTTTGCCGCTGGCAAGGAACTCTGGTTCGAGGCGCGGTTCAAGATCGCGGAAGCCACGACCAGCGAATCGACGTGGTGGTTCGGTCTCAGTGACACCGTCACCACGGGTGGCATGCAGGCCGACGCGGCTGGTCCACTCGCGTCCTACGATGGCGCTCTGATCTGGAAGACGCCGGAAACCGCGATGACCATCAACTTCGAGACCAGCAACGCAGGCACGCAGAACACCCTCTCGGCCGCCTGGACTGGCGTCACCGACACCTGGACCAAGGTGGGCTTCTACTTCGATGGCGCGGCCACCACGAGCACGATCACACCTTACGTCGACGTCGGTGCCGGTTATGTGGCCGGAACCGCGCAGAACATCACGCTCGCCGGCCTTGAGGCCATGCACATAATTTTTGGAGTAAAATCAGGGCCTACGGCGGCTGCCGAAACGCTTCAGATCGACTACGTGAAGTGCCTGCAACTCCGCTGATGAACTGAGAGGGGCCCGGTCTTAACGGCCGGGCCGTTTCTTGTGAGCCTTCTCGACGACATCCTCGCCAAGCTCGATGCGATGCCGACCGAAGCGGTCGACGCGCTGAAGGCGAAGTATGTCGAGAACCGTCCCGTATGGCTGCCCAACGTCGGAGCGCAAGCCGAGGCGTACTATAGCAAGGCAGATGTGTTGCTGTACGGAGGAAGTGGGGGCGGGGGCAAAAGCGACCTTGGCCTTGGCCTCGCCTTCACCGCGCACCGCCGATCGCTGATCCTTCGTCGCAGGTACGCAAACCTGTCGGCGCTCACGGAGCGGGCGATCCAGATCAATGGGTCGCGCAACGGGTTCAATGGATCGCCACCCCCATTGCTGCGCGCCACGGTCAACGGCATCGAGCGGTTCATCCAGTTCGGCGCAAACCAGCACGCAGGGGATGAGGAAGACTGGCAAGGGCATCCCTTCGATCTAAAGTATGCGGACGAAGCGACGCAATTCCTTGAATCTCAAATCAGATTTCACATGGGCTGGCTGCGTTCGACCACAGAAGGCCAGCGCACGCGCATGGTGCTTGGAACTAACCCCCCTATCGACGCGAATGGCGATTGGATCGTGGGAATGTTCCGGCCGTGGCTCGATCTCACGCATTCCAATCCGGCCAAGCCCGGCGATCTGCGCTGGTACGTGACCGCAGAGGATGGCAGCGACGTCGAGATACCGGAAACCGACCTCGGCAAGGATGACAAGGGCAGACCCTGTCACAAGGAATGGACGCGGCGCGACGGCACGCCCTTGCTGGCGATGTCCCGCACCTTCATACCTGCGGCGCTGAAGGACAACCCTTACCTCGCCAACACGGACTACGGCGCCAAGCTCGACGGGCTGCCGGAGCCGCTGCGCTCAGCCATCCGCGACGGCAACTTCATGGCGGCTCGATCCGATGCCGACTTCCAGGTCATCCCCACGCAATGGGTGATCGAGGCGCAAGCACGGTGGAAGCCGGACGGGTTCAAGCAATTCGACATGACGGCCATGGCGCTCGACCCTGCCGGCGGCGGCAAGGATAGTGAAGAGCTGACGTGGCGGCATGGGCCTTGGTTTGCCGAGCCGATCAGTGCTCAAGGTGAGAAGACAAGCGGCGCTCAATCAGCCGTGGTCGCGATCTTCGTCAATCGACGCAATGGCGCTCCGGTCGTGATCGATGCCGGTGGCGGCTATGCCGGCGCGGTGATCGAGCGCCTCGAAGACAACAGCGTCACCTACATTCGGTTCAATGGCGCATCGTCCGGCTTGGGACGCACGAAAGACTCTGGCCTTCCTTTCGCGAACAAGCGGGCCGAGGTGTGGTGGAAGTTCCGCGAGGCGCTCGATCCGAGCCAGCCGGGCGGGTCCGAGATTGCTTTGCCACCAGATCCAGAGTTGCGCTCCGATCTGACGACACCCCGCCTCCACACGAAGGCTCTCGAACAGCGCGGCGTGATCCAGATCGAGAGCAAGGAAAGCATCCGCAAGCGCATCGGGCGTTCGCCGGGCAAGGGCGACGCTGCCGTCATGTGCTGGTCTGAGGGTTCCGCAGCCGTGAAGAAAGCTCTCCGCAACACGCGCGAGGCTCGTCCCGCTTTCGCCAACGTCGGTCACGCCAGCGTCAAAGGCCATCGTTTCCGCAGATAGGATATCACTATGGCAAGCCTCTTCTCAGGCCCAAAGATGCCGACGCCGCAGGCCGTGACCAAAATGCCCGACATGGACGACAAGGTCGCCCAGGATGACATGCGCATGCGCGAGGCAAAGAGGCGCAAGGAGAAGGGCCGCGCCAGCACCGACATGGCCGGCGGCGGCGTCCCCGTCTACAGCAACACGTTGCTGGGAGAGTAATCAGTGAGCGACCAGCGCGCGCAAGAACTGATCGATCTCGGCAACCGGCTATTTTCCCAAAAGGAGCCGCTCAACTCCCTCATGCAGGAGATCGCACTCCAGTTCTATCCGGCGCGCGCCACGTTCACCATGCAGTCGGACTATCTCGGCCGAGATATCGCGGATCATCTGCACGACAGCTATCCCGTGCTGGTCCGGCGCGAGCTTGGCAACTCGATCTCGGCCACGCTGCGCCCGCGTGATCAGAGATGGTTCTCGGCCTCGTCCCTCGACGAGGACCGGGACGCGGACCCCGAGAATGCGGCCTATCTCGAATACATCACGACGACGATGCGTACAGCCATGTACGACATGCGGGCGAAGTTCGTTCGGGCGACGAAGGAAGGCGACCAGGATTTCATCACCTTTGGGCAGACGGTGTTGTCGGTCGAGGAATCGCCGATTGATCGCTCGCATCTGTTCTACCGCGCCCACCATATCCGCGACTGCGCTTGGCTCGAAAACCAGATCGGCGACATCGATCATCTGCACCGCAAGGATCAGATGCTCGCGCGCAACCTGATGCGCCAGTTCGGGGAAAAGAAGGTTCACGCCTCGGTGAAGGATGCAGCCGAGAAAGAGCCCGGCAAGCTCTTCAATATCCGCTGCATTGCCATGCCGTCGGACGAGTACGACTACACGAAGCCCGACGCCAAGAAAGGCGGGCAGAAGCTCCCCTACATCATGGTCTACGTCGATGCCGACAACGGCAAGATGCTGCGCGAAGTGCCGAGCCCCGACTTCATTTTCGTCGTGCCGCGCTGGCAGACACTGCCGGGATTGCAGTACGCCATCTCGCCGGCCACCTCGATCGCGCTCCCTGACGGGCGACTCTCGCAGGCCATGGCGCTGATGATCCTCGAAGCGGGCGAGAAGGCGATCGATCCGCCGACCGTGGCCGATAGCGAGGTCTTCCGCGAGTTCAATATCCAAGCCGGCGCTCTGACGTGGGCCGATCTCGACGGCGACCGGAACATCCGTGACGCCTTCGCCCAGCTCGACATTCGCCCCGACATGCGCACCGCGTTCGCCATGCGCGCGGACATCCGCGAGTTGCTCACCAAAGCATTCTTCATCGACAAGCTGGCCTTGCCGGAAGCCACCGACAAGATGACCGCGACCGAGATCCGGGCCCGGCTTGAGGAACACGTCCGCAACCTGCTTCCGCTCTTCGAGCCGATGGAGCACGAGTATAACGGACGCCTTCTCGATAAGACGTTCTTGCGCCTGCGGGCCATGAACAAGTTCGACGTCTCCGGGATGCCCGATGCCCTTAGCGGCATGGACATCTCGTGGGGCTTCAAAAACCCGATGCAGGAAGCCTCGACGCGGATCCTCGCGCAGCAGTTCCAGGAGGCGTTGCAGATCGAGGCGGGCGCCATGCAGGCCGGGGCTGGCGTGCCTCGTCTCAGCGTCACCATGGCCCGCGATGATGCCATCCGAGGCATTGGCGTGCCTGCCAAATGGCGCCGCACCGATGACGACATGGCGGCCGAAGCCGAAGCACAGGCCAAGGAAGCGGCTGCGCAGAAGGCGGCCATGGAGGCGAGCCAAGTCGCCCAGATCGCCGGCCAAGCCGGCGACGCGGCGCAATCCCTCCAAGCCAGCGGCATCCTCCCGGCGCTCGGCACCGAGTCTCCCGGCGACGAGGTCGAGGGCCTGCCGGATGAGCCCGAGATCGAGGACATCGAGTTCGAGGAGGTCGCCTGATGCAATGGCGGCACAGAAAGCACCCGTGGGAGCCGGCCGACTACGACGAGGAGGTCATCTACGCGATCCGCGCCTTCAGGGACGGCAAGGCTTTGCCGCATCAACAGGCGCTCGCGTGGAAGTGGCTGATGTTCGTCACGGCTGCGGGTGATGGGTTCGATGACTTGAGTTTCCGTCCGGGCGGCGATGGGCAGCGCGAGACGGATTTCGCGGAGGGGAAACGGTTCGTCGGTTTGCAGATGCGCAAGATGCTGCACCCCGACGTGCTGGAAGCAGCGAAGAAGCAGGCCGCAAGTGCGGCGAAGCGATAAGAGCGGGGAAATATGGCAGACGTCGTCGATTTGTTGGATGCGCCGGCACAGCCGGCAACGACTCCGGCCGCTGGGACGGCAGGGGGTGACACGGGCGGAGATCGCGGCGCACAAGGCGCTGGAAGCGAAGGTAGCGCACAGGCAGCCACTGGCAAGACTGAGGCAAGCGAGCCCGCGCGGGGGCGCGGCGGTCGCAAGCCAGCCGCTGCCAAGGTAGACCCGGCACCGGCAGCACCGGCTCCCAAGCCGACGGCCAAGGATGCCACGGCTACCGATGCCGACGACGGCGACGGGGAAACCGAGGGCAGCGCCGACGACGATCTCTTCGACGACGAGAGCGGCAAGAAGGGCACCGTCGCTTGGCCGGATGACTGGCGCGAGAAGATCGCGGGCGACGACGCCAAGTTCATGAAGCGCCTGCAACGGTTCACGAGCTTCGACGCCTTCGTGAAGAGCCAGCGCGCGCTCGAAGCCAAGCTGTCTTCTGGCGAGTACAAGCGGGCCCTTCCCGAGGATGCGACGGAGGAGGAAAAGGCGCAGTGGCGCTCCGAGAACGGCATCCCGGACAAGCCCGACGCCTACGAGTTCCCGACGATCAAGGGCCACGAGTGGTCCGACGCGGACAAGGCGATCGCTACAGAGTTCTTGGCCGATCTCCACGCGGCTAACACCCCGACTCCAATCGCGCAAGCCGCGCTCGGCTGGTACGCAAAATTCCAGCAGCAGCAGGCCGAACGCATCGCCGAGATCGATCGTGCCGACAAGGAAGCTCGCGAGGATGCGCTGCGCTCCGAGTATGCCCCGGGCGAATACCGGGCGCACCTCAAGCTCGCACGCGACATGCTCAACGATGACGACTTCATTTCGCCCGATCTGCGCCAAGCCTTGGCCAGCGCACGCACGGCAGATGGCCGCCGTCTCCTCCTGCATCCTGATCTGACACGGTTCCTCGCCGAACGTGGGCTCGAAAAGCGCGGCGGAGCCGGTCTGATCTCAGGCGAGACGGGCGCTCGCATCGGCTCTCGCATCGAGGAGATCAAGCGGATCATGGCGAACGACATGGAAAGGTATTGGGCCGACGGTCTCGACAAGGAATTGGCCGAGCTTCAGGCGAAGGTGCAGCGATGAGAGAGTCTATCGTCGCCTACCTTCCGTGGCTCCTATCGGCCATCACGATCTGGATGACCGTTCTCGCCGGCAACAAGCACCCGAGCGCGTGGTTGATTGGCTTAGTCAATCAGGCGCTCTGGCTCGGTTGGATCATAGCCAGCGAGGCGTGGGGTCTACTGCCGATGAACCTCGCCTTATGGGCCGTCTACGGGCGTAACCATTGGAAATGGGCGAAGGAAATAGCCCCTTGATCAATGGCTCGGTGACGTAAAGGCCCGCCGAATCATCCAAAAACAAGCCAGAACACGACAAAAATAGGGATGCCGAGCACAATCGACATCCCGGACCACATGCCCAACCCGGAGATCAGGCCATCACGAAACCCGGCCTTCACTTCACGAGGCATCACGAACAGGGGCGCCGCAAGCGCCCCGATAGCGGCAAACCAAGCCCAGTGCATGCGTAACCCCTCCCTGACGCATCGGACGAATCTCTTACCCGAGGTTCGTCCCCTGCGCCAAGCGCGGGACACGCCAAGCCAGCGGACAACCCGGGAATAGCCCCGGCCCCGCGACATCCGGCAAGGCACCACGTCGCCTGAAGCATCGCCCCGCTTCACGCAAAAGCTCCGGCTCCTCGAAAGAGGGCAACCCGGGCCGCTTTTGCGAACGGAGAACCGTTGCCCGAAGGCTCCTGATCGTGAAACGCCGAACAACGAAATGGAGATAAGCGGATGACCGCTTTCGTCACACAGTACCGCGAAGAGCATATCGCGGCCTTCGAGCAAAACTACTCTCTGTTGCGCGCAACCACGGTGACGCACGCCCAGATCAAGGGCAATTCAGCCGTGTTCCTGGTCTCCGGCTCGGGCGGCGCGTCCGCTGTGACCCGAGGCAGCAACGGCCTGATCCCATATCAGAACGTCGCCAACACGCAGTACACCTGCACGTTGGAGGAGCACCACGCGCCGTTCGAGCAAACGGGGTTCAATATTTTTGCGACGCAGGGTGATCAAAAAAGAATTATGCAGATGGCGAGCGTTGCGGTGCTCAACCGCAATATCGACCAAAAGATCATCGACCAACTCGACACGGCGACCCAAGATACGGGCGCGGCTGTGACGGCGTCTGTGGCGCTTGTTGCGAAAAGCAAAACGATCCTCGGCAATGCTGAGGTCGATCTGACGGACGAGGAGAACCTGTTCGGCGTCATAACGCCTGCGTTCGAGGCGTATCTGATGCAGACGCCGGAGTTCGCCAACTCGCAGTATGTGGACGTGAAGATCTTCGCCTCGAAGACGCGCCGCATGCGCCGCTGGTTCGGCATCAATTGGATGATCCATCCCAACCTCACGGGCGTCGGGACGAACGCCGAGAAGTGCTACCTCTACCATCGCAATGCCATTGGCCACGCGGCCAACAGCAAGGAGATGGCGGTCGAGGTCGACTATGACCGCAAGCAGGATCTGTCCTGGAGCCGCGCCACGCTGTTCCACGGCGCGAAGCTGCTGCAAAACACCGGCATCGTGCAGATGGTTCACGATGGCAGCGCATACGTTGCGTCCTGATCTGACGCACTAACCTAACAGGAAAGGAACGCGACTATGGCCTATGCTGTAACTCTTCCTCCGCGCCTCATCGCGCAGGGGCCCTCCAGCGGCGGCGCGCTTTGGATGTATCAAAGCGCAGATCCGCATGGTGACGTAGACGCCGCAGCTTATTTCACGAACGGCGCGGCGCTTGGGATGCGAGTGGGTGACGTTGTTCTGGTTGTCGAAACCGACAACAGTTACGCGCTTTCCATCCATGTTGTGACGGAGGTTACGTCATCCGGCGCGACAGTCAGCGCCCGCGTCACCTCGTAAGGATGGGGCAACCCTGTCGCAGGCGCTTCGGTGCCTGCGACACCTTGTCCATTTGCATTTTCTTTGTTGCGATGCGCGGCACTCTCGGTTAGAAACCTAGAATGCGCCGCGAACCGCGCACTCATTCGGGGGAATGATGACGACAGCGCTGCCCGCCAAGGGCTACTTCGGGCACACAACAGAATACGAAACACGGTCCTGGACCGCACTCGACGTGCCGCAGAGCATCGCCTACGCCGATCTCTTCGAGCCGTCGTTCTGGCGCCACCACGCCGGCAAGTTCAAGCCCGGCCATCTGATCCGACTGCGCCGCGTGGACGGCGAATGGGACGTGATGCTCAACGTCGTCGGCATTGCCCAGGGCGGGCTCGCCGTCGAACTTTGGCCGAAGTATCCGACCGAGGCCGATGCCTCTGCCGCGCTTGAAGTACGCGAAAAGGCGATCGAGGTCACTGAGATCAACGGCAAGCCGGTTCCTCGTGTGGACCATACGCCAGCCACCAAATGGCGGGTGATCGGTCTCGACGGGAATGAGGTTTCTCGCAATCACATGACCAAGGCCGAAGCTGATCAAGCGCTGAAGCTCTACGCGCGCAGCTTGGGCAAGGAGATCGCGGCCTAAGCCGCCTCTCAGTCATTTTGCGTTGATCGGGCTGCTTCGGCAGCCCTTTTCATTCGAGGGCACCAAATGCCGGCAACGCAGCTCTCCCTCTACAACGGCGCGCTTAGACTCTTGAAGTCGCGCGCCCTCTCGACAGCATTCGACAACACGCCCGAGCGGCACCACCTCGACGCGGTCTACATCGGCGCCAAGGCGTTCGTGCTGGAGCAAGCGCAATGGTCATGGGCCTCGGTCTCGACCAGCATTGCGGGATCGGTATCGGCCAATCGAGGCTATGCCTACCGCGTCGCCAAGCCCGCCGACTTCTGCCGCCTGATCGCAATCTCGTCCTCGTCCTCCTACTATCCGCCGCTGGAGGAGTACGCTGAGGACGCCAACTACTGGTACACCGACGCCAGCACGGTTTATGTCACCTACACCTCGAAGGCCACGGCCTCGGCGACGGTGACGATCACGCTGGCGTCTCCGGGTGTCATAACCTGGACGGCACACGGCTTTGTCGCTGACGATCCCGTTTCCTTCACCACCACTGGCACTTTGCCCACGGGAATCACCGCGAGCACGACCTACTACGTGCTGAGTTCTGGGCTGACGGCCGATACCTTCCGGATCGCTGCAACCCCGGGCGGCACCGCGATCAATACCTCGGTCTCGCAGTCTGGCGTCCATACCGGTCAGGGCCTCTCCGGAGGCAACCTCTCCAACTGGCCCGAGACCTACGCCAAGGTCGTGGAATCCTACCTCGCGATGGAGGTGGCCCCTCACCTCTCGAAATCGGACGCCATCACGGATCGTGCCGAAGCGGCCTATGCCGCCGCGCTCCAGATCTCGACGGCCAAGGACGCCATCAACCGCACGGTGCGCGTCGCCTCAAGCGCCACGACGGAAACCTACAAGGCGGTTCTCCGGTTGCTTGGCAACCGTCTGATCAAGAACTTCGACGACAAGATCATCGGCAGGCGCATCTATGACGCCAACGGCGCACCCGCCACGCGCGAAAGCGGCGGACAGGGCCCGAGCCTTCCGGCCTATGATGCCGAGGTCGAGACGATCCTACGCCGCCTGATCGACGAAGCCTACGAGCCGGCGATCGACTACCTGCTGGAGCAGGGGCTTTGGAATTTCGGCTCGCGCACGGTCGCGATCGAAGCCGAGACCGACATCGAACCTGCCTTTGGCTACTCCTACGTGTTCGAGAAGCCCGACGACTATGTGCGGATCATCCGCATTTCCGACAACGGGACCATGTGGCCGACCCTCGATCTTTACGAGGAAGAGGGCAACTACTGGCACGCCAATGTCGATCCGCTCTACGTCCAGTACGTTTCGTCTGGCACCAGCTACGGTCGCAACCCGAGCCTGTGGCCGTCGAGCTTCAAGAAGGCTCTGGAAGCCTACCTCGCGCTCGAAGTGGCTCCACATGCCCCGCGCATGAGCGGCCGGGCGATCGAGTATCTCCAGGACCATTACAAGCGCTGCCTGCGCGATGCGCGCGGCAAGGACGCCATCAATCAATCCAATGAGCGCCCGCCTCCTGGGCGCCTCGTGACGGCCCGTCTCAATGGCAACTACGGGCGCGGCCAGCGCCGGGAGAACTAGCGCATGGGGGCAGTCAACGCTCTTCTGCACCATTTTGCGACCGGCGAGGTCTCTCGCGCCGCAATGGCGCGCGTCGACCACGAAAAGCTCCGCTTGGCCGCCGAGATCCAAGAGAACGTCTTCCCGCATGTGATCGGCAAGGGACAGGTGCGGCCTGGAACCAAGTATCTCGGCAGCACGCATCTCGGCAATCTCGCCCGCTATATCCCCTTCATAAAGAGCCCGACCGATACCGCCCTAGTCGAGATGACATCCGCATTCATGCGGGTCTGGATCGGGGATGCTCTGCTGACGCGGCCCTCTGTCACGTCGACCGTGACCAATGGCGATTTCGGATCCTCGGCCGGCTGGACATTGACGGCCAGTGACGGCGCATCGGCCACGATCTCGTCAGGGTTTCTGTTTCTGTCGGCCCCAGCCAAGGGCTCGTCGGCTTTCTGCGAGCGCGCGGTCACGACCACGAGCGCCGGCACCGAGCACGCGCTGCGCATTACGGTCCAGAACGGCCCTGTCCGGTTCCGCTGCGGATCCTCCAGCGGGGCCCAAGACTACATCACCGAGACGGTGCTCGACACGGGCATCCATAGCCTCGCCTTCACGCCATCCGGCACCTACTACCCGAGGTTCATGGTCCGCACGACGTCGGCACTGGCCCATGTCGCCTCGATCGAGGTCGAGAGCGCTGGTGTGGTCACGATCGCGGCGCCATGGACACAACCCGAGCTTCCGCTCATCCGCTACGCGCAGTCTCTGGACGTGATCTATCTCGCGTGCGCCAACTGGCAGCAACGCAAGATCGAGCGGCGTGGATCGACCGGGCGCTCCTGGTCGCTGTCCGTCTATCAGGTCGACGATGGGCCGTTCGCGACGACCGACACCGGCAATGTCACGATGACGTTGGGCGCCGCGTTCGGCACCACGACCTTGACGGCATCCGAGAACATCTTCACGCCGAGCCACGTCGGGGCCTTGGTTCGCCTTGTGCCGGGTGGGCATTCGCTGACGACCGTCCTGGCAGGCCAGGACGTCTACAGCGAGCCGCTTCGCGTCTTGGCCGTGGGCGCGGCCTCTGTCTTCGCCGTCTCCGTGGCGGGCACATGGGTCGGCACACTCACGCTAGAGCAGAGCCTGACCGGACCCGACGACGGCTTTGCGCCCTACGCGGGCTTGTCTGGTCCGGCGTCGACGACAACGGGCAATATCGCTCAGAACGTGACACCAGGGACGACCCTGGACAATGTCGAGTTCTGGGTGCGCATGGGGTTCAAATCGGGCGACTACACCAGCGGCACGGCCGCCGTCGCGTTCTCGTTCGCAGGTGGCGGCACGCCGGGCATCGTCCACATCGTCGGTTACGCCAACGCGACGACGGTCAACGTCCAGGTGATCAAGCCGCCTGGATCGCTGAATGCAACCCGTAACTGGCAGTTCGGCGCGTGGTCCGATGCCGGTGAATGGCCGTCTGCCGTGACGCTGTTCGACGGGCGGCTGTGGTGGGCTGGCAATGACAAGTTCTGGGGCAGTGAATCGGACGCCTACACCGCCTTCAACCTGGATGACGATGGTGATGCCGGGTCGATCCAGCGCTCTCTTGCGACGGGCGGCACCATCAACAGCGTCAACTGGATGCTTCCCCTGCAACGGCTTGTTTTCGGGGCCAACGGGGCCGAGATCTCGGCGCGATCATCCTCGTTTGACGAGCCGCTGACACCAACCAACATCACCTTGAAGGACGCCAGCACGCACGGTTGCGCGGCCATCTCTCCGGTCAAGCTCGACAATCGCGGGGTCTACGTGCACCGCGACGGACAGCGGCTCTTCGAGGTGGTCTACGAACTGGACAGCAGCGACTACCGGGCCCGGTCGCTGATGCTGTTCAATGACGATATCCTCTCGTTCGGGATTGAAGCGCTAGCGGTTCAGCGCACGCCAGAGACCTATATCTGGGCTGTCCGCTCGGATGGGCAGTGCCCGGTTCTGCTCTACGATCCCGCCCAGAAAAGCGCCGGCTGGTTCAAGTGCATCGCGGCTCCAAGCCTCGCGACAGATGCCATCATCGAAGACGTCGTCGTTCTCCCGAGCACCTCGACGGATAGGGTCTATTTCCTGATCCGGCGCACGATCAATGGCGCGTCCGTTCGGTCGCTGGAGAAGCTCGCCCTGCACAGTCAGGCAATCGGTGGCTCGACGAACCTGATGGCGGACAGCTACGTCTTCAATGCTGGCCCGGTCACGACGGTGACAGGGTTATCTCACCTTGAGGGGGAATCGGTTGTCGCGTGGGGGACTGTCGACGGCGTGACTGGCAAGATCGGGACGACGTTTACCGTAGCCAGCGGGTCGATCACGCTTCCTGGAAGCGCGACCAACGTCTGTGTCGGCCTCAAATACACATGGCGCTACAAGAGCGCGAAGCTGGCCTATGGCGGCGAGGCGGGCTCGTCCCTGCTGGCGACCAAGCGCGTTGCCGAGATCGGTCTCCTGCTCGAAAACGTGCACCCGAACGCCATCTCCTACGGCCAAGATTTCACGACCATGTACGAGATGCCACGGGTCGAAAACGGCCAGACCGTGGACGAGACGGCCGTGCGAAGCGCCTACGACGAGGCATCGTTCGCCTTCGGCGGCGACTGGGATACCGACCGCCGCGTGTGCCTGTCGGGCGAGGCGCCGTATCCAGCCACGCTGCTGGCGCTCTCGCTGGGGATGGAAGTGAATGAGAAGTAAGCCACGCAAGCCCAAGGCAGCGTCGAAGAGATCAGCCGCCACGATCCGCAAGGCGAGCATGGCTGACATGGAAGCCTTCTACTCGATGAGGTTTCAGCACTACGTCGCGGAGCTTGACGGCGAGGCTCTGGGCATGGGGACGCTCAGCCTGACCAATGGGCGCCTCTGGGGTTGGCTGGACGTCAAGGAAGGGCTCACGCCCAAGCAGCGCGTGGCCATGGTCTGGGCCTTGATCCGAGGGCTGCGCCGCGTCGGTCAGCCCGTCTACGTGACCAGCAACGAGGGTGTCCACAAGCGGGCGCTCGATCTCCTGAAGGCTGTGGGGTTCCGCGCCACGGGGGAGATGGTCAACGGCTGGCAGATCTGGGTTTACGGCTACAAGGCTGAAGAGCCGACATTCAATCTGGAGGACACACCATGACCGGGCTTGAAGCTCTAGCCGCATCGGCGGCTGCTGCGGCGTCGTCCGTCCCTGCCTGGGTTCCTGTTGCTGCATCGGTGGCATCGGCTGGACTGACCGCTGCCCAAGCTAATCAGCAGGCAAAGACGGCGAAGATGACGGGCGAGTTCAACGCGAAGGAACTGGAGAAGGCCGCCGCCGAAGAGCGCGCCGCAGCCTCGCGCAAAGCCTTCGAGCGACGCCAGCAGACCAATCGCGTGCTCTCTCGCCAGCGTGCGGTCGGCGCTTCGGGTGGTGCTGGCACCGACAACGAAGGCTTCATCGATATTGCCGGCGAGACGGAATCGCGGGGCGACTATCTATCCGATCTTGAGATTGCCTCTGGCGCCAATCAGGCGGCGGGGCTTGAGAACAAGGCCGGGATGGCCCGATTCAGGGGCGCGTCGGAAGCCTCTGCGGCCAAGGCCAAGGGCGTGTCGGCTCTCGTTGGCGCCGCGTTCGATGTGGCTGGCAGCGGCCTGAAACGGGCGCCCGTCGCGAAGGCAGGCGGTAGCGACTACGACCTGATCGACTTCGACGCCAGCGACAGCGGCTGGGCTACGGAAACGTACAAGAAGAAGCCGCGCGGGCGGTACTACTGACGGGCGCCACAACGAAGATCGGCGACTGAAACGAGCCGTGCAGCACCCGCTGCGCGGCTTTTGCATGGCTAAAGGACGTCCCATGCCCAAACTTCCGGACAAGTTCGACCTCGGCGGAGCACCGTCGGTGGGTCGGCGCCCCATTACACAAGCGAGCGCCAGCGACTTTGCGCCTAATGGCGGCTTGATGGTCGCCAATGAGGTCGTGAAGGGCATCGGTGGACTTGCCAAGGTGGCTATCGCCAAGCAGGAGGAGGCCGACGAGTACGAGTTGCAAAAGAGCATCGTCGACTTCGATCTGGAGCAGGAGAAGCGTCTCGACGACGCCAAGCGCAATGCGCCGCCAGAGGCCAAGGATTTCACCGGCTCCTATCGCCGGGGTTATGACGAGGCCGCAACCGGCCTCATGACCAAAGTGCCCGAGCGCCTGAAGCCAAAGGTCGACGAGATGCTCGTTCGGCGCGGCGCGGCGTTCGAGAAGCGCGCCTATGACTTCGAGCTTGCCGAGCGCGATCGCTGGAACATTCAGGACGTCCAGAAGAACACGTCCGATCTGATCACGCACACGATGGGCAAGCCGGAATCCATGGAGGACAACGCCCAGCGAGGGGTTGCCATCATTCGAGCCTCCAAGCTGCCCCAGCGCCAGAAGATCGACGCGGAGCGCAAGTTCCTCGACACGAACGCGGAGTTCGGCATCAAGGCCATGATCGATCGCGAGATCGAGGCCGGCCGGGACGCGGGCGAGGTGATCGAGCGATTGCGGCGCGTGCCGCGCGGATCGATGGCTCCACCCATCCCTAGCGTCGGCGGTTGGACAACGACCGTCGGCTCGGTTTCCGAGAAGTACGAGAGCGCCGGCAAGGGCGTCGGGTTCGTTTCGACGGGCCGTGGTGATCCGGGTGGACCGTCCTACGGCAAGCACCAGTTGTCCTCGAAGGACTCGATGCCGGCCTTCCTCCAAAGCGAGGAAGGGGCTCCCTACGCGGAGCGGTTCAAGGGCCTTCGCCCGGGCACGGCGGCGTTCAATCAAGCCTACAATGAGATCGCACGCGAAGATCCTGAAGGGCTCGGCAAGGCACAGCACGGGTTCTACACGCGCACCCACTACCAGCCCCTGCTAGAGCACGCCAAGGGCAAGGGCCTCGCGGTCGAAGATCGGGGCGTTCAAGAGGCGCTGTTCTCGATCTCGGTTCAGCATGGCGGCGCTCGTAAGATCGTCGATGCGGCGCTGAGCCGGGCGGGCGAGGATCCCGCCGACCAGATCAAAGCGCTCTACGCGGCTCGCAGCCGTTATGTGAGCCGACTCGGAGATCTGCCGGACGATACCAAGGCATCCGTCCTCAATCGCTACAAGAGCGAAATGAAGGATGCGCTGGCGCTGGTAGGGCAGTCTGGCGACCAGCCGCAGGACAATGGCGTCACGCGCCGTGATCTCGGGCCGGTCCAGGTCGCGGAAGCCAAGACGGGCACCATGACGGATGCCGGGCCTGATACGGGCACGGCATTGACGAAAGACGGCAGCGCCACCCTGACCAAGGACAGCGGCACGGTCGACGACGGCGGCCCCAAGGACGACCTTGAGGAAGCCGATCAGGCCGAATGGGCCTACATGAGCCCGACCACGCGCCGAAAGCTCATCAACTACGCACGGACGGCCGGCCGTGCCGTGGTGACGAAGGGCGTCGACGACGACATTGCTCGCCTTCGGCTTGGTCGTGAGCCGGTGGCGGGCCCGGATGGTAAGACCAGCCTCGACCGTGCCCGCGCGCACATGACCAACTTCCAATGGACCACGAAAAAGCGCGAGTGGGACGAAGCCAAATTGGAGCACAAGGAGCTTTCCGGCCTGCGCTCGATGACCAACGAGGAGGCGGCCGACCACGTTGCCACCATGATCGAGCGCGCGGAAGGCAACGAGGACTCGATCCGTTCGGCGGCTCGTATCCAGCAGAAAGCCGATGCGCGTCTCAAGAAGATCCTCGACATGCGCGACCGCGACCCGGTGCGCTCGGTCAATGGCTTCGACGGCGACGAGCCGGACGATCGCAGCCCGCCGCTCCCCAACACTCGCGAGGCGATGAAGCGTATCGCTGAGGCGCGGCAGCCGGACATCGTGACGGGCCCGGATGGCGTGCCCGTGCGCTCGGGCCAGCCCAAGCAGGCCATGCCACCGCAGCAGCAGTGGGAGACCTTGTTCGAGGCGCGTCTCGCCGACCAGCGCGAGGTGATGCCCTACGAGACCGAGAAGCACCGCATCATCTCCCGGCGCGAGGCGGAGCAGCTTCTACGCATGCCGAAGGATGGCAAGGGCCTCGATTACCGGGCCTATCGCCAGCGTCTCGAAGAGGCGGCCAAGTCGGCAGAAGCGAAGTTCGGGCCCAAGTACGCCAAGCGGGCGCTTGAAGAGGCGATCGGCTTTCATCTGGCGGGCGGCTCTGCGGACCAGAAGGCCCGGCAAGCCTCGATCCTGTCCAAGATGGCCAAGGGCGAGCCGGTCACGAGCGGCGATCTTCGCACCTTGCGCGATATCGAGGCCGTGGACGGTGTCAGCCTGTCCTCGGGTGTGGATGCCATGGCTCGGATCGATCGGGCCGGACGCAGCCAGGGGATGCCGGCGATTGCACGAAGGGACTTCGGCTTGGATGGGTCCGGCGCGGCAGTCCCTGTATCCCCCGCGCCCATGACTGATGCCGGTCGCCCCGGCATCCGGCAAGGCCCCACCACGAAGCAGATGGAATGGCTGCAAGCCAATCCTGATGGGTGGGAAGTGTTCGAGCAACGGTTTGGACCGGGCTCGGCGGCTCGGGTTCTGGGCGTTCCGGCTTTGGGTGTGGCCGGTGCTGTCGGCGGTAAAGACCCGTGGGGCGCATCGCGCGGCAAAGTCCCCCAACGCGCATGGCGTGACGATGAAAAGGGCGTGAAGCCCGCATCCGGCTGGACCGGATTTTTCGGCCGCTAAAAAGAGGCTCGTAATTCCACATGGCGACTGATCGCGACTACGGCGCTGAGCTTGACGCTCTCGCCGACGACTCTGCTATGCCCGGCGACAATCTTCCGTCGACGTTCCCTGGGGAAAGCGCGGATGCGCCCTCGTTCTCGGCACCAAGCCCGGCACGAAGCCTGATCGACCATGCCGTTCTGCGTAAGGAGGTCGATGACTTCGAGGCTCGGGGGACGGCGCGCAAGGAATCGGCCAAGGGCATTCTTGGCGATTTGGGCGCCTACGACGAGACCCAGACGAAAGAATGGATCGTTGGTGAGAAGGCTCAGGCCGAAGGCGAGGCCAACTTCTGGGATGGCGTGATCGCGCGCGTGGTTCCGGGCGCCCGCAGTCTTGGCGACTGGCACCGCAACAAGATCAAGGAGACCGAGGCTCGCGGTCAGGCATGGGGCCAGGATACCGCTCTCGGGCGCATTGCAGCCTCACAGGAGCCGATCGACTACACGAGCGACCCAGACCTATGGTTCGAGCGCAAGGCTGTCCAGAACGCCGCTGAAGCCCGCCATAGGCGCGCTCTCGCGGAAGAGATGGAGAAGGGCACGCTTGCCGGGCCGAAGTACGCCCAATGGCGCGCGACGGTCGACGACGTGGCTCGCGGGGTCGGGACCACGGTCGCGAGCATGATCAAGGGAGACGCCTATAGCGGCTATGGCGTCTTCAATGAGAACCTATCTGATGCGCAGAAGTCGTCGTTCTATGCCATTGGCGCCTATATCGAAGAGTCGGCCAAATCCTTGTTCCCCGCTGATGAAGCCCGCGCCAAGGAGTTCAAGACGGCGCTCGGCGAGGGTGCCGGGTCCATGTTCGCCTTCTTTGGCCCTGCCCTTGCTGCCCGCGCCATAGGACTTGTCGGCAATATCGGTGCCGTTGCGATGTCGGCAGTGTCCGGGTCGTCGGCTACGGCGGGCCAGATGGTCGACGAGGCGCTGGCGAAGTATTCCGCCACGGCCAAGAAGGAAGGCCGCACGAGCCTGACGCCGGAAGAAGAGCGCAATGCCACCGAGGTGTGGTTGCTCTCTCTCGGCATCGGCGCAACCGAGGCCGCCCCGTTCTTATCATTCCTTGGCGGTCACTCAGGCCGCATGGCGCGCCGCATCCTCATGCAAGTTGGCGAGGAAGGCGGGCAGGAAGCGCTTCAGACGCTTCTCGAAAACGCAGTCGCCAAGAACTACTACGATCCTGACCGCAAATGGGACGACAACGTCTGGACGAATACGGCCGTTGGCGGAATCCTTGGCGCCAAGATGCAGGCCGCCAGCGAGGCGGCTGGTGCCCTCCGCAGGCGTCGGCCGAAGGATGACACGGCTGGCCGGTCGGAAAAAGACGAGAGTTTCCGACCAGTTTCCGACCAGAGCGTGGAAACCGTCCGCGATGTGTCGCCGTCTCTTGATCCTGATGTGGCTCCGGGCCGGACTTCCGGCGTTCGCACGCCGCGTGCACCCGATCCTGTGATTGACGAAGCCCGGGCCGTGATCGATGGGCTGGCGCCGGCACAGCCGGTTGCAGCCGCTCCCGCCGCTCCGGCACAGATTCCGACCTTCGCCCAAGTTCTCGACGTCCTCCCCAAGGATGAGGCCGGAGATCCAGACATTGGCCTGATGATGGAGGGCCTGTCCGAGTTCGGAGCCAAGGCTTGGGGCGGCCTAACACCCGAGCAGAAGACGACGCTGTTCCGTCGCTTTGCCCCTGTCGTGGAGCAAGCAGCCGCAGAAGCCGGGCCCGTGGTCGAGAAGATCGCGGAAGCCGTGGCGTCGGGGGATATTGCCGGCGCCGTTCAGCAGGCGGCAGAGGCGATCAGCCAGTCGCCATATGATCAATACCGGGCAAGGCGCACCCAACTCCAAGACGCGGCAAGCGAGGCCAGCAAGGCACTCCAGCAATTCCCCCGCATGCCGGACGGCCGCAGGTCGGATGAGGTTAAGTTCTCTCCGGAGTTCCGCGCCGCAAAGACGGCCTATGATCAAGCCGTTGCCCAGCTTGGCGCTTTGAACAAGCAGAACAAAGAGTTCGATAAGCAGTACCAGCGAGACTACGTGCGCGAGCGTGACGAGCGCCGGGCTGCCATCGTCGCCGCTCAACCCCAGCCGGCCCCCGCCCGCACCGACTCCGAGCTTCGCGCTGCCTTCGACAAGATGCTGGGCACCAATACGAAGCGCGGACAGTGGGCGGAAACGCTCCAGATCGACCAAGCCCAACTCGACAAACTTGTCGCCGAAGGGCTCAAAGACGGCCGCCTGAAGTTAACCAAGGCCGGCGCTATCCGGCGCACGGGGAAGGCAAGCGCTAGCCAGCCCGTTCCCGCCGCGAGCGCCGCAATTCCGGCCGCCATGACCGCACAGACAACCGGACAACCGGCTGCGTCCGTCATGGATCTCGTTGCTGATACGCAGCGCAAGACGGCCTACGCTCAGGAGACCGTCCGCGCGGAGCTTGAAAAGCCGAATCCGCGTCTGGTCGCCGAGAAGAACGGTGTCACGAGGGTGCTCACGAAGGCGCCCGGAGGGGAAGGGTTCCGCATCACGTCCCTTCGTGAAGGCGAACCGATTGGTCATAGGGACTACAAGCGAGACGAGGCCGGCATCAAGGAGGCTGCTCGTGACATGATGCAGGGCGGGCTCCGTCCGCCCGATACTGCCACGGCCTCCCCGGCCGCTGCCTCGATCATGGACCGAGCAACCGAGGTGCGCCTGGAGCGCACAAAGAGCAAGGTTGCTCGACGCTACGGACAGGAGATCGCGGAAGCCTCGAACGCGGCAGCGGTCAAACAGGCGGTCGAGCGCCTGAATGCCGACCCCAAGATCAAGAAAGCCGACCTTGCCGAGATCGTGAAGGTTCTGATCGGGCGCTCTGCCAAGGGGAAAACCAAGGCCGCCCTGATTGCCGAGATCGAGGCCGTCGCAGGGCGTAGGCTGGCCAAGAAGCCAGCGGCTGCCGTTGCGACTCCGGCTCCGAGCGCCCCGGCTCCCGTTCCTGCCGCCCCGGCAGCACCAGCGCCGCAAGCGGCCTTGACGGTCGTGACGCCGGACGGATCGATGGAAGTCCAGGCGACACCGCAGCTCGTCGAGATCACGGATCTGATTTCTGCCAGCGGCACGCTCCAGCCGCGCGACCGGACCCGCGCCGAGGCCATGGCGGCGGTTCGTGAGATCGCAACCCGGCTTGATCCCGAGCAGTTGCTCCCGGCCCGCGTCTCGGATACAGGCGCTCCGATCGTGGCCGCCGATGGCACCGTCATTTCCGGCAACGGCCGCATCATGGCCTTGCAGGAGGTCTACTACAATCCCGCGCTTGCCGATCGCGCTAACGCCTACCGCGCCGCCATTGGGGCTGGCGCCCAAGGGATGCGCGCGCCCGTTCTGATAATGCGCCTGCCGGCCGGCATGCCGCGTTCGGAATTGGAGCGGTTCGCAGACCTATCCAACCGCTCGCGCATCGCCGCCATGTCGGCCACGGAGCGCGCCATCCGGGATGCCCGCGCCGTCGGCCCGGAAGTCATGGGCCTCTACAATGGCGGCACGTTCACGTCGCCTGCCAATCAGGAGTTCTTCCGCTCGTTCACCGCGCGTCTGCCGGCATCAGAGCGTGGCGCCTTCTCGCGCAATGGCGTCCTCACAAAAGAGGGCGAGGACCGCATGTCGGCCGCCGTTCTGGCGTCTGCCTACGGCGATCCGGACACGCTCTCGCGCATGCTGGAGAGCACGGACGACAACATCAAGTCGATCACGGGCGCCATGCGCGATGCGGCGGGCGCCTTCATCCGCCTGAAAGCCTCGATCGCGGCCGGTGAGGCATCCGCCAAGTTCGACATCACGCCGCAGGTAGCCGATACCGCCAAGAGGATCGCTGATCTCAGGGATCGCGGCATATCTCCGCGCATGTTCCTTGACCAGATGGATGCGTTCACCCAAATAGACCCGATCGTCGAGTCACTTCTGGTTGCGTTCTACAACGATAACCTTTCGCGCCAACTCGGTCGCGAGAAGCTGACGGAGATACTTGTCCGCTATGCCGAAGAAGCCGCGAAGCACAAGGGCGATGGTCTCTTCGAGGACACCACAAGCCCCCGAGATATCGTCACCGTCGCCCGAGGTCGAGCCCTCGAAAGCGAGCGCCTCGCCGCCGGGCAAGGCAACCTCTTCGACCGCAGCCCAAGCCCTGCTGGCGGGGATACTGCTGGGGGTCGGGGAACGGGACCAGGACCGGCCAATGATGGACGTGGGCGAGACGCTGGCGGACAAGCTGCCGCCGCAGGAGGGCTGACGGATGCACCAAGTCGCGATCCCGGTCTGGAACGAGATTGGCGAGACGGTCCCCCTCAAGACGGACTGGGCCAAGCAGATGTTCCCGCTTCCGGAGGACCAGATGCTGGAGGCGCTGGACAAGGAGACGCGGCGTCTGCAACGGACGGACAAGCCGATGGTGGTGGCAGCCTACTTGATGGTGATGCCGCTCCTGTGGGAGAGCGAGGCGATAGCGCAGTACAAGGCGGAGCACCCGGAGTTGATGGGAGCCCTGCCGGAGGTCGCGGACGCGAGCGAGGCGGTGCTGCTGGCGTCGAAGGACTTCCCCCTGACCGCGTCCGACCAGAAGCGCTTAGAGAAGCTGCTGCGAACACCGCCCGAGTAACGAGCGACGCGGAAAAGCAGCGGGCGGCCGACGATACGATTCCGTTTGTCGCCAACGATCTGGAGAACATCCGCGAGTCCCTGCCGTTGCTCAATGCCGCCAATCAGGCGGACGTAGCCAAGGCCGAAGCTCGGTTCTCGCAGCCGGATAAGTTCGGGTTCCTGTTCACCAACGGAACCGGAACCGGCAAGACTTTCCTCGGGCTTGGCGTCATCAAGCGCTTCGAGAAACAGGGCAAGGGTAACGTCCTGATTCTGGCGCCCTCTCAGGGCATCCTCGATGGCTGGATCAAGTCCGGCCAGATGATGAACATCGACGTCACCCGTCTCGACGACACGAAGTCGGCGGGTGAAGGCGTGGTTGCTACGACCTACGCCAACCTCCGCGACAACAGCGAGCTAGTGAAGCGCCGCTGGGATCTGATCATCGCCGACGAGGCGCACTCCCTTTCGCAGAATCAGTCCGGCAACCCGAGCGATGCGCTCCAAGCGTTTCGCGGGCTGACCAATCACTCGCCGGCCACGCGGGCACGCTTGATGCTTGCGCCCATGTGGGCGGAGATCGAGCGCGTCGAAGCTGGAAACAAAGCCTTTGACACCGATCAGTTCGGCAACGTCCGAGAGATGAAGGACGAGTATTTCCGGCGCCTCAATGAATTGACAGACCAGTACAAGGCCGAGCCGCGCACCACCCGGGCTCTGTTCCTGTCGGCAACGCCGTTCGCCTACCGCAAGAGCACCGACTGGGCGGAAGGGTTCCTGTTCGACTATCCGGCGGACAGCAACCGTTACGGCACCCCCGGCGGTCGCGACGCCTTCCTCGTGCAGAACTTCGGCTATAACTTCCGCTACAATCGGGCGGAAGAGCCGGGCCCCGAGGTCAACACCGCCGTCCTGGAGCGCGAGTTCTATGAGCGGATGAAGCGCGAAGGTGCGCTGTCAGGCCGCCGTCTTGAGGTCGATGCCGACTACGATCGCCGGTTCGTTCTGGTCGACGACGCCGTAGGGTCCAAGATCGATCAGGCGATGGACTGGCTGTCGACCCAAGATGGGGGGCGCTATCGTCCCCTCTTCGACAAGTTCCAAGAGAAGTTCAACTACCTCTCTCAGCGTCGATTGCTGGAAGCAATCAAGGCTCAGCACGTCATTCCCCGCATTCGTAAGGATCTGGAGCTTGGCCGCAAGGTCGTTGTCTTCCATGATTACAACGAGGGCGGTGGGCTCAACCCATTCGAGGCGCCCGACAATCCGAATGAGCGGGTGCGCGTCGCCTATGGCGAGAAGGCGCCGACCATCGGCGAGCTTTACTACGAGTTCATCCGCGCCAATCCTTACGTCAGAAACCTTAATTTTGCGCAGTTCACGAGCCCAATCGAGACGCTGACCAAAGCCTTCGGCAAGCGCGCGGCCGTCTACAATGGCCGTGTTCCGAACAAGCAGCGAGCCAAGGCGCGTGACGAGTTCAACCGGGATGGCTCTGGTCTCGACGTCATCATCGTCCAGTCAGCAGCCGGTGAAGCGGGAATCTCGCTCCACGACACGACCGGCAAGCACCAGCGCATCCTCTACAATCTCGGTCTGCCAACCCGGCCGACGACCGCCATCCAGCAGGAAGGGCGCATCTACCGCGAAGGTCAGGTGTCCGATGCCATCCTTCGGTATATGTCGACCGGGACGGGCTGGGAGCGCCGCGCCTTTGCCCAGACCATTGCCGAGCGCGCCAGCACGGCCGAAAACCTTGCCCTTGGCGAGGAGGCCCGCGCGCTGCGCGACGGGTTCATCGATGCCTTCAATGAGGCCGATGCGATCGAGCAAGGCCCGGACGAAGGCAAAGGCAGCAAGGCGCGCGACCGTTCGCGCGGCAGTCAGGTCACACCGTTCGAGCGCGCCAAGGCGTTCTATTTCGGCCAGTTGCGGACCAAGGGCCGTCGGGATCAGCGCGAGGGCGTCGATTACTACGCCACGCCGGAGCCGATCGGCTTCAAGATGGTCGAGTTCGCGGACATTCGTCTTGGCGAGAAAGTGCTGGAGCCGAGCGCTGGCCACGGCGCTATTGCGCGCTGGTTCCCGGAGGGTGCCAACCGTGTTCTGATCGAGCCGAGTTCGACGCTCGCGTCTCGTGCGGGGCTCTCGTCCCCCGGTGCAAACGTGATCCAAGGCATGTTCGAGGATCACTATATCGGCAACAAGTACGACGCCATCGTGATGAATCCGCCCTTTGGGAGTGGCGGCAAGGATGCCTTCGAGCATCTCCAGAAGGCCGTTGGACATCTCCGCTCC
>ERZ724505.417-NODE-417-length-27673-cov-5.867224_pt1 | contig 27673 bp, 51 predicted proteins | sample MGYA00376038_ERZ724505 | MGnify/ENA primary metagenome ERZ724505 (study PRJEB28724, sample SAMN07190884) | wastewater metagenome | isolation source: effluent of sewage treatment plant in Hong Hong | place: Hong Kong | collected 2016-03-17 ...
CTCTGTGACATGGGTGGCCCCTCAGGTGGTTGCGCGAGCGGACATAGCCTCGACGCCGCTTTGTATCTGGCCATCGACCACAACGGCGGACGGCGACCATCCTCCACGAGCCGCAAAGAGCCATTGTTCATAGGTTGCCTTCGAGCCACCGAATGCGCTGGCGCCATTGTCAGCCAGCCAGCGGGCAAGCTCTTCCGGTGTGGCAAAGGCTGGCGAGATTGGCGTGCCTTCAGATGTCGTTTCGTACATCATCAGGTGCGTGCGATCGGCCTCTGGCCAGTCCGGCATGTAGTCGTCAGGGGACGGCCTTGTGCCTGCGTAGTCGGTGTACCGGAGGCCGGCATGCTTAGGGTCGATGGGAGCCCATTTCCCGGCCGTGCCGTAGCTTTCGCAGAGGCCTTCTTGCCACTTCGCCCACCCTTCGTCCCACTCCTCGGCATCGCGCTTGTAGCTGCCGTCAAATAGCGGGATCGGTCGCCCCACCCGGTTCGGATACGGTGCGTTGCTCTCGGTGTAGACTGGATGCTTCCAGTCGGCTGGAACGTGGCGAACTTTGCGCGACATCTCTCTTCTCCCTGTCCGGCTTCAATGGTGGTCAGGCGGCTGCATCTTCAGTGTCAAACACCCACGTTTCGGAGCACAGGTCACAGAGCGTTCCCCAGTGCGGCCAACGGTGAATTTCGTGGCTGTCGGGCGCGGCGAGCCAGCAGAGGTTGAACCAACGGGCTAATTCCTCATGGTCGCGTGCATCGCGCAGCCGACGAAGCATCTGGATCAGTGTTTCGTCATGGATGGCGGGCTCTTGGCCGATACCATCACTCCAGATGTACCCTTCAAGCGGAGCGCCGCACCGGCTGAAGATGTCGGTGAGGTATTCCCACTGCTCATCAACAGCCTGCCACCAATCTGCTGCGGTCTTGATTTCCATTCACCCCTCCATCTTCATCTGATGACTGCGGTCTGCTGAGGAAGCGCGGGCATCCTGGTTATCGGCCGCCGCCATCAGCAGGGCTGCGACGGCGCGCGCCTCGTTGGGCGTCAGGTCGACGGCCTCCCAATTCTCATTGGTCGGGACGACAAGCGTGATGTGCGGATGCTCGCCCGTGACGAAGTCGTTCCAGACCTCGACATCGCCGCCGCCCTTGCGCTTCAGCGCGGTATGCTCGGGCAGCGCCACGCGGCTATGGTTCAGTTCACGCGTCATTTCACCCCTCCATCAATCCCCGCTCTTGGCGTAATTCCCTGAGTTCATCAGGGTCTGGCTCGCTGAGTTCCCACGGACAGTTTCCGTCCGTTTCTTCTTCGAGTTCACACTGCCTGGGTGAATATGCGCCGCAGAATGGGCAGAGAGGACCAAACATTCGCTTGCGTTCCTCATCTGGCGCTTCAGTCTTCCATAAGTCGTAACTTGATAAACCCGGCATTGGATTCACCACTCCATCATCCGCTGGTGTTGATCGTCTGCACGGCTTGCAGCGCGGTCGTCTGCATCCATGAAGGCGGGTTCAATATCGACCCAGGTTTTGCGGTTCAGGACCAACCATGCGGTGGTTGAGCCGATGCCAAATCGTTTGGCGATTTCCCGCTGTGATAGGCGACCCTTGAGCAGTCGAATTCGCCGAACAGATGCCTCTGTGAGGACGGCCTTCGCGCTATTTTCGCCGCGATTGCTCGTGCCGTGCCGTACCTTGTCCATCTGGTTCTGTGACGGCGTTTTCCAACTCAGGTGGCGCTTCGCAACACAGCCAGAAGAACCTCGTCCGCATTGATGGGCCGCCTGATGTTTAGGCGTCGGCGGATCGCCATGGGTCTCCATACAAATGCGACGATGCACACGCCCTGTCTTGCCCTCAATCGGCATCTGCGCGTAGCCGCCTGTGTCCCTGCTAAAGGGCCAGATGAGGCAGTCGTCGCCTTCGTAGGTGCGTACTATCTCGCGGTAAAAGCGCTCCGGCTCTCCTTTCCTGGTCCACTTTTGCGCCAGCGGATCACCATGCAGACGCCAGCGCCTGCGATGAAGCTTGCAATATCCATGCCCTTCATGAGGACGATTACATCCTTCGATTGAGCAGCGGCGCTCGGTAGCCATTACGCGGTCCTCACCTTCAACTTGGCGAAGTGGTCCGCTGTGCAGTAATCGCCGTCGAAGGGCTCACGCTCCGGCTCGTCCGGACGGAAGTCGTCGCTCACGTCGCGACATAGGTCACCGTCGTCAAATCTGACGATGGTTGGATGAGGTTCGCCAGCGAATACCTGGTCGAGACACTCTCGAACCTCTTCCTCGGAAAAGCAGACGGCGGAATGCCAACGGTCCTCCGGGCTAAAGAGAACGAACTTGTCTCTGCTCGGCGCTTCGCCATCCGGGCAGTGCGACATCGAATAGCGAAGGCTGGTGACGTGGCGCATCAGTCGGTCCTCTTCACATCGTCTTTGTGCATGTGCGCTCGGATGCGGGCGCGCATCGCAGTGAGAGTGCCGGCCATTTCGTCCACAGACGGCACCCGATAGTCAGCGGCAAAGCGCTCAAGCGAGGTCACGAGACGGAACGCCTCCCAGTCGAGCCGGTCGGCGTCTATCTGCTTTCGCGTCCGCGTCTCGTGGCGCATCTTCGTGTCCTCCGGGTTAGGCGGCGGGCTGGGTGGCGCGGGCGAAAAACGCTTTGGTCATGCCGCCCGGCTCGACGATGTGGCTGAAAGCGCCGTCACTACGTTCGCGAATGACCTCCACCCACTCGCCAAAAATTTCGGCCTCGACGATTGTGTATTCGCCGATGTTTTTGAGCCAAATGCCGGTGACGGGAATGGGTGCTTTCTCGTTCTCTGGCCTGTTGTCTTTCGCGTACTGGATGCCGCGCTTCTGGCCATCCTTGTCGATGAGCGACAACAGCAGCTTGCGAGCCCGCGCCGCATATACAGAGCCGCCGTCATGCCAAAGATAACCGTAAGCCTTCTCGACCGTCTCGTTCGCCATCTTCGTTCTCCCTCCGATGCGGTTGGGCTGGGTGAATGGGGGTTAGCGAAGCAGGTGGCCGCGACCGGCTGCGACCATGTCGCGCCGATAGGCACTGTCGTCGTGGTCGCGGTTCTGCCAGTCGTTCCAGGCCTGCTCGGCACGGTCTTCCTTGATGGCGGCGCACTCGCTGGCGATGTCGGCGGCGAGGTTGGCGATCTGCTCCGCCGTCAAGTCCCAGTCGTCGAGCAACTGCTTGCAGATGTCGGTGAGAGCTTCACTGGGGTAGGGCTTCGCGGTCATGTTCGTGTCCTCCGGGTTAGGCGGCGGGCTGAGTGGCGCCGCGACGCTCGGCGTTCAGGCGCCTTTGCTCGGCAAAAGAGAGGTTGTTCTCGCAGGTGGCGCACAGCGGCTTGCGCATGAACTCTTCTCGCCGCCGCTCCACCTCTACGCGTGACTGCTGGCGGACCTCGTCGGGCGTTCGGATTTCGCCGTCCTCACGTCTGTTGAACGGATTGACGGTGCACTCGACGCGGAACGAACGCTTGCGTTTCGGCTTTCCGCACGAGGGGCAGTCGAACGATACTTCGGCGACTGCAGGATAGGCCTGGAACCTCATGACTGGCGCGCCTTCACGGCTACGTAGTTCATGAACGGCTTGGCGTGATGCGCAGCGATGGCCGCCAATGTTGCGGTGGCTTCGCTCGCGTACTTCGCGGGGTCGGTTATGCAAATGCGGTCGTCGTCCAGAAGCACAGCCACGCGCCATTCGCCGTTCTGCGTCGTGTAGTGGGTATGCTTGCTCGCCATCTCTGCCTCCTAAAACCGAAGCGGGATTGCTTCGGTGATGGAGGGAATGTAGCACCACTACGATTTAGCTTCAATAAAAAAATGTAGCACGACTACATATTTTCGCGTAGCCTACGGCTATGCGGCAAAAGCGGAACTATCACGGGCTGACCGAGGCCGGCCTGTTTTATCGTGAGCGGGACGAGTGGCTGAGATATCTGACGACGCGCACGGAATATGACGCCAGCACCCGGCTTGTGGGCTGCTACATCGCCTTGCGCACCAATCCCGAAACGCGCGAAACCTGGCCGAAGCAGGAGACCATTGCCGATGATGTCGGGTTGTCGGTAATGACCGTCAAGCGGGCGGTCTGGCGGCTCGTTGCAGATCGGCTTTTGTCGGTGAGGGTGCGCCGGCCAACTGGCGGGCGGAACCCAATCAACCACTATTCGCTGGTCCACCCAGCCGATAGTGACGGTTCACCCATGAACCACGACTAGGGGTTCACCCATGAACCGCCCAATAGAATAACGGAAGTGCTGAATAACGGAAGGTTATATTCTTGGCATGGGCTTAGGAGGATAAGCGCTAGCCATCAGTGCCAGTTTTAGAGCCCTTGAAGGTCTGAAGGATAGCTGCGGCCTGAACTCGCTCGACTGGCGACAGGGTTTCCCAAATCGACCACACCGCGCCATCCTTCGTCGGGTCGATATTCAACAGGTCACCGGGAGCGCATTGGAGCGCGTCCGCAATCGCCTCGAGGGTCGGCTGCGTGTAGTTAATCCGCCCGACTTCGAGCTGCGAAATCGTCCCCGGCGTAACGTTGGCGCGCGCGGCAAGCTGCTCCTGCGTCAAATTCCGGTAGGTGCGCCACTGCTTGATGTAGTGCCGGCGCGGCCCCTGCTTGAATCGGGTCTGAACCTTCTTAGCCATGCTGCAATTGTGCAACGCGGCAAAAGTGGCCTCCATACAGTCCCGCTAAAATCACGCTTGACGGTTCAACTGTAGTATGGCTACATGCGCTCGATGTCGAACAAGCTTGCTCAATGGCTGAACGCCGATCCGAAGCCCATTTCCAAGGCGGCATTTGCCGAGGCCATTGGCGTGACGCCTGGGTACATCTCGCAGCTTTGCAGCGACAGTCCGCCATGGCCCGGCCGCGATATCGCCAAGCGCATCGGCGAGGTGACGAACGGCGCCGTAACGCCCAATGACCTCGCCGGTTATAGGGTCGACGCCGCATGACCAAGCAACTCAATTGGCGGCGCGCGCAGACGGACGTGAAGGCGAAGCGCTCGGTTGTCGATGACGCCGAGTTCCGCAGCCGAGACGCCGCCGCCCGCTGGCTTGAACGCAACGAAAAGCGCCGCAAGCCGCAGAAGCGGGCAGGTCGCGGATGATGTCAATGCATCACCCTGTGCGCTCAGTGAACAATATGCGCTTTCAGCGCCATCAGCGAATTGAGCGGGGGATGGCATGAGGCCTCGTGCGCTGGACCTGTTCTGTTGTGCCGGCGGCGCCGGTATGGGGCTGCATCGCGCCGGCTTCGAAGTCGTCGGCGTCGATATCAAGCCGCAGCCGCGGTATCCGTTCGAGTTCCATCAGGCGGACGCGCTCACGTTCCCTACCGACGGCTTCGACTTCATATGGGCGAGCCCGCCCTGCCAAAAGCACACGTCGCTGAAGAATATGTACAACGCGCGTGAGCACGTTGACCTGATCCCGGAAACGACGGCTAAGCTGAAGAAAACGGGCGCATATTGGTGCATCGAGAATGTCGTCGGTGCTCCGCTCGAAAACCCGTTCATTCTGTGCGGAACGATGTTCGGGCTCGGCGTTGACGACGCAGACCTCCAGCGTCACCGTCAGTTTCAGACTAACTTCCCAATCGTCCTCATCCCACCGTGCAATCACGGTGCTCGTTCGACCATGGGCGTCTATGGCGGCCACGTCAGAAACCGCAAGCGAACGATAGGCATCTACGGAAAAGGCGCGCGGGACAGCCGCCGGAAGATGGACAAGGGTTGCCCCGACTTCACCGCGGACCAAGGCCGTGAGGCCATGGGCATCGACTGGATGACAATTGCGGAACTCTCGCAGGCGATTCCTCCCGCCTATTCCGAGTTCATCGGCCGCGAAGCTATTCGCCAACTGAACCTCCATCAGGTGGCCGCATGACATCTCATCTCCCACGGAAACCGCGCGCACGTCAGCCCGGGGAAGCTCTGCGGGGAGGGAAGGCGTGACGGGCCTCCTCACCGGAAACAAGACCGCAAGCGCGGCAATTCGTGGTGACGACTTCTACGCGTCGCCATATGCCGCCCTGCCGCCGCTCCTCGTAGCCGAACGCCGTCATCTGCCAAAGGTGCTGTGGGAACCGGCAGCCGGTAACGGCGCCCTCGTCATTCCGCTCCGCAACCGCGGCTTCACCGTCCATGCATCGGATCTGAACGACTGGGGCTGTCCAGACTGCCATTCGGAAGTCGACTTCACGGGCATTCTCGGCGACCAGCACGGTACAATGCTGCGCAGCCAGTACGGCGACGAGTTCGGCGTCGTCACCAACCCGCCTTTCAACATCATCGAGCAGTTCGTCGAGCGCGCCGTGGCTATGGCGCCCTACGTCGCGTTGCTCTGTCGGCTGGCCTTCCTCGAATCCGAAGGTCGCATGAAGTGGTGGCAGCAGGTCGGCTTGCGTCGGGTCCACATCATCGCGGAACGCCTGCCGATGATGCACCGCCACAACTACACCGGCCCGAAGCTCTCCAACGCCGGCATGTGCTTCGCCTGGTTCGTATTCGAAGGCGGCAAGCGTCCATTGAAACAGGTTCCTGTCCGATGGGTCAGTTGGAAGGAAGCCTGCCGGAAATTTCCTCAGACAGATGCGGACGTACCGCCGGCGGCTAAGCAGCATCAGCGTGGCCTTTTCGAAGTCGGAGAAGCCGCATGAGCATCTGCGTCACCGAGGACGGCACCACGATCATCGTTGACGGCGATATCGTCGTTTCAGCGCGAACCCGTGAGGAGGCACAGCGGGAAGTTGAGCGCCGCAAGGCCGCCAAGAAGGGCAGGGCGGCATGACGACGCCTCTCCAGATCAAGGTCTCGAATATCGCCTGCCCCGGCCTTGGCGTGCTCCAGGAGCGCGAAGCGCAGGCCCGCATGTTGCGGGTGATGCTGTTCCTGCAGCGACAGGAGAAGCCTGTGCCGCGGAAGTCCATCCTGCATTGGTGCAGCTATCCGGTCATCCATCGCGACCCGATCACTCCGCTGGTCATGTTCGAAAACGACGTGCTGCGTCTCAACAAGCGGCTGAAGCGCTATCGGCGCAAGATCGTCGGCTCAACGCAGTACGCCTATGGAAACCAGATCACGGACATCGGCTACCAGCTCATTCAGTACGAGGAGCCTGCTGAGGCCGGGAAGGCGTCCGCATGACCGCGCTTCTCCTCACCGGCACGCATATCCTAGCCGCATTCGGCGGCGCGGGCCTTTTGCTTGCCGTGCAGCGGGCCTTGGCGAGCTATCGCATCCGCCAACGTGAGCCCTTGCCGGTCGACCGACACGCGCCGGTCGAAGTGGTTCGCATTCGTTTCGCGGGAGGGGCCTGATGGCCGCTCCGCACAATCATCATTCGCTGGCTTCCGGTGCCTTCGCGGCAAATCCGGGAAGCTTGAAAGCATCAACCACATCTGCGCGCTCGGCTGAGTTTGGCGACCTGTCCGTTCGCGCATCTTCGTCTCCTGCCTACTGTCCTGCTCTGGACTTCAACCCGCCCTTGCCGGGGCCGGTGATGACCTTCGAGCAACGTAGGTCAGGAGCAAAAGTATGTCGGTCAGAGAAATTCAGCATCCGGAGCGTGAAACGAGCACCGTGGAAGCGGCGGGCGGGTATGTGCGCCGCATGGTTCAAACAGAAGCGCGAGGGTGGGGCAGGCCGGTGAGCATCCCCGACGCATACGACGCCGCGAAGGACGCGCACGACAGCTATTACGCCGCTATCGAGGCGAAGCGGGCGCGGGGTGATGCCGTCAAGCCTTTGCTGGCACCGTTTCCGTACTTCGGCGGGAAGCGCTCGGTTGTGCCGGACGTTTGGGCGCGACTCGGTCGTCCTAAACAGTACATTGAGCCCTTTTGTGGTTCTGCCGCGATGCTGCTTGGCGCTCCTGCTGTGGCATCCTTGGAGGTGGTCAACGATGCCTCGGGCTTTATCGCCAATTTCTGGCGCGCGGTAAAGCATCAGCCGGCGGCGGTAGCGGAATGGTCTGACTACCCTGTTTCTCACATCGACCTCGGTGCTCGTCACGGCTGGCTTATGGAGCAGCGCGGGGCGGTCGGCGCGGCACTACACGACCCGGATTGGCCGGGCGATGCCAAGGTAGCGGGCTGGTGGCTGTGGGGGCAATGTTGCTGGATAGGCGGCGGCTGGTGCGATTGGAACAAAGGGGCAGGTTCCGCACGCCACTTCCGCCGGGATGGGCGTGCAGGCGCTGGGGAAGGTGAAAACGACGCCACTTCCGCCGGGAGGGGCGTGCAGGCGCTGGGGCGGGTTCCGCACGTCAGCAACGCCGGGAGGGGCGTGCAGGCGCTGGGGCAGGTTCCGCACGCCAGTGACGCCGGGAGGGGAATATGGACCTCCGCAGGCCATACAGCGTGGCGTTGGCTTCACAAGCTCGCTGACAGGCTTGAGCGCGTCCGCATCGTGCATGGCGAGTGGAACCGCTGCTTAAACAGCCATTACGGCGGCGCGGATACGGCCATATTCCTAGACCCGCCATATCGCGCTTATGAAAAGGTCTATGGTGTTGCCGAGCCCGTGGCAGACGCGGTTGCGAACTGGGCGCGTGATAACGCGCATCTGCGAATAGCGATTTGCGGTCACGTTGGCGACTACAGCCTGCCGGGCTGGGAAGCCGTTCAATGGTCTCGCGGCAAGCTCACCTATGCCGGCAAGAAAACCACCGACGAGGAATGCATCTGGTATTCGCCGGCCTGCATAAAGCCGGACACATCACAGAGCGACATGTTTGCGGAGGTCGCATGATCCGCGACCAGTACCGCACACCCAAGCCTGACAAGTCCACCAAGCCCGCAAGCTTCGGTGCGACACGGCAAAGGCCAGTCGTGAAGGCGAAGAAATCCACGAAGAAACGGAGGAAGTGATGAACGCCACAGTTCAAGCCCTGCGCAACGTCAGCGCTGATGAAAACGTTGTCGAACTGCCATCGAACTTCGCGGCGGAGCTCCTCCGCAAGCCGGCTGGCCAGAACGAAGTCGAGCGTCTGGAAGACCTGCACCGCATCGAGGTCTCCCGCTGCTCGCAGCGCATTGCCGATGCTAGGCGCAAGGAAGCCGGCGATCTTGCAGAAGTCGCGGAGGAACGCGCCGCACTCGACAAGCGCGAGACCGACATCAAGGCCAAGGCGCTTTCCGAGGTTGCTCACCTCGACCGGCGCCTTTCCGCCGCACAGGCCTATCTCGACGCCATCGCGGGGTAAGCCGTGTTCGCAGTCGAACTGCCATGGCCTAGCAGGGTTCTCCACCCAAACTCGCCAGCGCACTGGGCTCGCAAAGCCAAAGCAGCCGCAAAAGCGAGACGCGACGCGGCATGGCTGGCGGTCGCCGCCGGCGTCGAGCCGATCACGGCAAAGGCGCTGCAGGTGACGGCAGTCTTCACGCCGCCGGACAATCGCCGGCGCGACGTCGACGGAATGCTTAGTGCCTGCAAGTCCGCGATCGACGGCATCGCTGATGTGCTCGGCGTCGACGACAGCAAGTGGGTGTTCAACCTTCGCCGTTCGGCACCGAAAGCACCCGGAACTGTCCGCATAGAAATCGAGGTGGTCGGATGACGAGAGACAGAACCGACATTGCCGCCCATCGGGCATTCGAAGCCTACGCCGCGGCCAAGCGCCGGGCGGATGAGACCTTGGCATTCGAGGATGCCCGCGCCGCAGGCAGGGCGTGGTGCGCCTTCCTGAACGTGTTCGTCGATCCACAGCATCACATCATCGATCACGCGGTCGTCCAGTTCCCGAAGAAGGCACAACGCTCATGATCATCAAGACCACGTCAGTCGTGAAGGAAAACACGCCGCCCGTTGCCGTGAAGTGGCATCCCTATGCCGACTTGTTCCCGTGGATCGAGGGAAAGGCTTTCGAGGAACTCAAGGCCGACATCGCGAAGAACGGTGTCATTGAGCCCATCGTGTTCCTCGGCGAGTACATCCTCGACGGGCGCAACCGCTACACCGCAGCGCGTGAGCTCGGCATCGAATATCCGCGCGTTGAATACACCGGCAGCGATCCTCTTGGCTTCGTGCTGGCGAAGAACCTTTCGCGCCGTCATTTGAGCGAAAGCCAGCGCGGCATGGTCGCTGCAAAACTGGCGAAGCTTCCGGCCCACAGACCCACGGAAAATAACTCCGCAAATTTGCGGACTTCCGATGCGGCGACCCTTCTCAACGTGTCGGCGCGCACGGTAGAAACCGCTCGCCAGGTGGTGAACGAGGGCGCTCCCGAACTGATCGCCGCCGTGGAATCCGGCGCTGTCTCCGTGGCTGCTGCCGCCGAGGTCGCCAAACTGCCGAAGGCCAAGCAGAAGAAGGTTGTCGCCGACGGCAAGGCCAAAGAAGTCGCCAAGAAGGCCAAGGAAGAGCGGGCGGCGGAACGAAAAGCAGAGCAGGCCAAGAACGACAAAGCTCGCGAAGCCACGCGCGCCGCTCTACCCGACGCCATCAAGCGCGGTGAGGCATACAAGGCTAACGGCGCGGTAGCAGGGAAGAAGCCGACGCCAGCCGGTGTGCTGACTGCGGAAGATCGCATCGCCGAACTCGAGGAAGCCAACCGCGTCCTTGAAGCCGAGAACGCCGATCTGAAGGCGCGGCTCAAGAAATTTTCGGAGATGGAGGCTGAATACAAGAAGGGTGGCTTTGCGGAAGTCATCCGCGGCAAGGACGAGGTGATCGCGGTCCAGGCCACGCGCATCGAGCGCGAGAGTGCCGACAAGGTTTCGTGGAAGCGATCTTCCGATATGTGGCGCAAGCGCGCCGAAGAGGCCGGCTGGTCGAACGACATCGTCATCGATCTGGAACCACGAGAAGCCAGGCATGGCTAGCGTGGGCGAACTCATCGAGCGCATCCGTTCGCACGGCGCAAATGTCGTCGTCGATAGCGGCAAGCTGCGGATCGTCAACGGCAAGAAGCTGCCGGACGGCGCGCTCGACTATGTGCGCAAGCACGGCGCCGAAATAGCGGCGTTCCTTGAAAACGAGGCAGAGTTCGAAGAGCGGGCGGCAATCATCCAGTACGACGGCGGTCTGACCCGCGCGGTATCGGAATACCTCACCAGGCTTTTGATGGCAGCGCCGCCGGCCGGAACCAGCCGCGAGGACTGGTCGTGGTTTGTCGGTGAGGCGGCCAAGCGCATCGACAATGCGCCATTGCGGAGGGCGGCATGAGCCTGTTCACGCAAGCGGTTCGCGAGATCGTCCTACGTCCCTATCAGGAAGATGCGGTCGAGCGGCTGCGCAATGGCATCCGCTCAGGCTTGCGGCGGCAAATCCTCGTCGCGCCGACGGGTGCCGGCAAGACCGAAATGGCGATGAAAATCATTGCAGAGTCGCAGAAGAAGGGCGCGACGGCTTGGTTCATCGTCGACCGCATTTCGTTGATCGACCAGACCAGCGATCGGTTCGCCCAGTATGGGATCGACCACGGGATCATTCAGGCCGACAACATCCTGACCGACCTGCGCAAGCCGGTGCAGGTCGCTAGCGCACAGACGCTCGCCCGTCGCAAGATCGACTGGCTGCCCGACCTGATCGTCGTCGATGAATGCCATGCCCGTTTCAAGTCCACGAGCGACCTCGTCACCAAGGCCGAAAAGGCCAAGGCGATCGGCCTGACTGCAACCCCGTTCACGGCAGGCATGGCGAACGACTGGGATGGGCTGGTCAACTCGACGACGGTCAACAAGCTGCTCGAGCAGCAGTTCCTTTCGCCATTGAAGATCAAGGCCTGTGTCGCGCCCGATATGACCGGCGCGCCGAAGAAGTTCAACGGCGAATGGGAAGAGGAAGAGGCCGGCCAGCGCGGCATCACGATCATTGGCGATGTCGTGCAGACGTGGGTTGAGCAGACCCGCAAATTCTTCGGCGGTCCGGTCAAGACGATCGTGTTCTCACCGTCGGTCAAGCACGGCAAGGAGCTCTGCCGCCAGTTTGCCGACGCAGGCTTCAACTTCCAGCAGATCAGCTACCTCGATGCCGACGACGCGGAGCGCCGGGTGAAGATCGCGGAGTTCCGCAAGCCTGACAGTGCGATTGACGGGCTGGTTTCGTGCGCGGTGCTCACCAAGGGCTTCGACGTTGCCGATGTCCGATGCGGAGTCTCCTGCCGGCCGTACACGAAGTCGTTTTCGTCGCACATCCAGGAGATGGGGCGCGTGATGCGCATTCATCCCGGCAAGGAGTTCGGGCTCTGGCTCTGCCATTCGAACAATGCCGTCGCGTTCGCCGACGACACGGCATGGCTGTTCGAGTACGGCGTGGAAAGCCTGTCCGAAGCGCAGAAGCGCGACAGCAAGACGCGCGAAGTCGTCGAGACGGTTCGCAAGAAGCGGTTCTGCGGCGACTGCGGCATGCAGATGGCCCCCGGCATCGACATCTGCCAGGCGTGCGGCTGGGAGCGGCCGCTGCGGGGCGAAATCCAGATCGTGCAAGGCGATCTCATGGATCTGGAAATCAGCACGAAAGATGCATTCCAACCGCGTGCTGGCCTGCGTGCCGATTGCCTGAAAAACCCAAAGGCAATGTGGAATGCGGCGCTGTCCTATTGCTCTGCATTCTCTCGCGGCGGCCCTGAGGCGGCAAGGCGCTGGGCGTATGGGGTCTGGCACGGCCTCTACCCCGGCGCCAAGCTGCCCAACGGTATCTTCGAAGCTCCCCACGATCCTGCATCGGTGAAGCCCGACGAGTGGGGTCTCATCGATCGCGAAGTGCGTCGGTATCGCAAAGGGCAGAAGAGGGCCGCATGAACGTGCATGACGCCATCGAACAGGCGTGCTCGTCGGTCGGCATCAAGCCGCCGCGGTCGCATCGCATCGGGCAGTGGGTCAAGACCGACACGCTGACCGGCAAAAACGGCAAGGGCGACGGTCGCGTCATGGTCGACGAGATGAAGGTCGTCTCGTGGAACTGGCAGACCGGCGTCAAGGACACGGTCTTTCTGAAGGACCAGGCCTCGCCATCCGAAAGGCGGCAATTTGCACAGCGGCGGGAGAACGACGATCAGGAGCGGCGCGAGAAAGCGGCGCGCGCGGCACGCATCGCCGGCGAACTCATCGGCGCCTCACGGCTGGCGACACACGCATACTTCGTCAGCAAGGGCTTTCCAGAAGAGCAGGCGCTCGTCGTGTCCGCCGATCACGTCGAGGCCATCGGCGGCCGGTATCTGCTCCACGGCAAGTCGGCGATCGTCATGCCGGCAAAGATCGGCGGCAAGATCACCAGCGCGCAACTGATCTGGGAGGACGGGACCAAGAAGTTCATCTTTGGCGGCGAAACCGGGGGCGCGTGTCATCGTGTCGCCAGTGGCTCGGAAACATGGCTGTGCGAGGGCTATGCGACGGGCCTGTCTATCCGGGCCGCGCTCCACGCGCTCAGCCGCTCGGCAACGGTCCTTTGCTGTTTCTCGGCATCGAACGTGCTGGCGGTATCGAGGCAGGTTCAGGGTCGGTGCTTTATCGCGGCGGACAATGACCAGCCGCTCGAGCAATTCGACGGGCAGGGGACGGCGGAGCACTACGCTCGCCTGGCGGAAAAGCCGTTCACGATGCCGCCCGAGGTCGGCGCCGACTTCAACGACATGCACGTCAGGTCCGGCATCTTCGCAGTGCAGCGGCATCTGGCGACCTTCATGCGCGGGGTGCGGCGATGACTATCTGCCCCTGCTGCGAACGCCCCATGGATGCGCCTTTTGCGCCGCTGGAATCGCTGGTCGAGGCTCGAATGCCCAAGGCGGAGAGGAAAATCGTTGAAAGCCTTGCGCGGGCTTATCCGCGAGCGGTGGAGAAAAGCGCGCTCATCGATCTTTTGTATGACGACGATCCGCAAGGAGGCCCCGACGATCCCGGCAACGTTGTTTCGACACTTGTTTGCCGTCTGCGGAGCAAGCTTCCGAACTATGGATGGACCATTCCCCGGAACAAGACGGGCGCGGGCGCTTACGGGCGCTATCGACTGGTGCTGGTGGCATCATGATCCCATCAGCCCGCACGATCCAGACCAAGGCCATGAAGGAGCAGCGCCGCTCCAATGCTCGCCGGCGCCGCGAGAGATCATCCATCCGCCATGCAGTCTGGATCGTTCGCAGGATGGCCGTATCTCAAGAAGAGCGAGACTGGCGCGTGCGGCTCCTCACCGGGCCGGATGACCGAGACCTGACCGGCAAGGTGTTCGGCGATCCGCGGCGTTTGCGCAGCGCCTTATATGCAAAGCAGCAGGGGTGGATTTGATGGCAGAGAGAAACGAGCAGCAGATCATCAAGCGGTGCCCGGTAGGCGCCCGTGTCGACGCTCTGAAGGAACTCCGGCAGTCCCAGACAGTCGACGAAGGCGACGACGAGGAACTGACCCCGGCCGAGCGGGAGATCGTCCGCCAGGCTCGAGCGCTGTTTCTGAATTGAATGGTCCGCTATGGCGATCGCCGACCCGACAAGCCGAAAGGAACTGGTGAGCCTGCTGGCGAAAGCCATCAAGCGCAACGACGAATTGGAAGGCCAGGTTCGTGATCTCGAATTCGCGCTGCAATTCGACCAGACCGTCTCGGTGCAGGCCGCTTTCGGGGTTACCGAAGCGCTGGCGCAGATACTGGTCATGCTCGCCGACGGCAAACCGAAGAACAAGGAGCGCCTTCACGCTGCGCTCTACTACAAGCGGCCGAGCGGCGACGCACCGGATATCGAGGTCATGACCAAGATGGTGAGCGTATTGCGCAAGCAGGTCGAGCGGTTCGGCATCGAAATAGACACCCTGCACGGCACGGGATACCGACTTGTCCGTGGTATAGAGGTGCTGCGGGCAGTGATGGAAGGGAAGCAGCCGTGACGCGGCTGATCAACGTCGTCCGCTTCTCCATGCTCAATTGGTTCGGCCAGTTGGTTGGGAAGGGGATCAATATCAAGGATGCGCGCAACCGCAGTGTTATTGCCGATCACGCTGCGGCTACTGTGGAGAACTTCATGAGCGAGGTATCTTCCATTGACGAGATCAAGGAGCGCCTATCGCCGCGGATGAACGTCTACATTCACCGTGAAGCGATGAAAGCCTATCAGATGAAGTTTGAGGAGTTGTTACGAGCGGATATTGAGGCTGCGGCTCAGCGCCACCTCCTGGCAACGCTTGGTCCTCGCGTCGAGGCATTGGAGAAGGTTATAGAGCACGACGACCCGATGGCGCGCCTCAAGAAGTTCCTCGACACCATGCGCAAGGAAGTGCGGGACGATCAGAAGCCCTTCGAGATGGGGAAGCTGCGAACGATCGAATACATCGAGGGCTGGATGCGGAGCGAGAAGCAGCCGTGAAGCTGGTCGAGAAAATGGCGCGGGCTATCGCCGACCATATGTGCTGCGATCCTGAAAAGGATTGGCCGCTGTTCGAGCTAACGGCACTCGCCGCCCTCAAAGCCATGCGCGAGCCGAGCGAGGCGATGGTGGATGCGGGCTATGCGAGCCCCGGATGGGATGACACTGGCTGCTCCGACAGAGGCGATGCGTCCAACTGCTTTACCGCCATGATCGACGCCGCAATCAAAGAGGCTGAAGGCGAATGATCCTCACCCGACGCAACTTCTTCGGACTGGTCGCGGCGCCCGCCGTCATACGCGTTGCCGATCTCATGCCAGTGCGCGCGGTAGGCGTCATCGCGCCAGCCTTCGGCCTTTCCGTTGCCGAAAGCCAGCGCTTCACCCAAACGTGGATGAACTTCTGGTCTCGCGAGATGCTCAGACACGCTCAGCCGCTGCTCGTTCTCGATAGGCTAACCCCACAAAGCGCCGTATCCTCAGCGCTCAAACGCGATCAGGGCAGTCTCATCACCTTCCGTCGGCCAAGTGTGTTCACCTGATGCCAGTCCTCAAAAACCCACGTCATGAAGCCTTTGCGCAGGCACTCGCTGAGCAGAAAACCGCGGACGAAGCCTTCGTCATTGCCGGGTTCAAGCCCAGCCGCGGTAATGCCTCACGCCTGAAAGCAAAAGATAGCGTTCGGGCGCGGGTCGCAGAATTGCTGGAAAAACGCTCCCGAAAATCAGACGTGACGGTCGAGTCCCTGGCGCGGGAACTCGATGAGGCGCGCGAGATCGCGATCAAGGAAGGCCAGTCGGCAGCGGCTGTCAGCGCCACGATGAGCAAAGCCAAACTGTTCGGGCTGGACGTCAACAAGAGCGTGAACGTCAATCTGAACAGCAATTTCCATGAGCAGACGGACGAGGAGCTGCAATCGGCGCTGGCCTCGATGCTGAACGAGGTGCGGGCATTGGCGGGCAAGCCAGTGGTGGAATTGCCGGAGCCGAAGAAGCACTGAATTTCGTGCGACAGGGATTATTCCGGCATTTTGTGCGACACTGTGGAAATGGGTATCAGATATACGCACGGTGCGAAGTCGCCGGACAAATCAGCGCCGGTAGATCAGGGGTTGGATCGCCCGCCTGTCACGCGGGAGGCCACCGGTTCAAATCCGGTCGGGCGCGCCACTAAACCAGTCGGCAGGCCGGCAAGCGGCAAGGAGCGGATCGCTATCCGTCTCGACACTGCGGTTCTTGCCAAGTTCCGCGCCACAGGCAAGGGATGGCAGGCCAGGATCAACGATGTGCTGAAGGAGGCCAAGCTGTGATGAACGAACGTGAATTGCGACTGGAATGCCTGAAACTCGGCGGCGGCCCCCGCCAAGCTGAGGAGGCTTATGCGTGGGTCACGAGGAAAGCCGTTGTGGTTGCGGTGGAGGATGAACGCAAGCGGTGCGCTGCATTGGCGCGGTCGACGAAAGCCAGCGACCCATGGGACGTAGGTGAGGCGATCGCCAAGGCGATTGAGGAAGGCCCATGACCGAAGCCGTCAAGCTTGCCGCCGTGTGGCATTCGCTCGGCTCAGGCTTTCTGATATCCAAGGGACCAAACGGCACCATTCAGATCGATCAGATGAATGCGTTGCAGGGCTGGCACAATGGCTATCTGACGCCAAAGGAGGCGCGATCCGCAGGAGAATACCTAATCAGTCTTGCCGATGAAATGAGTCAAGAGGCTGCGAACCTATGACCGAAGCTGAAAAGCACGCATTCCTCGACGCGCTCGGTCGCGAGACATCCAGCGTCATCATTGCCGAGCTGCAGAAGATCGACGGCGCGACACAGCGCGATCTTCTGGCCGCCATCGAATCGGTCGTCGTCCATGCATTTGCCGCTGTGGACCTTGCCAAGGGCAGGGAGGGCAAGCTGCTCAAGACGATGCGGGACAACGCCATGCGCCGACTGGCGCGCCACAGGCTGATGCAAAGCCTGCCGGACGGTGGTGCAGAGGCATTTCGAAAAGGTGCGTCCGCAAAGCGCGTCCTAGTTAAGGAAGCGGACGGCAAACCGCTCCGAGATGCTACCGCCGAAGAGATCGAATCGTTCGCCAAGCCTATGGGGAGCGCGTGAACCTCGCCGCTGTCTTCGACGGTATCGACGCGAAGGACATCGCGCTCCTGCCCCGCGATCGGCGGGAGCGGCTGGCTGAACTCCTCGCCACCATCACGCGCCGCAACAGCCAGCGCCAGTTCTTCGACCTGTTCCCCGACAACGACAACCCGCAGCCCGACGGTCGTATCATCTATGCCCGCTCTCGCTATCCCAAGCACGTCGAGTTCTTCGATGCCGGGGCCAGGTATCGCGAGCGCTGCTTCCTTGCGGCCAACCGCTGCATCACTCCGTGGACTTGGCTGGAAACGCCGGCTGGATCGGTCCTGAGCGCAGAAGTTTGGACCTCGCCAGATGCGTGTGTTCTTTCGTGGGACGGTGGATCAGAATGTGCCGCTCAAGCGCAGCGCGGAATGCTGAAGTGCATTGAGCCAGCGTTTCGTCTGGTGACGGACACCGGTCTCTTTTTTGATTGCACCCGTAAGCACCGGGTATTGACGACCGAGGGGTGGCTTTCACTCGACCAGTTAGTTCGGCGCGCAAGTGGTCTGCGTTTGTGGCATAGACATGAAGATTACCAGGCCAATTGTGATGAGGGTGGTTATCTCGGTGATCGACCACTTCGTTCGCTTGGAGGTATCGACCTAGCTTCACTTCAGCCGACAGTCGATGTTCGGGGACGCGCCCCGTTGCTTTTCGAGCTAACGGATGAAGCGGAGCGTAGATTTCAACATAGCCGTACTTGTCCAGAACGCGACCGCCTTTCCACTCCTGATGATTTGCGCCGGCACGCGGGCCTGTTCGCGCTGTTCTCAGGCGCATCTTCCGACAAATGCGTTCTATCGCTGTCCGGTCGCACCCAAGCCGTTCTGCGGCTTGTTGCTGAGTCAGGCTCTCACCTTCGATCAGCCGCCGCACTTCGCCACGATCAATCCGCATCATGTGAAGTCCCCGGCCTTGGCCAGAGCGGAGACCTCGATATTCCATATAGCCAGCTAGTACATGATGCGGCACGCCAATCTGGCGCGCTATCGTGTGACGTCCAAGGCCTTGGCGGGTCAGTTCAACAATGGCGTCGTGATGACGGGCGCACGGCGATATTCTACCCATATGAGCATATTCCGTTGATCGGCGGGCAAAGAGTGGTCGCAATCGTTCCACTCGGTTTGCAGCCGATAATAGACGCTCATGTTCCGAATTTTCTGAATTACAAGGCTGCCGGCGTCTACCATCACAACACCGGGAAAACGACCGCAGGAGCCTTCGAGGTGACGGCGCACCTCACTGGCAGATACCCTGATTGGTGGGTAGGCAGGCGCTTTGCCGAGCCTGTCAGTGTATGGGCGTGCGGCAAGCGCAACGAAAGCACCCGCGACGTTGTGCAGAAAGCCTTGCTGGGCGATGTCAGCTTCGACACGCCGGACGGTCGCAAGGGCTTCAAAGGCACGGCCATGATCCCCGGCCACTTCATGGGCCGTATCACATGGAAGCGCGGCGTTGATGATCTGGTCGACACGATCCTGGTCAAGCACGTTTCTGGCGGCTGGTCGCGGCTTGGGCTCAAGGCCTACGAACAGGGGCGCGGTTCGTTCGAGGGAACGGCCAAGCATGTCATCTGGCTCGATGAGGAATGCCCGCTCGACGTCTATGGCGAGTGCCTGATCCGCACCGCGACCACGGGCGGAATTATCCTGCTGACGTTCACGCCGGTCGAGGGGCTGACCGAGACCGTCATGCAGTTCATCCGGCAAGAGGACTAGCCAGACAGAATTTCTTCCGCTCGCCGCGGCTATCCCATTGCGACGCAACCAATGGGGACGCGAGCGATGTCCAATTCCTCTCCGGCGCCGACCGGCTTCGATATCACCGTAGCGCCCGCGACAACGAACGGCGCCTATAGCGCCGCGGATATCGTTGGCGGACTGCTCACCTTCCCGGTGTGCAAAGGCCAGCCGGCGATGGCGATCATTACCGGGGCGCAAGTCGGCATCAAGGCGGCGGTCACCTCGACGCTGACGCTCCTGATCTTCGACGCCATCCCGGCCAACGGCGGCTCTGTGGCCGACAATGCAGCGATCGCGCTCACCGCTGCCGACATGCTCAAGCTTGTGAAGGCCATTCCGGTTTCGACCATCTTCGATTGCGGAACGCCCAACGTCTACAGCACGGACGGCCTGACGATCACCGCGCGCCCTGCCGACGGCGTGAACCTCTACGGCCTTTTGATCGACGGCACCGGGTTCACGCTCACCTCGACCAGCGACATCATCGTGCGCCTGCGGGGCACGACGCAGTGAGCGGCAGATGCGCCGGGTAAGCTTCACAGACCAGCAAAAGGCCGAAATGCGCCGGCTCCGGCAGGAGAACTGGACCTATCAGGCGATCGCCGACCACTTTCGCACCGGCACCACGAACGTCTATCGCATCGTGAACGACAGCCCTCCGCAGAAATACATGCCGCCGAAGAAGGAGCAGCGCGCCACGCTGGCAGAAGCGCGCGCGGCCTTCGCCAGGCTGCCGCGCTACGACCTGCGCAGCCTGACAGGAGTGCTGCTCGGCGATCCATTGCCGGAGAGATCAGCGCTGGCACAACGGACCGCGCATGCCTGAAATCTCCCCGTCCAAATATGTCGTGCAGGCGGGCTGGCAGGATGTTCCTCATATTGACGAGCAGGCCCAGGTCGAACTGCTGGCATCCACCCCGCCGTGGTTGCGCGAAGCCCGCACCAAAGGCGAGCCATCCATGGGCGCCGGCGCGATCTATCCGATCCCCATCGCCGATATCGAGGTGAAGCCGTTTTCCATCGGACGGTTCTGGAAGCGCGGCTATTCACTCGATGTCGGCTGGAACAAGACGGCCGCTCTGTGGGGCGCGCAAGACCCGGCAGACGGCACGATCTTCATCTACACCGAGCACTATCAGGGCCAGCAGCTTCCCATGGTCCATGCTGCCGCCATCCGGGCACGAGGCGCGTGGATACAGGGTTGTATCGACCCCGCAGCGCGTGGTCGCTCCCAGCGCGACGGCGAGAAGCTGATGGATGAGTACCGCAGCGAGCCGTGCAACCTGAAGCTCGTCCCTGCCATCAACGAAGTGCAGACCGGCCTCGAGCAGGTTTGGCAAGCGCTCGCGTTGGGCCGGCTGAAAATTTTCAGCACGCTTCAGTATTTCAAGACCGAGTACCGCGTCTATCGCCGCGACGAGACCGGGAAGCTGGTCAAGAAGAACGATCACCTGATGGACTGTTGGGACGCTGAAACCGAAGTTCTCACGAAGGCGGGCTGGAAGCCATGGCCGCTGGCTTCGGCTGCCGACGAGTTCGCGACGGTCAATCTGGAAACAGATGAGATCGAATATCAGGCACCGACCGAGATGATCGCGCGGCCATATGTCGGCGAAATGGTGCGCATCAAGGGACACAAGTTGGACGCCCTATGCACACCGAATCATCGGATGGTGGTCTATCGGCGCGACCACGATGAGCCGTCAATTCGGCTGGCTGGCGACCTGACAATCTGGGATCGAATTAAACTGCGGGCGAAGTGGCGCGGCGCAACGCGAGGGCCTGTACCCGTCGAGAGCGCCTACGGCCGGCCGGCAGAGATAGACCCACTGGTATGGGCTGAATTCCTTGGCTGGTACGTTGCGGAGGGTTGGAGCGCGCAGACAATTCAGATGCCCGGCCGAGGCTATCAGGTCGCCGTGGCTCAGCAGAAACCTGATGGCATTGAAAAGATTAGAGCACTTCTCGACAGAACACCGTGGGCATGGACCTACCGTTCGGGTTCATTCCATACGTCATGCAAATGGTTGTGGGAGCAGGTCAACCCCCTAGGATTGCAGGGAGTGCGCCATGTCCCCCAGTGGGTGAAGGATTCTTCACCTGATATCATCGAAGCGTTCATCGACGGGGCCATTGCGGGCGATGGCTGGACGCAGAACAAGTCCCGCTCGTACGCGACGATTAGTCGGCGTCTCGCCGACGACATGCAAGAGCTGTTTTTCAAAATTGGGCGCACCGCAAGCGTTCGCGTGGGGCGTGCTGCCGGTCTAATGACGATGCGCGGCCGAACCTATGAAACTCAGGAGCAATATTGGACTCAAGAATGGACCGCGCCGTACGGCCTGCTCCGCGACAGTGAAAATAGGCCGAATTTCAGCCGGGAGCGCTACGCAGGCACCGTCTATTGCGCGTCAGTGCCGAATGGAACGCTCGTCGTCCGCCGCAATGGCAAACCGATGATCGCCGGCAACTGCATGCGTTACCTCTGGATGACCTGGGACAAGATCGCGACGCTGCCGGCTCCTGAAGCCACTGTGCGTCCGTTCGCTGTTGCTGACAGGCGGGCGGGCATGTGATGGCGCAAGCGCTCGTAGCCGTCCAGCAGGAGCAGCCAGATCGCTTTGCCGAGGCGCGCGCGGCGATCAGCAATGAGCGCCTGAGGGCAGCAATGCTGGCGATCGCCGGCGAACTGATGTCCGAAGCCAATCGCAGGGTCGGCCTGCGTAACGGCATCGAAGAGCGCTGGATCGAAGACCTTCAGCAGTATCACGGCCGCTACGACGTCACCACTGAGAACGAACTGAAGACGGCGGAACGCTCCCGTCTGTTCATCAACATGACGCGCCCGAAGACCAATGCGATGGGCGCGCGCTACAAGGACTTGCTCTTTCCGACTGACGACCGCTGCTGGGCTATCCAGCCAACGCCAGTGCCGCGGATGGCGCAGGCCGCCGAGAGGGCAGCCAGCGAAGCACAGATGCTGGCCGATCAGGCAAAGCAGGCAGAGCAGGCGGCGAACGACAACCCAAATCCGCAGGCCGAAGCCAATAAGCAGGCAACCGCGACGGCGGCAGAGACTGCAAAGCAGACGTGGGCGAAGCTCAACGCCGACCTCGAGGAGGCGAAGCGCCGCGCCAGCCTCATGCAGGAAGTGATCGAGGATCAGCTCACCGAATGCAATTACCAGGCGGTCAAGCGCGACCAGATTGACTGGGCCATGAAGATTGGCACGGGCATCACAAAGGGGCCGGTCACGGGTGATCTGGTCCGCAAGGGCTGGCAGCAGCCGGTTGATCAGGCTGGCCAGCCGACGGGCCCGCATGAACTGAAAATGGCCTACGGCACGCAGCCGAGCCACCGCCTTGTCGATCCATGGGGCTTCTTCCCCGATCCCGACGTTGCCAACATCAAGGACGGCGCCGGCGTCTTCGAGCGTCACCTGAAGAACGCGACAAAGCTTCGGCAGCTTGCCAAGCTCTCCGGTTTCGATGTCGACGCGATCCGCCGATTGCTGGACAGCAAGCCGATCGGCGGCGCGCCTTCATACATCGCCAGTCTTCGCAATATCCGCGAGGAAGCGCAGGCGGTCGCTGGCCCGCTCTATCAGGTCTGGGAGTACAACGGCCCGCTGACCCCGGAGCAGATGCGCACGCTCGCGCTGGCGATGAATAACCGGGCGGCCTTCGATGTCGTGACAGGCGATGTCGACCAGCTTGCCGAAATGCAGGGCTGCGTCTGGTTCTGCGATAACGAGGTGCTGAAGTTCCAGCTTTACCCGCTGGACTCCGGCGAGCCGATGTATTCGGTCTTCAACCTCGTCAAGGACGAGTCCTCGATCTTCGGCTACGGGATGCCGGCGATCCTCCGCGACCTGCAGTCGGCATTCAACGCAGCGTGGCGCGGCATGATGGACAATGCCGGCATTTCGTCGGGTCCGCAGATCGTCATCGATACCAGCACGATCAAGCCGGCCGACGGGGATATGACGATCCGCCCTCGCAAACTGTGGTACGCGACGAAGGGCATCACGAAGGAAAACCCGCCGTTCCAGGTGTTCAACATTCAGAACAACCAGAACGAGCTTGCCAACATCATCACGCTTGCCGAGCGCTTTATCGACGACGTGTCCATGACGCCGCAGATGGCGCAGGGCGATGTCGGCTCGATGCCGAAGGACACGCCGGTCGGGACCACTGTCCTCGCGATGAACGCGGTCAACGTCATCTTCCGCGATGGCGTGAAGAACTTCGACGACGACGTCACCGTTCCCGATATCCGCCGCCAGTACGACTGGAACATGCAGTTCGGCCAGCGCGAGGACATCAAGGGAGATTACGACGTAAAAGCAACGGGTTCGTCGGTGTTGCTGGTGCGCGAGATACAGGCGCAGAGCCTGATGGCGATTGCGCTCAACTTCGGCGGCCACCCGATCTATGGCCCGATGCTGAAGAACTACGAGCTGCTGGGCAAGATATTCCAGGCGCACATGATCCCGGTCGACGAGGTCATGCTGTCCAAGGAGCAGTTCGAGACCATCGTTGCGCAGGCCGCACAGCAGCAGGCGGAAGCGGCCAAGGCCGAAAGCCCGGAACAGCTTCGCCTCAAGGCGACGCAACTGCAGGTCGCAGCGCAGATCGAGATCGCCAACATGGAGACCGCCACCAAGAGGTTCGTGGCGGAGCATGACCGCGATACCGCGATGATGCAGCTTGCGGCGAAGGGCAATATGAAGCTCGACGAACTGCAGGCCATGCTCGCCGGCAAGCAGATGGAGATCGACCACAAGGAGCGCTCGCTCGCGGTCGAGACCGCCGTCACACAGCAGCAGCCGGCGCACGAGCAGCACGGCGGGGGCTATCTCTAGGTGGCGATCGACATCAGCAGCTTCACATGGGCGGCCGTCAAGGAAGTCTGCAGCCAGGGCATTGTCGACGAGCGCAACGCCCTCGAAGGGCTGGGCTGCACCGAGAAGCGGGCGGATCAGGCGCGCGGCGCCATCCATGCCTACAGCCAGATACTCGCGCTCGGCACGCCAGCGGAGGCGCCACGCGAGCCAAGCAAGCGCACCGACCGAGCAGGATTTTGAGGAGAACCTGAATGAGCATCGAGACCACCACAGCACCCCCGGAAAACGCGGCCGCCGTCGAACAGAGCGAGGCTGACAAGATTTGGGCGGAAGCCATTGCCGCCGACGAGCCGAAGGAACAGGCCAGCGTCACGGGCGAGGTCGTCTCGCACGAGATGAAGGACGGCGGCTCGACGGAATCTGTGGAAAATGATAAGACTACCGCGTCCGCAGGGACTGACGAGAAGGCCGGTGACGCTGCCAAGGGCACCGAACCGCCGGCAACTCCAGCCTCCAAGGACAACGACATCTGGGCAACTGCGTCCCCCGAAATTCGGGCAGCGCATGAAGCCGAGATGGCTGCAATGCGCAAGGCCGCCAATGACGCGAAAGCGCAAGCCGGTCGGATGCGCAAGCAGTTCGAGGAATTGCAGGCCTCCGCGGAAAAGGGCGCGGACACGCCTTCCTCAAAGACCGTAGGCGACACGCTCGATCAGAGCCTCGCTGAATTCCCCGAGATCGCGAAGCCCGTCAAGGACGCGCTCGCTCCGATCGCCAAGCAGCTTGAAACGCTTACCACCGCCGAGACGAACCGCGCAGCGCTACGTCGACAGGAAGTGGTCGAGCACATCAGGTCGCAGCAAGACCTTTTGGACGCGGCTCATCCCGGTTGGGACAAGGAGTACACCAGCGGACCGAAAGCCAAGCTGTTCTACGACTGGATCGAAGACCAGCCGAAGAGGCTTCGCGACATCGCCCTGGTGACCAACGCCGAGCACATTTTCGATGCCCAAGGTGCCATCGAAGTGTTCGACAAGTTCAAGAAGGACATTGCGGCGGCTGAGAACCCGACGGCCGGAAACGGCCAGACCCAGGAGCTCAGTGCCAAGCGCGCAGCGCAGTTGGACGGAACGACTTCCCCGAGATCGCCGAGCGGAGCACCGCTTGTCTCGGGAATACCGCGCGAAGGGGACGCAGACGCCATCTGGAAGGCGATCCCCGACGACAATGCGGATGAAAGGTTCCTACGCCACCGACGCGCGTAAGGGGTGACTGAGCGGTTCCCAAGAGGACCGCTTCCATGACGACCACCAACTACGATTCCGCCGGCATTTCCCAGCGCACAACGCTGTATGCCGCCAAGGACATGCTGAAGTGGGCCAAGCCCACGATGGTCCTTGAGAAGTTCGGCACGCCCAAGCAGCTGCCGGCCAACAAGTCGGACACCATCAAGTTCCGGCGCCCGCGCGTCTTCAGCGCCTTCACCATGCCGCTGTCGGAAGGCGTGACGCCGACGGCCACTGCCTTCGCATACGACGACGTGTCGGTATCGATGAAGCAGTATGGCATGCTTGTCGAGATCACCGACAAGATCGAAGACATGCACGAGGATCCTGTCCTGCAGGATGCCACGACGCAGGTCGGCGAGAACATCGGCCGCACGATGGAAGCGCTGAACTGGGCGGTCATCCGCGCCGGCACCAGCGTGTTCTACGCCAACGGCACGGCCCGCACCGACGTCAACACGCCGGTCAGCCTGACCAAGCTTCGCGCCGCCGTCCGCTACCTGAAGCAGATGAAGGCGATGAAGATCACCAAGGTGCTCTCCGGCTCCTCGGACTTCTCCACGCGCCCTGTCGAGGCCGCTTACGTGGCGGTCTGTCACACCGACGTCGAGTCGGATGTCCGCGGCCTGGCCGGCTTCACGCCTGTCGCCGAGTACGGTTCGCGCCAGCCGATCGCCGAGCAGGAGTTCGGCTCGGTCGAGGAAATCCGCTTCGTGACTTCGGCGGACCTGTCGGTCTTTGCCGATGGCGGCGGCACCAAGGCCGGCTCCGGCACCACGATGGTCTCGACCTCGGGCACGTCGGCAGACGTCTATCCGATCGTCATCATGGGCCAGGACTCGTGGGGCCACGTTGCACTGCGCGGCAAGAACGCGCTGGCACCGTCGATCATCCCGGTTGGCAAGCTGGAAAAGAGCGATCCGCTCGGCCAGCGCGGCTCGGTCGGAGCCAAGTTCTACCACGCGGCGCTGATCCTGAACCAGACCTGGATGACCCGCATCGAGGTTGCTGCGACCTACCTCAGCTAACCGCTGACCTGAGACACCGGGCGGCGGAAAGCCTGCCGCCCTTGAGCAACACAGCTTCAAAGGAGCCCTCAAATGCAGGGTCAGATTTCAACAGGTTACACGGTCGGCAACGGCGCGGCGATCAACGTTCCGATCGGCTGGTATCCGGACTGGGTGATTGTCCAGAACCTTACCGACGCCGACAAGATGACCATGGGTTATCTCGGTCGGTACAACATCCCGTTCACGTCGGGCGGCACGACCGAGATCACCGCGGGCTGCACCGTCAAGGGTGCGACGTCCGGCGCAACGGCAACCGTCGAGACGGTGCTGCTTTACTCCGGTACGTGGGCCGGCGGCGACGCGGCGGGCTTCCTCATCGTTCGCGATGTGGTGGGCACCTTCTCGTCGGAGGCGGCCTACATCAGTTCGGACGACACGTCCGGCGCCGATGACGCGACGGTCACTGCCAACGTTACCTTCACGATCTCGAGCGATACCGAGATCGCGGCGGAGACGTCGAACGCGGCGATCACCCGCTACACCGGCTCCACCTCGGCTGCCATCGGCTTCACGATCGGCTCGACGGTCGCGGAGGAGGCGAAGCTCCTGCATTACATCGCCTTCCGCGCCGACGAACGCAAGAACGTCGTGTCGTAAGGCCCTCTGACAGGCAAGGAGACAACAAATGGCTCTTACCGTGACCACCGCCCTGCAGAGTGTGCGCAGGGCGTTCCGTGGCGATTTCCGGGCGATTGCCAATGCGCTGGAGGCCGTCATCAACGGCGACTTCCTGCCGGCCTCGCTCACCGCCACTGCGGCCGAGATCAACGCGCGCGCCGACAATTCCGGCCGCGTGCTGATCACGACCGCGACAGTCTATGCACTGTCGTCTTCGGTGAATGCCGGTCGTCGGCTCGTGGTCAACACGAACTCGACGGTTGCGAACTCGATCACCGTGCCAACGGCAACCGGGTCCGGCGATGACTATGAGATCATCAACGGCATTGCCCAGACCCAGGGCTCGATCGTGTTTACCCGGGCGACTTCCACGCTGGACGTGTTCAAGGGTGTCGCTATCGCGTTCGACAGCTCCGCGCTGGCGACGCACGCGACTGCCTTCTCGATCACCAACGGCACGTCGATTACGTGGAACAACACTGGCAAGGGCGGCGGCGTCGGCAACGACCGCGTCTTCCTTGTCGACGAAGCGACCAATGTCTGGCGTGTCGAGGTGCGGTCGATCTGCATCGCGGCACCGGCATCGCCCTTCGCGTAAGGCAGAAAATCTTCCGACCGGGCGGGTTAAGCATCCGCCCGGTTCTTCCGAGGAGATTTCATGCG
>ERZ724505.418-NODE-418-length-27659-cov-21.549993_pt1 | contig 27659 bp, 62 predicted proteins | sample MGYA00376038_ERZ724505 | MGnify/ENA primary metagenome ERZ724505 (study PRJEB28724, sample SAMN07190884) | wastewater metagenome | isolation source: effluent of sewage treatment plant in Hong Hong | place: Hong Kong | collected 2016-03-17 ...
GCATTCTATCATGGAGCAAGCCGGGGCACTCAGAATTGTGTTAACTTAGCATCTAAGGCAGGTATCTCAGTAGACAAGTACTATGCTTGACATAGCAGATTGACTATGGTACACTTGAGTCTCAAGGCTAATTGGTGTTAGAAGTAGCACGGCTGTCTGAAGAACAGCAGGTCTAGGAGCGTTACCTAGGTTAGCCACTTGACAACATGCCCTCTGTAGAGATACGCTTTAAGGGAAGCGTTGAGTCGGTGGGACAGATATCCTTGTTGTCAACCGCAACCTAGTTAAGTTGTAAAACTGACTGTAAGCCATGAGCGCAAGGACGCACACGGGTCTGTAAAACCTGTTCCTTAGGATAGCCAGGAGCGTTACCTGGGCATGGCACGTAAGGAAGGTAAATCTGATAGGATCAGGACTGCCCTGCTAAGGCATGTGTGGAGCAATCCATTCGTTTCGAATACGATGCCTTCCGCATACAGTTCAAGTAGTGTGGTATAATTGAACAGTGACGACACATAAAGATCAGATAATTCAATTGCATAAGAGTGGCAAAACTTATTCTCAAATAGCAGAAATCCTTGGTTGTTCGAAAGGCACTATTGCCTACCATGTAGGTGCTGGGCAAAAAGAAAAAGCACATGCTAGAACGCGCGATAGAAGAAGCAGGATAAGAAAATACATACAGGAATACAAGCAGTCTAAAATCTGTATGGATTGTAAAGAAGATTATCCATACTATATGCTTGAGTTTGATCATCGACCCGATGAAAATAAAAGGTTTAACATTTCATCTGGACCGGTTACTGCAAGCATTGATGATATTGTAAAAGAAATAAGTAAGTGTGATGTGGTCTGTGCAAACTGTCACAAGATTCGCACTCACCAAAGACTTGTCGAAAGCAATGCTGGTGTGTTATACTTGTCAGAGATGTACTAAGATTTAAGCACAAGTGAAGGGAACTGGTATACCTCACTGATTCAAACTCAGTGGCTTGTGGGTTCGACTCCCACCTTGTGTACTCCACAGTAACTCAGTTGGTAGAGTAGCGCTCTGTTAAAGCGAAGGTCGCAGGATCGAAGCCTGCCTGTGGAGCGGGTGCGTTTTCGCAGAGGCTAAACAAGTTCCGCGCGGTAATTGTAAGAGTCAAGTGGGGCGCACCACCCGCCGTATTAGTACAATGGTAGTACGTAACGTTGCCAACGTTATAGCGCGAGTTCGATTCTCGCATACGGCTCGTGCCACTGGTGAAGTAGTAATCACGCAGTCCTTCCAAGTCTGAGTTGTCGGGGCAGTACCGACGTGGCACTCCAAGGGTCATAAGCATTAAGGTGATGCACTTGCCTCTTAAGCATGGGAAGAAGGATCGTTACCTTCATGGCCTACAGAAAGGAACGCGATGGCCTATTTAATCATCAGTAGATTTTCATCATCTTGTTCATGTGATAGTCGCAGTAGCGTTCATCCAACTGCTACCGGACATTATGAGAACATCGCTCCAGACTATCATAACAGTGGTGAGCCGTGTGGTGAAGAGTGGGAGTTTTACGTTTCATCATATGGAGTAGAGTTTAAAAATGCTAAAGTTCCGTGGAATCGAGATAGGATACAATGAATTTATATACTGATGGATTCAAAGACGGCTGGAAGGCCGGGTACGAGCAAGCAAGGAAAGACCTAACCACAAGTACAAATACTAACACGTGGCCTTGGCCTACAACAATGTGGTCAAGTACTCATCCATATCAAAAAGACCCCACTCAACTTAAACGAATCCTTACTAATGTCGCTAAGGCCCTAAAAGAACAGTCATTGTCTACTTGGCTTGAGACTACGATACCGGCACTTGACTCAACGCCACTGAGTATGATAGAATTAGGCAAGTTAGATGAGTTAGAGAAGTATGTAGACACATACTTTGATCCATCATATAGTTAAATAACGGGTGTATGGGAGAGTGGACGATCCCTCTGGACTTTTAATCCAACGCCGCAAGGCCACCGCAGGTTCGAATCCTGCTGCACCCACATGGAATATATAGTAAAAGACACAGCAGTCAATGCTGAAAGAGTACAAACACCTAGCGATGCATTTAGGGTTTATCAAAAGTGTCCTCTATTTGTTGCCATTATGGTATCAAAAGAAAAGAGCACTGGTGAAGAAGAGTATCTATTGGAGTTAGAAAACGAGCCTATCTTTGCTTACCCTGGCGATTGGGTGGTCTGGAACGACAAGAAAGCGTGGGTAGTTTCTAACAAGAAGTTTACAAAGAAATACGCTAGAAGAGATAATGCATCAATTGTGTATGGCCAGTCTGTCGGTGCTGTTACTCCACATAACTTGACCATTGGTACCAATACAAACTTTTAATGCCAGCCCCCCTAGCCCAATGGTAGAGGCAAACGGTTTAAGCCCGCTCAAGTGTCAGTTCGAATCTGACGGGGGGTACAAGGAGAACAATGTCTGACTGGAATGAAAGTTCACGTATACGTAAAGACTTTCGTCATTCACATGATGGGCCAGAAGTACCAAGAGGACATAAAAGCGTTGCTAAGAAAAAGACTGGTACTAGCAAATCTAAAAAACGTCGTCGCTGGTGCCAGGGAAAAGTGGGCAAAGAGCATCAACTATCACTAATTGGATATCCATACACATATGCTAAGTGTGACGTATGCAACATGACGGAGTATCGTTTACCGATTGAAGCATTAGCACAGGTGTACCCCCGAGCACAAACTTATCTAGACTATCATGAGTTGTGTAAGGAGTCTGGCCATACCTATAAGGTCTGTGAAGTTGGAGGTGGAACATGGTTCCGACGTTCAGTGCGAGTATGTGAAGTGTGTGGCAAATCTCCTGATCTTTGGAGTTGGGAAGATGTTGACAAACAGTATCCGGTATGATATGATGGCTACATGAGTGAAGATACACAAGACGCATTCGAACGTGGGTTCATGCTTGGATTTGATGAAGGTGTCAAACAGGGTAAGGAACTAGGTAGACAGATACCTAGACAAGACAGATATCCATGGCCACACAATCCTGTTATCTGGTGTAGTACTCAAACTCAATAAGCCCGTGTGGTGGAATAGGGATACACGCCGCGCTGGCACTCTTGGGAGACTCTTGACATAGTAGAGTAGATGTGCTATAGTAGTTCACGTAAGCCTGAGTAGCCCAACGGCAGGAGGCATGTGCCTTAGGAGCACAACAGTGTGGGTTCGAATCCCACCTCAGGTACATAGCCCATCGTGGCGCAACGGATAGCGCATTCGGTTTCTACCCGACTGGTTGGGGGTTCGAATCCCTCCGATGGGACTTTGCCTTCGTATACCCTAGCACTCCTAATGCTTTGAAAGGTTAATTGGATGCATGTGGGTTCGAATCCCACCGAAGGCTCTATATAGACAGATGGTACAAACATACTACTTGACAGACTGGCGTAAGTCTGGTATAGTGGAAACCACAGTAAGGATAGGCCAGCCGATAGGAGGCGGCAGCACTCTTGAAAAGTGCCTGCGGGTAAAACCGCGTGGGCGTTCGACTCGCTCCCTATCCGCGTCAACAATGTAGTCTAGCAGAAAGATACATGGCATGAAGCCAATGGTGGTAGACGTTGAGCGCTACGGTTCTCTTGGTGGAGAAGAAGTAGCGATGACGTTCGATGAAAACTCTATTGCTCACATCATGAGCGTCCTGACAGACCTGTATTCTGATTCAGAAATGGCAGTTCTGCGGGAGTATGCAACCAATGCGTATGATTCACATGTGGCGGCAGGAGTCTCTAAGCCAATTGAGGTTACACTTCCTACTCCGCTCAATCCTACGCTGACCATCACAGACTATGGCGTTGGCATGTCTAAGGATGATATTGTTAATATCTACTCTAAGTATGGTGCCAGCACTAAGCGCGATACTAATGAGCAAACTGGTACGCTGGGATTGGGTTGCAAGTCGGCATTGACTTACACTTCTCAATTCAAGGTTACTGCTATTAAGGATCACGTTAAGACCGTTGTGAGCGTGAGCCGCAATGTTGACGGTACTGGTGTGATGGAACTAGTTAGTTCTGAATACACCAGCGACGGCAATGGAGTATCAATTTCTGTGCCAGTTAACAATGTGTCTAGCATGGTAGAGAAGGCTGCATCATTCTTCCGCTTTTGGAAAACTGGTACAGTACTAGTAGATGGTGTTGCTCCAGTTGCTATTAATGGAGTTAGCGTTACAGACAATATTATCCTCACATCATCATTGGATCACGACATTATTGTGATGGGTAACGTTCCGTATCGTGTGTCTAACCAGCATGCCATTGTTGAATCATCGTCTCGCTGGTCATGGAAAGGGTACGGTGTAGTTGCCTGGGTGCCGATTGGCACTGTGGCTTTCACTCCTAACCGTGAAGATTTGCGGTACACAGATGCTACTACTTTGGCTATTAAGAAGTTGCGTCATGAGTTCTTGAAGAACTTTAATCAGCAACTTAATAATGCTATCGAGAACGCTCCTACTGCTGCTGACGCGGTTGCTCAGTTTGTAAAGTTTAGTGACAAGTACTCAAGCATTCAAGGCTTCCACCTCAAGAAGGAATGGAGGGGCCAGTCATTTGCCGGTATTGGCAAGATGAAGAACGTAGAGTTTCATCCTAATCGTTCACGTAATCAGGTAGTCACTCGTGGTGAAATGGACGAGAAGCGTGCCATTGATGGAACATTCATCACTGGATTCCCTGAGATTCAACTGACTTCATTCTACAAGCGGAAGATTCGTGCTCTTGGTATTACTGACACGGTTCGTCTTGTTCATGAACAAACGTTGCCAGATTGGTTTGCCAAGGCTACTATCTACACGTGGACAGATGTAAAGGCTGTCAAGTTGGGTAGCGGATCGTCGGGTCGCGGTGGCAACTATGGTCGGCAACTGTTCAAGGTGCTTGATAAGCATGGTTACTTTGGTGAGCAGGAAGGTCTAGACCCAGACCGCCCTATCTACTTTGATACGTTTGCTGACTACAAGGAAGAGGGACGTTACCTCAATCGCATCTTCGATGCCGACAGTGAGCAGATTGTGCTGATTAGCAAGAATCGGTGGGACAAGTTTGTTCGTGACTTCCCTCACGCCAAGCGCATCTTCGAAGGTCGTAAGATCAAGGAGCAGGAGTTTGTTGACAACGTACCTGCCGATGTGGTAGAGTCAATCATGATGCGACACAGGAACGTGCTGCGGGGACTGGACGAATCACGTATTGATGATCCAGACTTTAAGCGTCAGATCATCATTGCTAAGAAGGACTGCTCTGAGTGGGAACACAAGTTTAATGTGTACTCCCATCCGTTCAAAGAGGTTGACTCAGTGCTTCACCGCTACTCTATGGTAGACACGTGGTACATGTCTCGTCCTAAGAAGCACGCCCACCTATACATTTACATTAACGCTGTATACAATGAAATCTACAAGAATAAGGAATAACAATGGAGTACACGTACATTAAGAACGATGGTATTGAAACTATCGTTGCTCTGGTTGACGGCGAACTGTATACCGCCACCAATAGCCACCTGTGCTGGTTGACAATCAAGTCCAAGTGCGAAGATGGAACGGTCACGGCGACCGACTTCGATGCTGTGGAAACTATTGTTGACTACCTAGAGTTGGCAAACGGATTAACTGTTGAGGGTGGCAACCTCTATCTAGACGGTGAGCAGGTTCACGGTCTACTTGCAGATAAGATTGTTGACTCAGTGCGTGAAGGATTGGATGCCACTCCACTTGTTAACTTTATGAACAAGTTGATGGAGAATCCAAGCCGCAACTCACGGGATCAATTGTTTAATTGGCTTGACCGCTCAGGGTTTGAGTTGACCGATGATGGTGACATTGTTGGATATAAGTCAGTGATCAAGAATGGCGATGCGTACCTATCTGTTGCTTCTGGTACCGCGTCGGTCAATGGCTATAAGATCACAGGTCAGATTCCTCAAAGTCTAGATGATGTAGTTACCATGCCACGCAGTGAGGTCACTGATAATCCTGCCGACGCTTGCTCATATGGGCTACATGTTGGTACGCGGCACTATGCCGATCACTTCACTGGTGACACCGTACTGGTAGTGCATGTGAACCCTGCCGATGTGGTAAGCGTGCCGCATGATTCAGACTGTGAGAAGATGCGAGTATGCCGCTATGATGTAGTTGCAGTGTATGAGCCTGAAAAAGGTGCTTTGTCATGTGAAGGAATTATCTTCAATAGTTCATTCCTATCGAGTGCTCAGTACGATGGCTCAGACCTTACTATTAGGTTTAAGAATGGTAAGGAGTATGTGTATTATGACGTTGATGAATATGTGTGGAGCGGTCTATGCGATGCTGATTGGTTCGGCACTGCTAGCGAGTTTTTTATCAGCAACATTCGCAATGAGTACGAGTACGAACTGGTCTGAACCTTGACATAGTGGCCTAGGTATGTTACACTGTACTTAGGCCACTTAGTCATGCCGCTGTATACCCTCCCGCTACGAACGGAGTGAAAGGTTAATTGGACACATGCAGGTTCGACTCCTGTCAGCGGCACTCGGCCCCTATAGGTTAGTGGTAGACCTTCGGATTCTCAGTCCGGTAGCGACAGTTCGATCCTGTCTAGGGGTACAGGAGGTAATAATGAAAACAATTAAAGAAACAGCAGCGTCTGTAGCAGCAGGTTTAGGGTGTAGGTCGCAAGACCTTGAACAAGTTTGGTCACGTATGGAGACGTATTCTGTAAGCCTGACCGCTCGCAGTTTTGTAATGCAGGTAGCACAAGCCATGAAGGAGTGTGGACTCAAGCCCAACGAGGCTAACATTGAGACTCTTGCGAGCAGGCTTTGACAGACGTTAGTGAAATTATTGCAAAATTAGACTCAGGTCTACGTAAGCGTCTAACGTTGGGCGATGCAGTATCGTTTGAAACTCAAAGTCTGCCTAGCATGGGTTTGACCAGAGCGCTCAACGGCGGCTTTCCATATGGTCGGCAGGTTCTAATCTATGGAAGCAAGTCTAGTGCCAAGTCTTCATTTTGTCTACAACTTGTAGCAGATGCACAAGCCGAAGGCAAGGTATGTGCCTGGATAGATGCTGAAATGTCCTATGACACTTCCTGGGCTGAGCGCATGGGCGTTGATACTTCACAACTCATTGTCAGCGAAGCCCGCACCATTAACGACATGGTAGACGTTGCTACGCAGTTGATGAAGGCCGGGGTAGACCTTATAGTGGTTGACAGCATCACAAGCCTGTTGCCTGCTATCTACTTTGAAAAGAAGTCAGAAGAGTTAAAGGCATTAGAAAACACAAAACAAATAGGTGCGGAGTCACGAGACTTCTCCAACGCTATGAAGATGTTGAACTATGCTAATAACAAGACAAAGCCAACGCTGTTGGTCTTGATTAGTCAAACTCGCAATAACATTGGAGCGATGTTTACAACTCAGCAACCAACGGGAGGTCAGTCAGTCAAGTTCTACTCTTCTATTATTATTAAACTGTTCTCATCTGAGTCAGAAGGTAACGCTATCACTGCCAAGCGGGAGGTAGGAAATAAACTCATTGAAGAGAATGTTGGACGGAAGGTTAACTGGATGGTACAATTTAGTAAAACTTCCCCGGCATTCGTGTCAGGAGAGTACGATTTCTACTTCTCTGGTGACAGAGTGGGCATTGATAAGGAGGGTGAGACTCTTGATATTGCAATCAAGTATGGGCTTATTGAAGTTGCTGGCGCGTGGTACAAGGTCGGTGATGAATCGCTGCAAGGGCGATCAAAAGCAATTGACTATTTACGACACAATCGGGAGGTAAGGAATGGGCTGGAAAGGCAAATTGCGTCCCTATGACTATCTCTGTCCGAAATGCGGAGAGGCACCCACAGAGATTGATCCACTAGACTCAGTTACACTAACTGTTACTTGTAACAATGGGCACACATGGACTTCATGGGCGGTCAAGTGGTAGAGTACGGAACTAACGCTAGCGAGCAAGCGCTCATCAAACGTATGGGTGGTAAATCGCATAAGAACAGCGGTCGCGGGATGAAGAAGGCCGATGGTTCATGGAACAATTTTATTATAGACGTAAAGGAGGCGGGGCGTTCATTTACATTAAACACAGATGTATGGTCTAAGATATGCACTGACACGGCTAAGGTAGATATCCACAAAGACCCCGCGCTAATAGTATCTTTCACTGACACAGGAACTAAACTAGCAGTTATTGCACTAGACGTATTGGAGAGGCTTCTTGCTGAATCAGATTGACGATCTGTATAAGATCGCTGAATACATGGACGACAAAGAGTTACAGGACGCTCTTGAATTTGTTGCCAAGGTAATCTTGAAGCCAGACATTCCTATTGAGGTTGTGAGTAGAGAGTTAGTCAAGTTGCAGGCAATAGGCGCTAAGTGCGCGATGAAGGCTACGTACATGGCAAACGTAGACAAGTCTGATCGACCTCGTAAGAATTTGTACTATACAGCATCAGCAGAGATTGATAAGATCGTTAGTTCTTTGAAATACCTGTTGAAGTGAATGTGGTAGAATGATTGATATGTCAAAAAACTTGTTGAAGGTTCTCCTAGAAGAGCCTAGCGCTAGACCGTTTCCTGTAGCAGGTTTAGTAGAAAAGATTGAAAGCGGTTATTTATCAGATGTAATCAGCAAACAAAAGCCGCGTAAGAATTTTAGTCCTAGTTCTCTTGCTTACACTGCTGGTGGCGGTGGGTGTCCTCGATACTGGTATTTCAAATTCACTGGTGAAGATCAGATCAATGATACAGATGCTTACGCTGTAGCGAACATGAAGAACGGAACCCTGTCTCACTCGCGCATTCAGGACGCTATTGAAAAGGCCGGGATTGCAGTTGAGACAGAACTGAAAGTAACTAACGAAGACCCTCCGATGTTCGGATTTGTAGATAGTGTTATTAGTTGGTTACAAGAAGAGATTCCAGTAGAAATCAAAACAATGCGGGAAGAGTCGTTCCAGTACCGCGTTAATTCTAATAAAACTCCAAACTATCATAAGATGCAGTTGCTATTTTACATGAAGTTGCTTAATAAAAAGCGCGGCATTTTCTTGTATGAATCAAAGAATAGCCACTCGCTCCATGCCATTCCTATTGAAATGACGAAGGAAGATGAAAAGTGGCTAGAACAAACGTTCGAATGGATGCGAACGGTCAAACGAGCCTTTAATGAAAGTGAATTGCCAACAAAGCCATACAGGTCAAACTCCAAAGTATGTAAAAAATGTCCGTTCCGCAATGTATGCGCTGACGCTGGCAAGGGGGTAGTCAAAATTCCAGCGTTGGAGCCACTAAGTGAATAGATGCTCTTGGTGTGATGCAGAGTTTGTTAAAGACCATCCTCAACAAATTTACTGTAGTATTGAATGCAGAACAGAAGCGTCTAAAGAGTCTGCTAGAAGATATGCAAAGGTAGCCAAATATAAGGCTAGAGTAGGAAAGAAGCGACTCTGCAAAACTTGCAAGACTCCACTCAGTGTATATAACGATCATCAATTATGTAGTGTATGCTATGTAAAAAACGACGCGGTACGCAGAGCACTCAAGAACATTAAGGCTTATATCGACTATGAAAAACAATGATTTATCAAGGTTCTTAGCACTTGACTGTGCAACAACCAATACCGGATTTGCTCTCTTTCATAATGAAGTGCCAGTTAAATATGGCAAGTTACACTTCGATGGTCATGCTGAATACGACAAGGTGATCAGTGCTGCTCAGACAATGTATGCTTTTGTCAAAGAGTTTCCTGTCAGTACTATTGTGATCGAATCATCGTTCTTTGGTACCAACCCTAAAGTGGCTACCAACCTTGCACTTTCTCAGGGTGCCGCCCTTGCTGGAGCATCCCTGGCCGGTGTGACGCACATTGGCAGCGTGGTTCCATCGCAATGGCAGCGGGGCATTGGCAACGCACTCTTGACAAGAGAAGAGAAGGCTGCTATCATGAAGGAGTTCCCAAAAAAATCTGCCTCATGGTACAAGACCTTTGGGAGGACACTACGAAAGACAAGGACTGTTGATATTGTTAATGACCGCTTTGACCTTGCTGTCGGAGATTACGACGTTGCTGACGCAGTGGGCATCGGACTCTATGTATCAATTAATCCAGAAGGTGTTTCATGGTAAGGAGTTCTAAACTATATGCCGACAGGTCATGGCTGTGGTGGGCATATCACACCATGAAGTACACACCAGAAGAGATTGCAAAAATCTCTGGCAGTTCAGTACCAACAGTTTATCGGTACCTAAAACAATATAAAATAATCAAGTAAGGATGAGAAGATGGAAATTGCAGTAAAGATTCTACAGTGGGAATTGCAAGACGCACTTAGTGCCGAGGCAGAGCAAGGCTACGTTGATTCACTACGTCATGCTATTATGGTTCTGAACAAGAATCTGTTCCATCAGAAGATCATGGGATCAGACCCAACCAACAAATACTATGCCAAGGCAAGTTAAAGGAACAACCAAATTTGGATGGTGTTTAACCAACAACCATACACAATGCTGGAAAGAAAACCGTGGCTTGACTTGTAGTTGTAACTGTCACAAGGAGAAGCGTGCAAAAAAGAAAGCAGTACAAGCCACCAAAGTCAAGACTGGAAACAAGCCCAACGTTCGTACTAGGAAATCGTGAAGTTACGGCTGGCGAAGTTGTCAAAGTCTATGGCATCCACGGAGTCAAATTCAAAGTTATCGGACTAGTAACTAATACTCATACTGGCGTTCAATGGGTAGACGTATACGAACTATCTAAGGGAGTACCCGCTCAGACCAGGGCATTTTATCCAGATAAAATTAAGTTATTGCCTAAGAGACGCAACAAGAGAAAAGTGGTATAATTCCCTTATGGCAAAAAATGAACTTGATCTGATGATGGAACACGCTGATGAAATGGATCAGGTTGTCAAAGAGCATTGGAAAGGCAGTACTCCCACAGAAATAGCGGCTCTTCTTAAAAAGCCCCGCGCTAGAGTGGTGGCATTAATCACCGAGTGGCAGACGCTAGCCTCTAAAAACGAAGCGCTACGCGGGAGGGCACGAGAAGCCCTAGCAAATGCCGATGCTCACTACTCTAAACTAATATCAAAGGCTTATGAAGTTATTGACGAAGCCGACCTGAATAGCAACTTAAGTGCTAAAACAAATGCAATCAAGTTGATTTCAGACATGGAAGCCAAGCGCATTGATATGCTTCAAAAGTCTGGAATGCTTGAGAATAAAGAACTTGCTGAGGAAATGATGGAGACTCAGCGTAAGCAGGAAGCGCTTGAGGCAATTCTGAAAGACGTTGTGGCCGGTTGTCCTCGCTGTCGCATGGAGGTAATGCAAAGGCTTAATGACATGTCTAACGATCCCGTGATTGTAAGGCAGGTTCATCCAGACGATGTTTGATAAGTTCTTAGAGGCTCTTGACGACGATCCATTTGAAGAGTACCCCGTAGGAGTTAAGGAGTTTGTAGAGGGTGAGAAGTTTCTTAACCACCCACCGCTATCAGACATTCAATACAATGCAGTAGAGTGCATGAGTCAGATTTACTATCAAAAAGACCTTGAGCGCTTCATGACTGGCACTGAGGCTTACGATCATTACAAAAAGTATACTAAGACAGAGGTGATTCTTCAACTTGGTAAAGGATGCCATGGAGCAGACAATCCAGTGTACTCTCCTGAAATCGGCACCTGGATTCCCATTGCTGAGCACGCCGGTATGGTTGAAAGCGACGGGGCGAAGTATGCCACAGAGGCGTTTATTGAAGGTAAAGACCAACTTTATGAGGTGACATTTGGTAACAACATGAAAGAGGTTGTGTCTGGTGACCATAAATACCTGGCCGCTCACAGACCCAACATTAAAGACATAGATGATTATGAATTTATTCAAGTGAATCAACTTAAGCCTAACGACCGGGTAGCCTGGAACAGAAACTACACCGTAGTTGATCCGGTTAAAATACCATTAGAGCATGCTGAAATTCTGTCTATGTGTGCGAACAAGTATGAAGTTGATGATGAAGGACGAGTTCACTTCAAAGTTCACTACTTTCATAGCAATCTGAAGGATAAATTAGTAGCCGACTTCCAGGCCACTACGACATATGAAACTGCCACGGTAACAGACGTAATGGTAGACGATCAACACTTCCTTAGCATTCTTGATCAGTATGGAATGCTGGTGGGGCATAATGATAAAAGGATTCCTAAACAAGTATTCAAGTCTGATAACGACACTCTTACTTACTTCTTAAAGAAGTCTTTTGAATATGTAGGCAACGTTGGCATTAGGTCGTCTGGTAGGCACGGATACCAACTAAGGCAAATGCCGCCAGGGTACGGCGAGGACATTGCTCATGCTGTTATGAGAATAGGAGTCCTACCATCCATTCTCGTTCTGGAAGATATCTTTATGTATGGGCCGTCTCGCATTAGGTATAACGTATTTGTTGATGCGTTCCCAATGAACAAACTCATGGCTGACGTTCTGGGCGAAGAGCATGTTTGGCAAAACGCTAACAATTACGAAGTACGCAAAGGCCCAATCATTACCGACGACTACTTCCTTGTTCCTATTAAAACTATTAAGCCATTGGAATATGGAGAGTACTGGACAAAGACCGTACCGGATACCGGATGGTATGTAGGCAATGGGCCAGTGTCCTCTAATTCAGGCAAGGACTTGCTATCCACTATTGCTGTGTCTTATGTGGTATACAAGTTGCTCTGTCTCAAAGACCCGGCGCGTTATTACGGCAAGCCGAGCGGGGACGCAATTGACATTATCAACATTGCTATTAATGCTCAGCAGGCCCGTAACGTTTTCTTCAAGGGACTTAAGAACAAAATATCTCAGTCTCCTTGGTTCGCTGGTAAGTATAACGATACACAGGAATCAATCGCTTTTATTAAGTCTGTGACAGCATATTCTGGACACTCTGAACGTGAGTCTCACGAGGGGCTAAACCTGATCATGGCAGTACTTGACGAGATTAGTGGATTCGGTGAGGCCAGCGCGCTCAATGAGCAGGGAAAGAGCGCTCAGAACATTTATGATGCGTTCCGTGCCTCTGTAGACTCCCGATTTCCAGACGGCATTGGCTGTGTAGCATTGCTCTCATTCCCCCGTCACAGAGAGGATTTCATTACAACTAAATACAACGAGGCCATTGCACAAAAAGACGTTGTTGTTCGCAAGCATCAGTACATAATTAATGAAGAGTTGCCGCCTAGCGAAGACAATACGTTTGAAATTGAATGGGAAGAGGATCACATTAAGACTTATGTACTGCCGGATATCTGGGCCATTAGGCGACCATCGTGGGACGTTAACCCAACACGACATATTGACAATTACAAGAACGCATTCTTTCGTAATAAGATAGACGCTCTTCAGCGATTTGCTTGCATGCCTAGCGATATCTCTAAAGACTCATTCTTTAGAAGTATTGACAAGATTGAAACTGCTATGGCTATTCGTAATCCTGTTGATAGAACTAGGCGCATTGAAGAGTCATGGAAACCAGACCCAAATGTCACATACTACGTTCATGCCGACCTCGCCCAAAAGCAGGACAAGTGTGCTGTAGCCGTGGCACATGTTGAGAAGTGGACTAATATTGAAGGCCCACATGGGTATAAAGAGACTGTTCCGTTTGTTGTTGTTGATATGCTAGCATGGTGGGAACCCAAGGTAGAAGGCCCGGTAGACCTGTCAGAGGTTAAGCGATGGATCATTAACCTAAGATCACGAGGATTAAATATCGGCTATGTGTCATTCGACCGCTGGGGTAGTTTCGATCTCATTAGAGAATTGAAAGACCGTGGATTCAACTCTGATACGCTGAGCGTAGCCAAGAAGCACTACGAAGACTTTGCTATGATGCTATATGAAGAGCGAGTTCTCATACCTAAAGACGATACGCTGTATGATGAGATGCTTGCACTTAAAGTAATTAAGAACAAAGTTGATCACCCTCGCAAGTCTAGCAAGGACTTGTCTGATGCTGTGACCGGAGCAATATATAATGCTATTAGCAAGACTCCACGCAATGTCAACCAAGTGGTTGAGGTACACACCTGGGCACCGTCTAAGCAAGACAGAGACGAGCAGCGTGAGCCAGAGTACACTAGTGAAGAGCGTAACGAGGCTGCGACTTGGCTTCGTGGGCTAGGTGTGCTATGATGAGGATAGTAGTACTACCAGCGCCTCTTGGCAAGTGGCATGGATGGTTGTATCTAGATGAAGACATGCTGTTCTCTGTCGTTGGGCAGCGACCAGGGTGCGTAGTTCGTGATCTATTAAATTGGGCACAGTACAACTACGCATCACCTACTAAACAAGTTACATTGGAGATCACAGAATATGAATGAAGAGTACAATCAGATTAAATCTATGATGGAGCGAGGCTACTTAGAAGAGTGGGTAGATACCAATGGAGCCAAGCGTTATCAGATTACTCAGAAGTTTAGAGAAGATCATCCAGAAGCCGCTCGCGAGTGGGACACTATAATTGACGAAGCGGTTGCCAGCCTTTGGCAAAAGGGGTGGCTAGAAACAATCTTCGAAGACAATGGCGACGTTAGTATAACATTGACTCAAAAGGTGTTTACTGATTCACCAGAAGAGTTATCAGAGGTAGAATATGCTATACTGACTTCTATAATCGAATGGATGCTGAGGAACCGTGGACGATAATTTAGAGACAATGATTAACGATGGATCACTTGAGCAGGACGGCTTTGATGAAAACGGAGAGCCGCTGTTCAGAGTGGTGCCTGAGGTATGCAAAGAACTTCACCCGCGCGTGTACCATGAACAATACGGAAGTTTTCTATCATCGGTCAATGAACTGTGGCAGAATGGATACTTAGACCTTTCATTTGAAGATGACGATATAGTAATTCATTTAAATGAGAGGTCCACAAAGCCGGGAAGCGACCTAAGCAAGGAACTGGCGTACACCCTGTCAGAAATTGTGCGGGCACTTAACGATTAGGATTGAGGGTGAAACCTATATTATCAGCATTGGCTTTAGTGACTGGTATAGCGGTGGCATACGTTGCTCACGCTACAGTTAGGGCTATTCAACGCATTAATAAAGAGACTATTTATTCACAGATGGAGTTAGTAAGTATATTCGGCAAGCGAGTTGAAGATCAAGAGTTGCCAGAAGATGAAGAGGGCACTAGGATAGTCATTGCCGAAGGAAGGGCATACTGGATTGAAGATGCTGCCATTATGACCGCCCCGGTAGATGCAGAGGACAACATCGACTTTGACCTGGCAGCAGAGTACAATGCCATTGACGCACCGCGCTCAGAACTTACCAAAATAATGTTCATATTAGATAATCTGAAGGAGGATACATGAACGACGACGACCTAAAGTTGGTTGTTGACTATTTCCGCAACAAGGCTAGCGAACTAGAAATGGCTAACCTTGATCTACAGTTGCAGTTGCTTAAGACACAAAAGGAACTCAACGAACTCAAGGGCGATTCGCCTGATGAAAGTTCTGATTAGCGGAAGCAAGGACTTTGACGACCCCCTGGTGTTTAGACGCGCTATGGGGGTTGTCATGTCCGACCTAAATGATAGCGAGTTAGTGCTTCTGCTCGCTGGTAGTTATAAGACTAACGAGTTAGCAAGGCAGTTTGTTAACCTTACAGAGTCTTCGTTTTCTTCTAGAGGAATGAAGATCAATTACAGGCATGTTCCTCCTACTGACATACCTTGGCACGAGGTGGATATGGTGGTATGCTTAGTCAAACCTCCCAAGAGCAATACAGCGCTTGGGTATGAAGCCGAATCCATGAACAAGGACGTTCATGTATTTAGATATTAAGGACAAGAATGCAAATTACTTCACTTGATCGTATGGAATCAATTGTTAATTCAAAGTCTAACCTCGCATGGGATGGCTGGGACGTTCTCTCTTATACCAGAGACAACGCTGGGTTCTTGAAAAAGAATGGGGTCTATAAGAATGGACGTTGGCACACTGTCAAGCGGTTCTCTCCAGATCGTGATGGATGGTCTATTCCTGATCGGTGGGCGACATGAAATGGAAAGAATTAGCGGCTTGCCAAGGCGAAGATACCGAAGCCTTCTATGACATTTATGAAAATAATCCAGACGTTCGCCCAGCAGTTGATAAAGTCTGCATGAACTGTCCTGTACAAAAAGACTGCTTTGCAGCAGGAGTGTCTGGTAAAGACTATGGTGTCTGGGGCGGGGTATATCTTTCTGATGGAGAGATTGATGCCACCTTCAATAACCATAGAACCAACACTCAGTGGGCCGAACTATGGGAGAACTTGACAATGGAGAAGAATGTACTATACTGACACAATGCGTAGGGCGTTCAGGTCTGTCCCCCTGCCTAACGACAAGTTAAAGTTAGAAGTTATTGATAACGACGACTTCCTTACTCTCAAACTTTACTTGGAGCCGCTGCTCAAGATGACTGGCGAAGAGCGTAAAGAGTCTGTTATCTATACATTGATGGTAAAGGAAGCCCTAGAGCAAGCCGGGGCAACTGTGCTAGTGGTGCGCGATGCTGAACCCAAGTGAGTGTGCAATCTGCCGCCTAGAACTATCCGACAGACTACTTGACAACAGACCTGACAATCTGGTAGAGTCTGTATATGCGTTCGTAGCGGCGTTCCAGACTGTAGCAGACTCGTTTGGATTCACGTTGTACGACGCGGTAGAAACGGTAATTAACGAACTACATGAGGAACACCATGCATAAGACACCGCTGTCATGCCCCTATTGTAGTGAAGGCCTAGTTGTAGAGGACGACACCGTTACATGCTGGTCGTGTGAGGTGTCCTGGGATGAAAATGGAATGCCATGGAAATAACTGTTGTTAACGTAGTCAAGACGGTAGATGAACTAGTGTCACATCTTAGTTTGATGTCTAAAATAGCAGACGCAGACAACATTAATGTAGAACGTATTGGAGAGTATTGCTATCGAAATTATGTAATTACCACTACCTTCGACAGTGCCGAAGTAGATACGATAGAGTGTGGCAATCACATGGGAGGCTACCCGCTTGATCTTCTGGTAAGCCTTCACAGCCATGACGATTGATGCCCGTGGCATCCCAACCGCTGGGTGTCCGGTATGCGGAGGAAACATCTTAAAACTAGATGTTATCTTTGATGAAGAAGCAACAATATCTTTTTACATGTTAGATGCAGAGTGTTCTCAGTGTGGAACACTCTTGACAGCAATCACCCCCTGTGATATATTGGAGCCATGATGACAGACGAGCAAGAAAAGGCGCTGCGGGACTTCAACTCAGCCCGGCAGGCGCTACAGAAGGTGGGGGCAGGCAAGGCTGCCCAGGGATACGAAAACGCCTACGGAGAAGCGTATCAGCGATGTGTTCGCCTTGGTTTGATGCCACAAATTAGAAAAAAGTATCGTTAGGAGCAATGATGGATAACGAAGCAAAAATTAACTTGATGTGGGCCATTGCAGTTACTATTATATTGACAACGTTTCTCGTTGGTTGCTTTGTAGTTGGATTGAACGTCAGTAAAGCATCGTACGTAGAGCAAACAAACAGAGTCAATAGTTGTCTCAACAATGGGATGCAATGGGTAGAAAGTAGTTGTGTATCAAAATGATTAAACTGGTAATTGACGACTGGCGCAGAATGTTCGATGATGAGCCATTGTTTACACTGTTCATAACTCTTGTGGGCGCACTGCTTGTAGCAGTACTATTTATTTTAGTAGTAGGCGTCCCAGCATCTATTGTATTCGGCGGGGAGCAGCAACAGTGTCAAACTCAGGGAGAGTTGAAGTGAATAAACAAACGGTAGTTATTGATGGTGTAACATATGAAAAGACAACAATTGGTGGTGAGTCCGTGCTCAAAGAAGTTAGCAAGCCGAAATATAGGTTTGAGTTAACTGAACCGCAAGCACAAGCAGTACTCGCCGCATTAGATATTATGACTAATAGTGATGACGTTGAGACAACCTCTGTATTTTGGTACAACTTTGACAAAGGTTGCTATGAAAGCGTCAATGACGAATATTGTGTAATTGCAGAAGGTGTCCGTTCTATGATATTTGACGCTGGAGTTGATGGTGCGTATACTAAAAATTGGTTTAAGGATTTAGTATGATTAAATATATTGGAATTGGCATTGCAGGATTGGCATTGGTAGGTTGCACTCAGGCTGCCCCCGCTCCTGTTGTAACGGTAACGGCCCCGGCACCTACGGTGACCGTACCAGCGCCGGTACCGACAACGAACGAGTATCAAGATGCTATGGACTATGCATGGAGTACTCTGACTGGTAATGAGCGTAGCAGTATTTGTGCATTGTTCAATTACGATCCTCAGGGTGCTTGGGATGCATTCAGTGAGAGCGGCAGTGACGTACCTCAAAGTGAATTCAATTCATTTCTTAGTAGGAAGTGTTCATTCTGATGACTGTTAACACAGAAGCCTATTGGAAGGGCGTTGAGATAGGCAAGACTCTTGACTCACTTAAAGAAAAGATTGAAAAGTTAGAGCAGGAACTAGCAGAACTTAATCAGACAGCAGTGCCACAGTGGCGAAAGTTGGTTGACGATAAGAGGCCGGGGCTTAATACTACTTATCCCATGCAAGTAGTTCTAGGAGCACTAGGCAACATTGAGGCTAGTAACGCAGTAGAAGCCAACCTTGCTCGTATTATTGCTCTGTGTGAGCATCAAATAGGAGATCGTATAGACATTACTTATTATGGCTCTTGGAGCAATCCAAGTGTATTTAAATTGATGTGTTGTCTAGCGGTCACCGCGTACGGACAGGTCGTTAACATGTCCCCAAATTATACTCAATGGAGTAAGTTGGGGCATTATGCAGCAGTCTGGCTTAATAAAATCTTGGAGGAGAAGTGATGACCGACGCGGAGAAAATCGAGGCGCTGCGAAAGTGGGCAGAAGCCGCAGACCGCCCGTCGCTGAACGATTACTACCTCATCGCGGTGCGTCAGGTCCGCGACATCATCGACCCGCCGAAGCCGCGCTGGCGGGAACTGGTCGGTCAAGCGGCAAAGGTTGTCACTGACAACCCTCTTGAGGGCGTGCTCAAGCACCTGTCAGTGATCGCGTATAACCCATCCCCGGAGGGACTTGAGTGGAATCTCGCCCGCATCGTCGCGATCTGCGAGCAGGAGGTCGGTGACGGCTGGGAAGCCGACCCTGACGAGTGGGGCGACACGGTCACGATGCACGATCTGCTGGGAAGGTTGGCCTGCTTGGAGTACGACGACCATGCCATGCGGCTTGGCAAAGTCACTGACTGGCAAGGGTTGGGTCATGCCGCTGCCGCGTGGCTCAGGTCGCTTACTGACGGCGGTACGGCCCATGAGTAAGCGCAAACTCACGATGCAAGAGTTACGTGACTACCTAGTGGGCGGCACACGTCACGTCGATTACCGCGTAATCATGGCCCTTGACTACGGGCTGACCACTGATGACTTCGACCGCGATGTGCCGGAAATAGTCAAGGCGGGGTGGGAGAAATTGCACCTCTCATACACATCGCTGTTGTTCGACATAAACACCTTCATGGACTTGATCGAGGGTGACTCGTAATAGTTGAACGTAAACTTGAAGATGAACGTTACAATCACGGACCCGCTCATGAAATTCACACCATGCTTGACAACGAAGGTTGGCTGTGATATACTACAACATATGTCCGAGTAGAGAAGTTAGGTTATCTCGTCACTCTCATAAGGTGAAGATCGCGGGTTCGAATCCCGCCTCGGCCACTGGTAAGTAACTGTAAGGTTAAATTCATGAAACAATGCAAAAAATGCCTCTTTTTGCTGGAAGAAACTGACTTTTGGTTTTCGAGTAACGCTCATGGAAAATACTTACGCAACGTATGTAAAAAGTGTATAAAAGCAACCAGGCGCGTTGGTGATGCTAGAGAGATTCTTCCAGTTGTTAATGGTATGAAGGAGTGCGGAACTTGTAGGTTAATAAAGCCCATTAACGAGTTTTACTATAAAAATAAAAAACCTACTAAACATTGTAAAGTATGTACTCGTCAAAAACGAAGAGAATGGTGGACCGCAACCAATCAAAGTGGTAAGCAAACGTATCTTAGACATGGATTGACTAAAGAAGAGTTTGACGATCTTCGTAATAAATATGATGGCAAGTGTTGGATATGCAAGGATAAAGATGGGGTGTATATTGATCATGACCATAATTGTTGCGATAAAGAAGTAGGTTGTGTGCGATGCGTTCGGGGTTGGCTGTGTGTCAGATGCAATACTGCGTTGGGATACATAGAGTCATACCAAAGCAAAATGGATGAGATTGTGTTATACTTATCTAATACAGGAGTATAGTCTAACGGTTAAGGCACCACTCTGATACAGTGGCAATGAAAGTTCAATTCTTTCTACTCCTACTCCCGGTTGGTCTAATGGCATGACGCTTGACTCTGACTCAAGAGAACGAGGATCGTTACCTTGGCCGGGAGCGTAGTCCAGAGTAGTCTAATTGGTAGGACACGGGTTTTTGGTACCCGGCAGTATTGGTTCGAATCCAGTCTCTGGAACCACTTGACAGACATGGCGACACATGCTATGCTGTAGATACAACAAAACAACATGGCCCTTTAGTTAAGTGGCATAACAGCAGTCTTACACACTGCTTTCGGGAGTTCGATTCTCTCAGGGGCTACTATACAGACAACGGAGTGCTGTACTGTAGAGCGGATAGTCACAACACTACCCGCGTAGATCGGAAGCGTGACGCAACCAGAACTACACAACTTAACATGATTGTTGTGAATCGTGAGCGGGTACTCTAGGTAGATTGAATTCTCTACTGCAATAACTAAATAGGTAGGCATGGACTTCGGTACGTGACCTACCATAAGCGGGTGTAGCCAAGTCTGGGAAAGGCATTTGTCTTATATACAAAAGATCGCTGGTTCAAATCCAGCCACCCGTACACGGAGGCCACTGACGCTACGGAGGAATGGTGGATGAGTTACTGAATGTTAAAGATGTTGGAATTACCCCGACAACTTCAATCAAAGACTCACAGCATCGCATAGAAGATAAACTTGTTGCAATGTTTAGGGCGGAAGGCTGTGCCTATGACGACATTCTCTTTTACTGGATAGAACAAGATAACGGAAAGTACACACTCACAGGATATGGCGTTTGGAATGACTAACGTAGAGTTGCCATTGATGATGGTGCAACTGCGCCAAGCACAAGATAAAATAAATAAACTAGAGTCTATACTTGATAACATTTATGATATCTGCATGGATACTGAGATTGATCTACCTCTTGCAGACATAGTTGCTGTTCTAGAGAAAAGATAGTAATATGATTAAGTTGTCAGATTTAATCGACCTTTCTCACGATGCCCCGGCAGGAGAAGAGATTTTACAGAAATGTCTAGAGATAGCAGAGTTGCTACTAGAAAAGAACATTGCTTATGGCAACTCAGCCCTGGAACCAATTAGAATATTTTCTAAGGCATCAACATCTGAGCAGTTGCTCACGAGAATTGACGATAAATTAAATAGATTAAAAAACGGAACAGAATACAAGAGCGAAGATACAGTCAATGACCTTATTGGCTATTTAGTTCTTCTCAAGATTCAGTATGCGAGGGAAAGTGTTCAAGCGTAAGTGGCATCTGCATGCCACCCCAACAAGTAATGAGTTGTTCTCAACGTATCTTTCAGATATGATTAACAATGATGACTATGCATTCTACACTAAACTAGGAGCGCAGTCTATGGCTATTGACCTTACCACCGCATTCTATGGCAAGGTATTTGTTACGGTAGTACGATGAAACAGCCAGAGTTGACATTAGAGTTCGCCCCCGGCGATAGCATCTTTCCAACATTGGGTGGTAGATATATAGTGACAGACGTTGACTATGCTAATGAAATTGTAAAGTGTTACCGATGGAGCGTTTATCGTGAAGGTATGTATAGTGCCGAGTTCTCAATGGTAGAGGCTTTGCGGTGGTACGCAGAGCGTGACGGAGAGTGTATTCGTAATCCTTGGAGTAGGCCATGATTACAGCCAAACTAACCGCTCCACCGATGTTCGGTGAAGTGCTAGCAGAAGTGTTAATAGTATGTGATGAATGTCGTGCTTCAGAGAAGCATGAAGATGTACTATTCTATTCAGATAATCCAGAGCGTGACATGGTATATGAACTTAAGTCTGGATCGTATTGGGAGCCGTGGAGGGCACTCAACGATGCCGTCCTATGCAACGAGTGCTACAATAAGCGCTGTTTAAGGCGGCACCCTATTGACAACCACCAGTGCATGCTATATGCTGGTCATGAAGGCGATCACGAGTGCTGTAAAAAGCACATGTTTTATTAGGAGAACGATGAGTGAACGACGCCCGCACTGGGACGACGACCTGACTGATGCGGTGTTCAGGGCGCTGTCGCACACCTACCGCGCCCAAGGGTGGGCTGGCGGCATCGCAATTGACCTTGATGAGTCGGTCTACCCGCTCATCGCCGCCGTTGAGGACTGGCAGGCGGAGAAGCGTAGGGGCGAGGCTGCCTTCTCGTGGCTGATGGCACGGGATGCTCGCCAGGAGGCCGCGATCCAGCGGGTGCGGGAGTTGCACACTCCTTACAGGATCATGCTTGGGAGCGTCCCGACAGATACCAACTGCAATGGATGCAACCGCACATATCCATGCCCAACCATCCGCGCCCTGGACGGGGACGGCGATGAGTGAGGGCAGAACACGCCGCGCCGCGACTGGTTGCGGGTTTCAGAAGGCAGACGATGATCGGGAGCCGGGCTGGTTTTGCGTGATCCATCAGTGCTGGTCTGTGAAGCCCGACCTGTGCCCGATCAACCGAGTGCTTCTCATCAAGACCCTGGATGCAGCGTCTGGTGATCGGTGGGCCGAAGGCTATAACGCGGCGCTTTACAACGCCCGCCACGCGCTTGGCTGGCTGGACGACGGTGAGCGCTATGACTGAGCGACGAGCGCACTGGGATGACGAGGTTCATACCGGTCTTCTGTACGAGGCATGGGGGTTGATTGCGAACGCCTACCTTGCTCCGCTGAACTGGCACGGGGACGACCTGACCGATCAGCAACGCGAATGGGTGGCCGCAGCGGAACAGTGGCGCGACAGGTGGCACGCCACGATCCGCGCACTGGACAGCACCGATGAGTAAACACCGAGAACGCCCCCATACTCGAACTACACCGCTGAAAGGGATGAACTGAATGTTTAGTAACGGCACCGAATGGGACGCATGGAACGCCGCCTGGTGTGAGACGTGCGTCCACGACACGAGCGGCCCTGAGGATGGGTGCTGGATCATCCTGGCGCTAATTCTGGGCGAGAAGCCGGACGAGGTTGGTCCCGGCCCGTGCTACAGCCCGCAGACCGTCGCTTACTGCACAAAGTACAAGCCCCGTACCCGCCCCAAGTATCGCGCCCTCAACGGCGGTGACGCAGAGCCAGAACTCGACATCTCCATCAGTTCTTACGCCAAGGAAGCCGACGACGGTGAGGCGATGTGGAACGACGGCGGTGACGCATGACTGAGCAGATACGCGCCATGTTGCGGTGGTTGCTGGACGAGGGACACATCACCCCGATGGGTGTACGCCAGATCGAGAAGATTCTAGACAGTAACGGAGGTGCCGAATGAGTGAGTGGCATCGCGCGGCCAGCGAGGCTTTGAAGCATGACCGTGCCGTCAGCAAGAGCAAGAAGCGGCGCAAGTCCAGAGAGGCTGAGATCAAGGAACTGAAAGCCGCCGTCGAGCGGGTGCGGGAGGTGGTAGAGCACGACGGATATACAGTCACGTTGCCAACTGCGAACTGGAACACGCAATTGGAGAGTATGGACGACCCATACCGGGCAGAGGTTGTTCTTTCTGCCGACATATTGGAAGCCCTGGAGGTTCCGAATGAGTGACGACTGGATCGCAGCAGACCGGGATCACCTGTTGCGAATGGAACGAGAAAAGACAGCCAGGACAGTCGCACGCTGGCAAGGTGCCGGATATGTAGCGGCGGCGATTGCCGTGGCGGCGGTACTTCTGGGCAGTGTGTACGCAATGTGGTCAGTGGTGCAGAACAACGCGGAACGCGCGTCCGCTGAACGTATCGCCTGCCAGCAGAGCGGCGGGACGATGTTCGACCTTACAACCGGGCAAGTGTGCCTACGACTAGAAAGGAATGCCGGATGATTTGCGTGGAATGCGATAGGCCAGCGACATATTCGCACATTGAGGACACGGTGACTACATACTCGTGCGAGCGCCACCGCTGCCAGGCCTGTACCGCCCTGGACGGTGCCAGCGACAGCCTCATGGCGACACTTACCGCCCTGCGGGATCGCCTACGGGAACAACACCTGCACGGGGCTGATGCTCTAGACGCTGCGATAGAGCGTCTGGCCGCGATCAAGCGGGTGCGGGGGATATGCGAAGTGACTGTTGAGAACGCGGACCAATTCTACGAAGTGTGGGACAAAGACCCCACTGCGGCGCAAGTTCCCTACGGACAGTGGATGGTCGCTAGGCATATCCTCCGCGCTCTGGACGGTGAGCGCGATGGCTGAATGGAACGGGTGCTACTGCGGTGAGTTCGCTCAACCAACCATCGCGCCAGACGAGTTCGGGGAGACGTGCTTTCACGAACACGACAAATGTGAAGTGCCGACGACCAAGGTGCCAGACCAAACGGTGATACGTCTTCTAAAGCAGAAGGTAGATGCGCTGACCGAACGCGCCGAGAAGGCCGAAGCCGATGCGCTGGTACTTATCGCTAACAACGAGACATTGCAGCGGGAAGCAAAGGATGCATGGCGGCGCGTCGATGAATACGCGCGGGTAGTTCAGCGAGTGGTGGGGGTGTGCGAGGACAAGTACGTCGGCCCACCCACCGAATACGGGCAGGGCTTCCAAGAGGGCTACAACGACGCGCTGGGTGTTGTGCAGGCCGCGTTGAATGCAGCCACATAGAGGACGAGGTGTTCACCGACTTCGGATGGGACGGCGAGGTGGAGCACTGCCAAGAGTGCGACTACGTACCCACAGATGACGAGCCCTGCCCGACGCTGGTTGCCTTGAATACTGCAACGTGGCTCAGGTCGCTTACTGACGGCGGTGCGGAATGACGATCTGATTGGTTATTTAATTCTTCTCAAATTACAGTACGCTAAGGAGAACGATGATTGACTATACGTGTAAAGAATGCTTTAAAAACTAGAAAGCCTTACTGGTGGTGACCTATCAATTGGGCTATTGCGTCCGTTGCCATGTCACACCACGTTTCCTATGATGAGTTTGAAGAAAACCTATTTAAGCACTCAACTCACAAGTGACATTGCTCACAAAACGCTAGAGTTGGCTTGACATGATCTTGAATCGCTGTTACGGTGGATCAATGATTGAAAGTTTGGTAATGGTGAGCGCACTGGCGCAGCCGCAAGAGCCGCATGGTCGCGGTAATGACAGAGCAAGTAGGCAGGCACAGACTGTGGTAGGACGAGCCATTAGGAACCGTCATGCGGGGTATATTAATCAAAGATGGTATGGATGCATGGGATTCGTGAGATGGTCTTACAGTCCGTACAAACATCTACCTAATTATTCAGGAGCCATGTGGAACCGTGGCAAGAAGGTAAGCCGTAAGAATCTCAAGCCGGGAGATATCCTGTTGTATGGCCCCAGAGGATCGCAACACGCCAGCATCTACATTGGGCATGGCAAGCAGATAGGCGCTAATAATCCTCGTGCCGGGGTACAGATCGACAGCATAAATGCAAGTTGGTGGAAGCCACGGTATGCGGGAGCACGAAGGGTTCTTTAATGCGTAAAAAGATTGCTGACTGTAACACTGCCAGAGTTGTATGCTCACAGTGCGTTCGTGTCATTGATCCAGAACTACTAAGGAGTTAGTGTGACAGACCTAGAGCAGTTGCTCGCTTGGATCAAGCGGGTAGATATTCCGTATCAGTACGGACAAGACCTTCAAAACGATACACTAGTAGTAGAAATAGGACACTATTACTCATATAACGATATGCTGTATAAAGAGTATTTCAGATTGATTGAGCAGGTTACAGAGGGTATTGACAACGAAAAGGTAGATGGATACTATTCGTTCTACCACTTGTTCGTGTTTGATCTTAATGGTAAGTTTATCAGGTCTGGATCGTGGGAATGATGTAAACGAGTGTTAGACCCTAAGGAGATGCTATGACTGAAGACTGGAAGCGGGAACGTCTACGCCAGACGATCCAGCAGGAAAAGGAGAAAGCAATAGTTGATGTTCTACGCACCCTGGCTGAACGCCTCCGTGAGCAACATCTACACGGCCACGACGAGTTGAAAGGCGCGGCCGACTTGATCGAACAGCAGAAAGCCGCCATCGCACGGGTGCGGGAGCGTGCAGGAGGGCCGACTCCTGCGGTGCACGGCGACTGGATGGCTGGGTATGCAGCGGCCATGCGGGACATTCTCCGCGCCCTTGACGACGGAGACAGCGATGGGAGTTGCAATGACAGAACTAGATGAATTGATGCAGTGGATTAAGCGTGTCAATATTCCTTATCAGATTTACCGTTCCCGAGGTACTAATGAAACTAGTGTAGAGATCGGGCAGTGGTATAACTATAATAAGAGTACCGACATGATAATAATGGATACATCTTATGAAGACCAATCCAAGGTAGGTGGATACACCTCGTTTTACCACGAGTTTGTATTTGATGCCGAAGGCAAACTACTAATATCAGGATCGTGGGAGTGATGTATCGCACAGTGGTTGAGGCTAACGTCGCCCAGAATCCTTGCATGATGGAGTATTGGTGTGACAAATGAAGATTGTAGTATCCCCAAGAGTTACCACCAAGGTTGCTGGCGATAGTCCAATTATCGTGTGGGACTGGCAAGTGTGGGACGACCGGCTTCGGCTCGCCAGTGAAACAGTATTAAACAAGGAAGAGGCTATTGCCAAGGCAAGGATATACGCCAGGAATGTCAAACTTGCAAAAGAATTAAAGGAACAACTTGAAGAGCCTTATGTGGAGGAAGTATGATTGATTTAATAACAACGGCAGCGCTGATGCTGCCACAAGATAGAGAACTTCCAGTTTCAAGAAGTACTGTTGTACGCTATAGTTTAAATAAACGAGAACTTCACGACATTGCAAGTTCTAAGCGCTGGGCATCTGGACAGAAAGCCCGTAGTGTGGTACGCTGTGAGAGTGGAGGTAATTACCACATCAACACAGGCAATGGATACTATGGAGCATGGCAGTTTAATTACGGTACCTGGCTTGGCAACGGTGGTGGCAAGTTTAGTCGCTATGCTCACCAGGCTCCTAAGTGGGCACAGGATTACGTCGCTTGGCGTACATGGAAATCGAGAGGGTGGCAACCGTGGGCGTGTGCGTAGACATTACAGAATTAAATATTGATAACAGTCTTGAAAGGATTTTTACATATGAACCAGTTAAATGACGAACACTACCGGGCGCATTGTGCTCAGTTAGCATCACTAGAACGGGCTTATCAAGACCTGTCACGCAAAATTGAG
>ERZ724505.420-NODE-420-length-27383-cov-8.753037_pt1 | contig 27383 bp, 34 predicted proteins | sample MGYA00376038_ERZ724505 | MGnify/ENA primary metagenome ERZ724505 (study PRJEB28724, sample SAMN07190884) | wastewater metagenome | isolation source: effluent of sewage treatment plant in Hong Hong | place: Hong Kong | collected 2016-03-17 ...
CCGCGAGGAGGTCGCTCACGTCGGCCGTCGGGAGCGACGCGCCGCCGCCGCCGCCAGAACTAAGTACTACGAAAGCTGGACGTGGCATAAGTCCTCGTTACTTCTCGTTCCAGTTAATCGAAAAAGAGGACGCGCTAGGCACTAGCGCACCGTGTTTGCCATGACACTGACGCTAGTGGGGTTGGCGGCACCTGCGTCTCGCCTGAGCCAGACGTTCGGTCGCTTTGCCTGGAACTCCAGGGAAGGGACCGTGCCCGGCACCAGCAACGCGTGGTCCGTAATGCCGTCGAAGCTGATGTAAACAATATCCGCCGCAGCGGCGGAGCGGTTTACGCACAGGATAGAGTCGGGCTCGAACGCAAACGCAACGCTCGGAAGCGTCGTGTACGAGGTCGAGGCGACCGCGACTGTCTGAAGCGGAGCTACGGGCATGACTGTATTCTACCTCTGTTTTTACGGTTGAACACAGCAAACAGCTGTGCTGTTCGGGCGTACAGTATTACTGGGTGTGGCGGAATCGAAGCGAAGCCGTAAGATCGACTGCGCCGGTAACCAACGCACCCAGTGCCTTGAGGCGGATGTCCAGGACATCGCCAGCTACGACTGGTGCTGTGTGCGTTGTGTCGTTGGTGGCAGTGCCCGTAGCTGCAAGGTTGCAGGTAATTGTAGACGGGGCGCCGTTCACCATGACAGTAAACCCGACGTCCGCACCGGTCTGACCGGTCTGCGCTTTGACATACAGATGCGACAGTACGCCCTGCGCGGGTACAACGATCTGCGGATGGCTGCCACCAATCAGCGGCGTAACGCGCGGAGCGAAACCAGGGTCCATGCACGTGTCGCCGACAAACGGAGCCGGCGTCGAGTCGTTGCCCCAGTACAAAACTGCTGCCTTGGTGTCCGTATGCATGTCCACATACGCTTTATTCGCCACCTGCAGCGGGGTCGTGGGGTCTACGATGTTGTTAATCGTAGCTGTTCCGCCGAGAGCTGTGAGATTCCCCGTTGATTCAAACTCCCAAGCTGGCGCACCTCCCGGCGATGTAAAGACGCTGTACACTCCTGTGGCGCCCAGCATGAGGTGGTAGTTTTCGTTCACTACTTCGTCGCCGTTGCCGTACAGCTTCAGCGTACCTTCGTAATGTCCCGGATCGCCGTTCACATAGGCGTAGTAGTCCGCTCCGTCTACGTGAATGATGTAGCCAATACGCCGCGTATTGGTTCCCGGAGTAGTAGAAACAGTGCCGGCGTCGGTCACGTATAGACGGTCGCCGTAAGCACCGCTACCCAATGCAAGCGGGCCGATTACGCCAGAAAACGTACAGTAAATGAGCTCGTTCGCCCCGACAGAAGTGCTGCCGTCCACCCCGCAGTCCATGACCGCAAGAGGCATGCTCATGTGGGCTGCGATGACCGCAGAACCATCGACAACCCATGGAATCTTCTCCTCGCCAGGGAGCCCAGCTTTGAGCGTGTACATCGAGTCGATAATCAACGTGTCGCCACGTGACTGCGGCGCGTTGGTAATCGCTACGAATCGACCGGGATTGGCCTGTACGCGATCAAACGTGTTCCACGCCCGGTTGACATCGCGCGCCCACCCTCGCAGTGCGGACTCTTCCGCAATCTCGCCGGCAGCGGGTACGCGAATCTGCGACTTCAGCTGCTTTACCGCCGCGATGACCTGATCGCTGACTTCGGAAGCAAGCGCCAGATTGACGGTAAGACGGATGAGGTACGTGCCTTCTACGTCGGCAACGAACGTCGGGTTGACGATGTTCGGGTTGGAAAAAGCCGCGAGGCTGCCCTCCGGCTTGTCCAACCATTCCCACAAGTAGGTGAGCTCGCCGCCAGAGTTGTTGTTGCCCAGCTGGACGGTCGCACCGATCACCAGCGGCGTGCCGTTGGGCGGGTTGGAACCCGTAACTGCGTCGATTGTGATAGATGCGGACGGCATTGTTCAGGCCATGCTCAGCATGAAGTGGAAGTTTACGTTCTCGGTTGCACTGACGGTACCGCCGGTAGGGTGGAGCACGGCGAGCGACCAGAACACGTACGGGTTGCCTTCAGGAAAAGTGGCCGCACCATTCACTACTGTGTAGTTCGGGTCAGTACCATTCAGGCGTGCAACCTCGGCAGCTGTCAGCTGCCCATACTGTCCGAAACCAGTAGCGACAATGCGCACGCCCGTAATTGCATTGGCAGTGCACACTCCGCGTCTATAGACACCGCCACCGACCGGAGGTCCAGCTGTACGCGGACGCAAATCGCCGCCGATCAGGAAAAACTGCATTGTGTAACTCTGGCCAGCCGCGGGGGGTGCCGACGAGTCGAAAATGACCTTCAAGACGCATCCAGGCGGCAGTTCTACGTGCTGCAATGCTTCTGTTCCCAAACCGCCCACGACGCCGGGCAGGTCGAGCTGTCCTGCGCAATGCAGCTGCCCCTGCGGGAACAGCAAAGGGCGCATGTCGGCAATGTCGTCGTTGGTGATCGCTGCAGCGCCGCCCAGTACGTTGATGCGGGCAATCTTGACGTAGCCAGCCGTTGTAGACGGTTCAGTAGCAGCCGAGATGCCGCCGGCAGCCGCAACACCCTGCTTGTACGACAGCGGGGCCGTCGAAGAAGCGGGGGAGACGACAGAGCCAGTTCGGCCAAGCAAGTCCCAGTTCAAGGACTTGTTTTTGACCGTTGGGTCGTACACCTCAGTCGTGGTGTTGAACACACCTACCGTGGCAGGCTCGTTCGCCACGTAGTCGGCACGTACTTCGATAATGTCGATGCGTGCGTTGCCGGGGGCGGGCGGAGCCGGAACAGTAAACGTCTGATTACCAGACAGGACGACAGGGGCGCCCAAAGTGCCCAGCTGGTCCCAGTCTGCCCCTGACGCGCTGTCGATGTCCGTAGCACTGGCCGGTCCGTTACGTACGATACCGACGCCGTTGGTTACAAGAAGTCCGCGTGGCGGGCTGGCGGGATCGGCTTGGACGTTGAAGCCACCGCCAAAAAATCCCTGCGGGCCATAGTTGTAGTACCGCAAAGACGCCGCAGCCCCAGGGTCGCTTTCGTAAGTTTCTCCGTGCGCCATAAACGCGGCAGCGCGGATGCTCTCCAACACGCGGTCCTGTACACGGTTCAGGTCCGTGGATGTGGGACGCTCGCGTACGTGCACCAGTACGCGCTTGTGGTAGTCGCTCAGAGCCACTCAGTACCGTCCTTCTTGCATCAGACCGGCAACGATGCCGGCTGCTCGATTCTTGTCCAGTGTGTCGCGCAGGGAGCGGTTCAGGCCGTCCTGGCCGACGTCTCTACCGTCGTAGCAGAAACCGAAGAAAGTTTCAGTACCCGTCGTAGAAAGGTCCGGCAAATCGTACGCCGAGACAGCTCGACGACCGCCAGAGCGCGAGCTACGCAATTGTGCAGCTGTGCTAGCTGCCTCGTCGTACATCCCGCCCAAGTCTTTGAGCGGCTGGATCTTGCTGGTGCAGATCCAAAACGTTCCCCAATGCTCTCGATTATCCAGCCACAGGTTCCGCACATTGCTGAACCGCGAGCGGACGTCGTCGTAGACAAACCACGGTTGGGTAAACTCGCAGTCCAGGTACCCGAATCGCCTTGATTCCCAAGTCTCGACAAACGCGTAGGTAGCGCCTGTGCCATACAGCAGCGCCTTTACCTGACGCTGAATGGCATTGGGCGAAATGTTGTCGGGCAGGTTGCGAATCCGGAAAGCAAGGTTGTCGTCGGACTCGTTTGCCCTGCGCTGCAGGTTTACCTCGCGCGCGAGCATGTCCAAGTCGCCTGTTCGACCACCCGTAAGCTCGGTAATCTGCCGAACCCGAATCGTAGGGTCGCCAAACGGCGGGTTCTCGCAGAGAACCTTGATCTCGTCGATCTCGCCTTCGATCGTGATTCCACCCGGCGTTACGACGGCGCCCTGTACGTTGTGTTGCCATGTAGGAAACACAGCCCGCACACGCGCCGTTTTCGGCCCCAGATCGGCCGGCGCAAACGTAACAGTCTCGAGCGTGATGAACATCCTGCCGCCCGTGGACGACAGAACAGTGCCGGGCAGCACGTCCACGGAGGCTGTAGCTACAGCCGTTCTGTAGAATTCTACAGTACCGGTAGCATACGCAGGTCCCTGCGCGAACGATGCAAACAGCCCCTCGCCGGTACGCTTTACCGCCAGCGAAGCACGCTCGGCCATCTTTGCCTGAGCCTGCAGGACCTCGTATCCCTCGCCATTCTGCAGCCCGGCAACGTACTCAGAGTCGAGCGTCCGGCCAACCAGCCGAAGAAAGTAATCCTGGTCGAAAGACTCCAGGTTGGTGTTCAACGAACGGTCGGGCAGACCTACAGGAAACGCGGGCAACGTGCTGTCGTACAGCTCTACAATGCTGTCCGTCAGCGTGTAGATCCAGCTGGACGAAGTCTCTTCTAGCGCCGTGTTGATCGCAAAGATCGCTACCGTCGGCGAATCCGGCCAGACCGGCTGGCGCCGAATCGTGAACCTGAACCCGTTGGCAATCGCGGTGCGGCTCGAAAAAGCGCTGTACCGCGAAGTGAAATCCGTTCCGTCGTGGACGACTTCCTGCACCTCGGCACCAGGAAGCAGCACAAACACCATGACCCGCTGCAGCGCCGGAACCGACGTAACATCGAAAGAAACGCTATCGTCGCTGTCGATCAGCGACGGAGGCGTCGGAGTCCGGTTCGCTACAACTGGGGCCGCCATCAGTCCACCGTAGTAAAGGTCAGCGAAGTGCGAAGCACCTGTCCGGCAGACGGTACAACGTTGCCGGTAGGCGACAGGACTTCGTTACCTGTATACACGATCCCGCTGATTCCCCGAATCTTCTCGCGCAGGTTGTCCAGCGACAGCGTCTCTCCGGGGCTCAGGTTGTTGACGTACTGAATGATCGTGGTCCTGACGATCGCCTTGATGGCATCCTGGTCTACGCCGGCCGCGTAAGCGAGGGCGATCCGAATCGTCTGAAGTACGACCGACGCGATCGTAACTTCCACGCCAACCCCGGCCGGTCGGTACTCGTTCAGCGTAGACTGGATCGCAGTCGTCAGCACGGCTGCCTGCGAAGCATACGCGGCAGGCGTTCCCGTAACCACGAACTGATCTGTGTGACTGTCCGCGATCACCAGCTGGACATAGCCGATCGGCCTTCCGAGCGTGTCATAGTTCTCGAAAGCTGTAGCGCGTACGACACCGGGAACCGACAAAGCAGCTGTTTCAATCGCCCCGAGCGTGCCGCGGCGGGCAGCCAGGAAGTACCGTTTGGCGCGTGTCGCGTAATCGGCGTCTGTCTCTTTGTCCTCGCCGCCGAATGTCGCCGCAGTGTTGTTGCAGGTGATCGTTGTTGGAGCGCTCGGAATCGACGAGATGATGGAGTTGATGACGCCCGACTTCGCCTTCTGGCGGGCACCAGCCAAAGTCGAGCGGATGGGAACAGTCTTGGACGTGCTGCCGGCCGTAAAGTTGTGGTCGCCGATGACAATGAACTGCGTATCGGGGGACGACACGACTGTGCCGTCCGGGATCACGAACGTGGCAGCGGCAGCGCTAGGCAGCGAGAAGGTTACGTAACCGTACGACGGCGCTGCCTGCTTACGGAACAAGTCAGGGTAGCGATCCAGAATCAGGCGATCGAGAGCGTCATCCTCTGCCGTTCCGAGGTACAGGTCCTTGCGCAGCTTAGCGAGCTGGCCGACGATCTCGTCGCCCATAGCCGCAGCCGACGCCATGAGGTTGTTCAGATCAGAGCCACGACGCTCCATCTCCTCACGCGTAAGCCGAGGATTACGCCAGAGGGCCTCGGCCTCGCCGGTACGGAATAGATCGGAGAATGACGGAAAGTCAGGCACAGATCACCTTACCCACCGATTCGGGTTGTGGGGGACGTGAGTGACATTCTCCGCTCCGTAAGTCTGTTCAAAGCTTTTGCGATACATAGACGTCCCGAATTGCTGGTCGAAAGATTCATGAGATCGTGGTGGACGGTTCGATGGGGCCAGCAGCCCGGACGCAACAATCCCGTCTATTTTACGTTGCTTCGCGCTGATATAACTGCCGCTGTAATCATACGGGTTATGTGTCTTATTCGATGCCAGTTCTTGTCGAAATGCCCCGACGCGCTCGGCAAACCACGAGTGGCTCGACCCGCCGTGCGGGCCGGGATTCATCGCGTGCAGTACACCAGCTTGCTGGTTGACCTTACGGCTGAAGATGCCCTTCATTGCAGCCAAAATACGGTTCTGGCTGTTTACGCCCTGAGAGCGCAACTTCTCGGCATGCTCTTCCTTCAAGGCGTGGCGAACACCCTGATTGCCAATCTGTACGGCGAGTTTTTCGATGCTGCGCCTGTACGTCTTGCCGCGCTTTGTTCGCACGGTAACCGTTACGCGGCGCTTGGGGGCTTTCGACTTCATTATTACCTCACTACCTTGCCGAGATGGCAACCTCGTCTGTTCCGTAGATGGTCTGAACGCGTGCCTTGATAGATACAGCGCCCGTGCTGGTCACAAGGCTCACACGACAGTCAACAACGCCCGGCTCTTTGCGAATCTCGTCTTCCAGTCGCCTTTTCATAGCAGGCGCACTCGAAAACCTGACAGGCTCTTTCACTTTCAGATCCGCGCCGAAATCTGTTTCCGGGATGTGGAAATAAGCGCCCGGCATCGTTGTAAAACGCCGCAAAACCATCTTGCGGATCAAGTCGTTGGCGTAGACGCGATCGTAACCGCCACCTTCGTTTGTCCGCAGACCGCCTGCAAGGTTGTCGGTGGTCGCGAGGTCGAACGGGCCGGCAGGTTCCATGAGCGTACGTTCGCCAGTCTCCACACCCCAGAATGTGATCGACCTGGGCGGAGAAATCAGAAATCCGCCGGCCGACAAGAGTGTGTTGCTATTCACCGTGTGCGATACACGCCAGCTGCCAAGAGGCTGCAGCAAGAACAGGCGATATCGGCGAGGATTCAGCTTCTGCACACCGACAACCGTGAAGTACGTTGTCGTGCCGGTTTTGTAGACTTCCCAAGTCCGCGGGTTGAGTGCGTCCCCGGTTGCGAGAACAGACTCAGCCTGCGCGCCAGTCGAAAGGGTCACCATGACGCTGTGCGTTGTTACGGCAACAGCGCTCCGCGTATACAGCGAGAGCGCCCCGCCGTAACTGCTCAGACCCCATTCCGACAGGCCATAGCCGGACATCAGGTAATGGTCCCCGTTCCGACGCCAGGGCCAGACACCCCCACGCCCGCAGTAACACCAGAGACCGACGCCACGTTTACAGTCACCGTGGCTGTGCGGATGTGGGTAACAATCGCGTCGCCCAACGCGTGGAAGATGGCTTGGCGCTGCGCGGTGCCGGCTTGTGGCGTGACAGCGACCACACCGTCAATGGCGGCCATCATCATATCACCCAGTACTGTTCCGTTCAGTGCCATGGTTCAGCTCTTCTTGGCCCAGACCTTCGACGATGTGTTCTGCAGCGCCGTGTAGGTAGTTCCTGTAAACGTATCAAATCCACTGCCGTGTACAACTCCATCCGTCGGCAAGTGGCTGTCTTTGCCGAGATGGACGTTGCCAGAATTGACAACAAGGTTCACGTTTCCGGAACCTTCAACTGTCAGGGTGATGTTTGCACCCTCGGACACGATGATCTTTGTGGGCGTACCTGGACGTGCGCGCAGTACCACTTCCTGCGCCGGCTCGTACTGGCCGCTTTCGGCGGCAGGAGAACCACGTGTCTCGGAAAACGGCACGTCGGCCGCTGTAAACACCCGCGAGATGATGACCGGTCCATTGCCCGTGTCGCCATTGGGGATGGCGACAACAACAAGATCCTCTTCCTGCAGCGGAAAGTAGAACCCGTAGTTGTTGCCGGCATATGGCAATCCCATCAGGGCCGTTTCGCTTTCCTCGTTCGGGAGGAGTGTGATGTCGCAGAAGATCCCGTGATCCGGGTCCACCACAACACGGTCCACAACAGCCAGAAGTACATGATACCTCGGGTCGATTCCTGGGCGTGCGACCAGATCCGACAGTCGGCCAACGTCGATCGAGCGCTGCCTTACTCTCGCCATCGGGAACCTCCGCTGGTGTCGTTCTCGAGGTTTTCAACACGCCGAGCTGCTTCCGGGGTAGGGCCGGCTCCGTGATTGCGGCGCCAAGCACTGACGTAGTTGTTGTGCCCGGCTGTCGCAGCAGTGTTCACTGGCACGGTACGCAGCTGTGGGGCGTCTATCGGCTGCATCTGTAGCCCAGAGCTGCTCGCAGCCGTGCCGTTTTGAGCGGCAGTCTCGCCGCCCGCGCGTGTTACGGTCCGTTGCACTCGCTGCGAAGCCACCTGACGGTGCGGCTGGGTGCGGTCTCGGTTCTGCGCCTCGACGTCGTACTTGGGCGTCCAGTAGTTCTGGATGTCTGCTTTGATCTTGATTCCGTCATCCGAGAAATCAAACGAAACAGACGAAACGCGGAAGTAAGCAAGCACGCCCATGATGTTGCCGCGTGAAGAGCCTACAATGGCGCGGCAAAGGTTTGTGTCGCCGAGGAGTTTCTTGAGCTCCTCTACAGCAGCGTCGAAGGGCAGCTGGCGCGTACGGTTCAGCGTAGACGTAATGGGCGAATCGCCAGCAAAGCGAGACGCATCCACCAGGAGCTCCACAGGGTCGCCCACGCGCAGCCGCAGCATGTCAGGGTCCGAGTTAGCGCCGGCATAGCTGGTAGGCTTCTCCACCTCAAACGAGCCGGCCATCTCGTTACGGCCGCGCATCTCGTACAGGCTGCGCGCGCACGCAAGGAGCTGCTCCTCGTTTACGGCGTCAGGAACAGGCACTGTGTCGATCTGTTCCGACTCCTGTCCTGCGATCTCGTCCGCCCGGTTATGCTGACGTCGCGCATCCCGACGGTTACGAGGCGGGTAGAACACTTCAATAAACGCCTCGTGGCCCCTGCTCTCCCTCGTGACACGGTACGAGATGCACCGCACTGTGCGCGGCTTGTTCTTGCCCGTGTACTTGCGGGACAGCTTCAGATCCTTGATGTCGCGACCCCATACAAGGCGTCGGATACCCCAAGACTCGTTACCGTCCGATCGCTGGCCATTGGGACGAAACGCGGTAATGAACTCTTGGCGTTGAATCTGCTGGAACAGGTTGAATGCCGGTCGGATAACCAGCGAACGCCCAACGAACGTAGGGATAGCGCCGACGAGGTAGCAGTTACGGCTGGCGTAGCCCTGGCCCATGTAAGTGCCCGTGCTCGTCTTCAGCGAGTAGACGTCCTCTTCTCCGAGCTCCTCAATGCGAACGATACGGTCTTTAGTTCCGGTCATTCGCATACCGAGAATGTGGTTTCTGAACTTGAAAACAGCCGCGGGCTGCACAAGGTCGAAGAACCTCATCAATTCTTTGGCTCCGCCGTGGACTTTAATTCGGTCAGCAAAGCTCCTTACGCGAAATTCAAAGAACTCGAGATAGCGGCGAATCTTGTCCCAAGTATCGGGGTTTACACGCCGGATTTGGCAAATCTCGAGTCCGTTCGATGTGCAACCTTCCGCATCGAAGATGCCTGCCAACCACCCCCGCATATACTCTTCTGAGTCTGTTGGTTCCGGCGCAAAAACCAGTACATCCAGCGCTTTCTGTGTGCACGAACGGACCATTTTCTGTTCGTAACTCAGTCCAGGCCCGCTGCGGTGGATGCCTTCCGTATAGCCAATTCCGAGATCGCTAAGGTACGCCTTGTACCGATTCAGCGCGCCCTCGTCGTTCATTGCGAGGAAGATGCCCTTTGTGCGGCACTTCTTTTTTCCGTCTTCGTGGAAATAAGTTCGGTCGATAACCGATCCGTCGCCTTCGATAAGCCCGCGGGCGTAGCCAAGTTTATACTCGATAGTAGCCTCCTTGGCCTTGCAAGGATTATCGAACACGCGGATCAAGTCACGCCCAACCGCCGGCATTGCAAATTCGTACTTAGGTTCGCTGCGCCCGGTAAACCAATGGTGGTCTGGTGTACAGCGAACTACACGACCGGACGCCATGTGCAGCGCTACAACAGGGGCTTTTCGCACAAAGACTTCCTGCACCTCAGCGTCTGTGTACTTGTGATGTCTGCGCTTAGACGCAGTGTCGGCGTCTTTTGCGTACCCAAGCAGCCTGTCGCCAACCTTGATTTCAGAAATGGGCACCCACGTCAGGTCGCTTTTGCAGACAAGAGCATCTGCAGGTTGGCAGTACCTCGTGATCACATCCCAGAAGTTCATTCCGGAAGCGCCCGCCCCTGCAGCGCCACCGCCACCGCCAGCTCCTCGACGATGGCGGGGCACGCGCGACGCCTCGCCGGGCGAAGGAATGCGCCCGAACGGCCACCATGCGAGGTCAGTCTCGACAAGGATAGGCTGTCGAAACCGCATCAAGCCGTCATGCTCACTCAGAATCTGCGTAACAAGCTGTACGATATCCAGCGTTGTATTCAGGCGATCCAGAATCGTTGTGCGTCGCTTGCGGCGAGAAGGCTGCCGGCCTCTACCTCCGGACCTTGCCTGCGTCCCCGTCTGAAGCTGCCCGCGATCTCGTGGAGTGACGAGTGGCGAATCCAGCAAAATGCCGCGAAGATCGCGACCCGACAGATGTACCTCGGAGCCGTTTTCGCCGTGTTCGACGCTCCACTCATCCACCACGCCGACCATCACGAGGTTGTCTTCGATGGCCTCGCCGCGCTCGTTGCGTGTGACCAGCTGGCTGCGCCGCCAGCCCTGGTTGTTCATGGTGCGCTGAATTCCGTTCGAGAAGTCTCGTTTGGAAACAGTGCCCATGTGAATTTCTACCGAAGCAGCTGCCACCGTCCGAGGATCAACCGGTAGCTCGGTGTAGTCAAACGTAAGCTTGAACGTCGCCGCCTGGACATGCCCCTGAAGCTCCACCGAACACTTCTTGGGGACGCGCTGCATGACGAACACGCCAGAGTTGTCTTCCGCGCGCAGCGCTTCGTTCGTAGCACCGTCTTCCCGCACCATGAGGCGGCGCTCGAAGACCATGTTGAAGTTTACGACGCAGGACGGGTAGAACGTCTCTGTAGCGTTGACAACGTCTGTCATACGTCCTCTACACCCACAGTCTGGAGTCGTGGAATCGCAATGTTCTGGCCGGGGTACAGCTCGAAGTTGTCCAAGCCGTTGTACAGCATGAGCTCGCGCCAGTTGTCCGGGCTGCCGTAGTAGATCAGAGCCACGTCACGCAGATCCTCGTTTTCCCTGGCAACGTGCGTAGCGATTACAGCCCCTGCAGGCTGCGTAAGAAGACGGCGACTGAACTCCGCAGCGTCACGCAGCCTGCGCGCATCCGAAATGGTCTCAGCTTGGTACAGCTGGGCCTTGAAGATGGCGTCCGGGTCGATTGCATCCAGCCGTGCGCGGTCCGCCTGATCCCAGATACTACCCAGCACCAGCCGGCCGGTAGACGAGTACAGGCCGTAGTAATGGAAGTCGTCGAACAGGTTTGTCCAACCCTGCGCCTCTGCACGCTCACGGATGTTGTCAGCACCCGTTGCTACAGAGCCGAGCGTAGCCCGCACCGTTCCATAGAATCGTAGGGGCGACGCTGCCGTGTCAGTGTAGCCACCGACGAGATCCTCGATTTCCTGGGTGGCCGAAGCGACGTTTGCAAGCGTACTGTTGACCTGCTGCACCCAGTCCGCTGCCATCTGGCGTGGCCCGTCCAAGGCTCGTACAAGGTTTGACAACTGTTCGCGGATATTCGGAGCGAGCTCGTTACCGCCGCCGCGTGGGCTGAACTCAGGTGTCTCCGGGACAGAACCCTGCCCGGTCCACGAAAACGTCATCGACCATTCGCAGTCGTGGTTGTTGTGCCACTTCTGCTGAAACTTCTTCAAGTAGCCGCGACGCTTGTGAAAGCCCCATGTGACTTCCAAAAGCTGACCTTCGCGGCGAATCGAGTCCATCATGCGGCAGGCGTCTACCGCAGATGAAACAGCCGTCTCCGAGCTCGTAGACGGATCTACGCTGCTGGCAGTTACCGTCCTGGGTTGCCGCAACTGAATAGGCGGAAGCGTATTCTCAGCGTAGTTGAGGTACTTATCCTTCCAGTACCCCTCAACCGTCGTGTCGCCCTCCGTCGGCCCCATGACGGTACCGTAGCCTTCAGGGTTACCCGGCGGATTGAACGTCGTAACACGCTGCTCGCCTTCGAACGTAAGCGGCCTGTACGGCAAAGCTCGCTGCGTCAAACTGACATGGCGACGTCGGCCATTCAGTTCTCGAATCTCGAAAGCTGGTGTTTCGATGATCGGCATCAGCCCACCGAGCCAACCGGGGTAAAGCCGCTCTGGAGGCGCTGCGATGCCATGGCTTCCAGATCAGAGGCGAACGCAGACGCAATACGGTCCGGATCGAAGCCCTCTGCAAACTTCTGCGTGATGTCGAAGCGACTGTAACGGAAGTCCTGCGTTGTGTGCGGCCGCTGCGGCGGAGCCCCACGGGGCCGGGTGTTACCCAACGTCTCGTTTACACGGTTCCGCATTGTCTCCATGGCCGCCCGCATGTCGTGCATCCACTGCGGTGTTCTGTCGGCGGCGGTGCCCATCCGCGAAGATGCGAGCTGATATTCCTCGTCAGTCATCAGCCCAAAGTGGTGTTTAAGGTAGTTGAGCGAGTCTGTAAGCTCGCGCGAAAAATCCTGAAGTGCAGAAACTGCTGTCCTCATCTTGTCCACGAAGTCCGTCGTTTCCGTAGAGCCGGATGTGAACGCCAGTACGGCAACTCGGAACACTGCAACGAGCAGGTCTACAAGCGCCCACAACCCCATAAATACAGCGACAACTCCTACAAGCACGGGAGCGAACGCCGCAAGAATCTGCATCAGTACGTTGAACAGCGCTGTAACAAGTCCAATGGCGCCAGCAAGCATGGAGCCGAACAGATTTACAAGCGTAGGCAATACCAGCTGCAGCACAGCTTGTGCAATTCCGGCAAACGCGTCCCACGTGCGGTAAAGAATCGACCCAAGCCGAAACAGCGTGATCATTACCAGCTGACCAGCACCGGCCAGTGCGGCGAAAGTAGAGTTCAGCTGGCCGCGCACAAGCATTCTTCCGAGAATGGCTGCCAAAGCTGCCCCGGCTCCGACGACAATCGGGGCTGCACCCGTCGCCGCCAAAGCAGTAAATGCTGCGCGCCCGGCAAACAAAGACGCTACGTGACCCATAGCGCTTTCGCCAGCGCCGACATTACCGTAGTGCGCCCTGTATTGCCCTTTTACGTAGTCTACCCAACGTCCACCAACGGCCCCGACACCTTGCAAGGCACCGCGAAGGTGACCGGCAGCGAAGTCGTAGTACCCCGTAAGCACTGGGATAAGATGTTCAAGGCGCGAAGCGTTCTTTTCGAACGCTACCGTAAACCAGTTGACCGCTCGCTCAAGCTTCTTGCCGCCTTCTGCAGCCAGCGGTTTTACGAGAATGTCAACAAGCGGCGCTGCACGTTCCAGCAAAAAGCCGAATACGCGGTTTAGATTTGCAATAATGTTCTTGAGCCTGTCAAAGATAGGCTCTGTCACAGCCAGCTTGAACTCATTAATGATGGACGTCAGTGTACCGGTAAGCGCTTCATAGCTGTCACCAGTCGCGTTCATCAGCGGTCCCAGCTGGTTGGCGATGTCTTGCAGCACTTCAATACGCCGCGCTACAGGCATTGCACGAATTCGCTCAGCCGAAAGCTGCTGGTGTGTTCGTGGATCGCGCGCGTACTGTTTCCAGACCTCCATCCAGGAACGGTCCGTCATGTGCGGACCCATGGTCAAAAACTGCGTCAAATCTCGGGCGGCCTGACCAGAGTCAATGCCAGCCGCAATAGCGCCGGCTTGCAGATAGCTGATAAGGCTAGTGGCATCACGACGCCCCATACCAGCCTGCGCCATCATCGGCAGGTTCTGACTAAGCGACATCGTATAATCAGACAGCTCGCCCGGCAGTACTGCCGCGATTTGCGCCATTTCCGCGATTGTCTGGCGAGCCATGGCTCGCCCCTGCGCAAATTGGTCGTTATACCGTCGCGTAAATTCAGCATTTCGGGTGTCTGCCGAAGCCCCCGGCATCGTGCTGGCAATGTCTCGGTTGATTTCAGCAATCGACTGCCCTACGTAACCGTACTGACGCAGTGTTCGCGTGATGTTGTTGATTTCCTGCTCGCGTCGGCTCCACATAGAGCCGACCTGCTGCAGCGGGGCAATCATAGACTGGAACGAAGCTTTCGCCGTGTTCGCAATCATCGTCACGGAAGCAAGCTGCTGTCCGATAGACACAAGCCGCGACGATGCACCTCCGTCTACGAGCGAGAGGTAGTATGTAATCTGTTGGGCGAGTTCGAACACGGCTGCTTTATCCTACCTTAATCGGTAGCGCCGGGGACTTTGTTTTCTTCGGAGATCAGTTTTCCCAGCTCCCGAAGAAAGTAATGGGAGTCGGAGTTTGGAATCTCCATGGCATCCTGCAGGCTCATGTGGCCGTACCTGCAGGTGAACGCCATGCGTTTCCAGAAGTTTTCGCGGTAGCTTTCAACGCCTGCCATACGGGCGGCGAGGAGACCGGCGGCGAACGGTGCTACCCCACGGATGCGCTCGCCGACTGGAGAAAACCGTCGAGGTCCTCCTTGGGCGGCTGATTCACCTTGTTGTAAGCCGCCAGCAAAAGCGTTCGGCCCTTCGGGCCCAGCTCGCTCAAAAGCTGGTCCGCGCTGTTATCGGCAATGCTGGCAGTCAAGATGCTGCCATCGAGGCGTACGCCTCGGACAAGGCATTCCTTGACCATCTCCTGCATCATCACAGCCCCGTCATTGTTGGAGCGGGCCAGAGCTCGCGCCTCCATAGAAGGGGTCAACTCCCGGACGGTCACGCTCACGTAACCAACATCCTGAGCAGCGCTCGGCGGAAAGGTGAACGTCACCTCCACCGGCTCACGGTATCGCTTGGGTTCCATGTTTTCGCCTCGTTGCTGGATCAGGTGAGAACGACGTTAGCCTCGGAGCAGGCGCCGTCGATCTTCACGTTCACGTAATCTGTACGCGAACCAATGCTGAAAGGGAAGTCCCCGAATTCACAATCCGGGAACGTAATGCGCGCGAGATCCCCGTTAGGGTACGTCAGCGACGCCTTGATGTTGATGCGGATGCCGGGGGTGCGGCGACGCGCCTTGTCGATAGCGTCCTTGACGAACTCAAAGATGCGCTTGTTGTTGGTGTGAAGCTCCATGTCGAACTTCACGCCCTTGAACACGCTGTCCTTGCGGTTCGTAGTCTCGCCGAGGTAGCCCTCGTCCTTCATTTCGAGCTCGAACGTAAAGCTGAACGACTTGATGCAGTTCAGCTCCTGCAGCGGGACGCTGTCCTTGATGATCACAATGGACACGTTCTGTCCGAGAATACGCTGGGCTGCCATTTCCTTACTCTACCTCGGCTCCGGTTAGAAAAGCCCTGCTTTCGCTCAAGGGCCGGGCCAGCCCTTCCGAGTGCCCGAGGAGGCGAGAACTCGGATTCTCGGACTTCACGATGCCGTTACAGTGATGCCGCTCGGCCCGACCTCGCTCTGCAGCACGATCGTGTCGAGGTGGTTCAGCGTGTATACGACCACCTTGATGATGTGAATACCCCTGGCCGCCAGGGTCGGGGTGTTCGGGGACTTGTCATCGACGTTGTAGCTCTCGATTCGCTGCGCCTCGGGGTTGTTCTCCGAGAGCAGATCCGAAAGGAAAGCCTCCGTCTCGCTGCGCAGAGCGTCCTTCACGCTCTGGCGACCCAGCATCTTGGACATCTGGTTGTAGCGGGCGGCCAGACTGTCCTGGATGAAATCGGCCATGCGGCGCCGGGAAATCGAAGTGGCGCCGCTCGTAAGCGACGTAGTCACGTTCGACTGGAAGATGGGTCCGACGTTACGCGCCATGCGAAGAGCGCACACCCCAAACTGCTTGAACAGGATGTACGTGCTCATGTCCAGAGCCGGCGTACCGCGCTGGTACCCGATGATGTTGGACAGCACACGCGGTACGGGATCGGCCGCCTGACCGGGGTTGAGCTCCGGCTGCAGGTTCGACAACAGCGACGCCAGCCACGTGTCTGTGGTCGTGTCGAGAATGCCGTCGTCCGTGGTCGTGGAGTCAGCGCACGCAAGGCTGGTACCTACGGCCTCGGGAACGCGGGTGCGCGCCCCAGGCCAGCAGTAGATGACGCGCTCATCACGTACCGCACCACCGGTCCCGCCGACACCAGGAGCGCTGGACGACAGTACATCCGAGATAGCCTGAATGCGCAAATCCGGGCTGATGATCGCGATGCGGGTCATACCGACCTGCGACGCCGTCAAGACGTGGCTGCGCAGCTTGGCCTGAATCGTCTCATCCTTGCGCGCAGAGACAACGATGTTGATCTCGTTCGTGGGCGTGTCGTCGTTGAGCAGCGAGTCGATCGCCGCCTCGTACCGATTGCGCAACGTAGCGTTGGCAGCCGTGTTGGGGGCGTGAACAGCCGCCTCGTAGGTGAGTGCACCGGTAGGATGCGAAATGCCCGCAAGCCCAGACGTAGGACCCCAGTAGGTGCCGGACGCAGCGGTAGGCGTCGGCGAAGGGGCGAGGGCGGTAGCAGCCGCCGTAGTGGCGACAATGGGGCGGGCGAGTACTGTGTAACCGGCCACCTCGCTCAGCTGATTCTCAGGACCGGAATCAGCATTGGAGCCGGGGTAAACGACGTACGCAAGAGCGGCGCCAGCGGCCCAGCTCGTGCCCGCAACAAAGTTCGACCCGTCCTGCTTCTGGACCGTGATCTCCAGGCCGTTGGTGTTGACCGAGACCACTCGGCACGTACCAGCAGCCGAGCACACAAGGTTCTGCGAAGCAGCGGCAGCGTTCAGGCTGCCGACAACAACTGCATCGCCCTCGACAACACCGTCAGTGACAAAGCTGCCAGCAGCACGCGTGATCGTAACTGTTGCGGCAGGAAGACCAGCCACGCTGGTCGTACCGTCTACGCCAGCGCTACGGCGAGGCAGCGCCGTAAAGTCCACCGGGCTGGCAGTAAGAATCCGATTGGAGCCCTCACGGAACTCAGTGCCGGCAGGAACACGGTACGGAGCGACAGCCGTAATCGGCGTAGTGTCCGTCGCGGAGCGCGAAGTGGGAAGCGTTCGCCAGATGCGGATGGCGTACTGCGTCCCGGAGCTCCGCGTCAGCAGATCGACGGGCGCGACAACAAGACGCGTAAACGTCTTGTTGCGCAGCTCGACGAACAGGTTACCCATCTCATCGCCGAACTCGCCAAGTGTCGAATCGAAACCGCCGATCTTCTCGATCAGATCCGACCCGCCGTAAACCTCGGCAGGGCGGTAACTCTGTACGACCTCGCCCGATGTGTTCGCTTTGCAAGCAAGCGACATATCCGTCGCTTCGCCCACAACGCAAACGACACCGTAACTGGCGCCCGAAATAGGGCCAGGGGTGCGCTGATCGACGATGACAACACCCTCGATCGCACTGATTTCGTCTGCGCCGGGGACGTAACCGTACCGGCGAATGAAGCCTGCTCCTGACATGACTCTACGTTACTCCTGTCGTTTACGAACGTCCAGAACGACCCGCGGGGTCAACACTGGAGTGTTGTGAAGTACGAACTTGGGACTGTGCATCTGTACACGCCAAGTCATCTTTCGATAGCGGCGCATGTTGTCCGTGTCTACATCCTCGATAGCCACTTCACGCGCCAAACAGACTGCGCGGGCGTTGTGGTAGTGCGGCATTTCCAGCATAAAGCCGGGCATCCACTCTACAGGATCGAACGCATCTTCCAGCATTACGAGCAGCTGGTCGCGGTGTGCTTCCTCTTCCGCCCACACATGTACGGTCGCTGTCTGCATCAGCTCAGCAGCGAGCACCAGCACCTTGTCGGGTGCGAGCCTCATGGACTCGTCCGAGTACAGATCGAGGTAACTGTCTTCCGAGTACGCGATACTCCCGTCTGTGAACACAGCAGCTGACGGGTATGCAGATTCTACTTCGGGCTCGGCTTTCTGCTCTGTAACCTGGGCAAATCGAATGTTACGCCCGTCCGCAAGCGGGGACGTAAGATCCTTGAGGTAGTTTACGAGAGCGCGAATAGGAGCTCTGGCGGCAGAGCACTCTCGCTGCTCAGTGAGGGCGGCTACGGCACTGCGGTCGCGGATCAGCATCGTTTAGCCGTGCCTGTTCTTCAAGTACGAGCGTACGCCTTCATGGATAGTCCTGCCCACTACATGCCCGGCCGCAAACGAAGCAGCGCCGGCTACAAAGTGTTTACGCTGCTGGGCTTCTGTCGGAGGCCGCCAAGTTTTACCACGCTGGGTTTTATCGCGGGTGTGCTTCGCGTAATTTCCAATGGATGCGCGCACAGCAGTACCCCATAGCGTCACGCCCGTGGCTGTACGCCGCAAAGCTGTGTTTTGGATGCGGTGTACGCCGACAAGTCCGTGCAGCAAGCCAGCCACTGCGCCTTCCTTGGCAGTGTTCCCATAATACTGCTTTGTGGGCTTTGCGGCCTGCTGACGAACCCAGTACGCGCGGCGTACTACGCCTTTCTTCCCGCGCGTTGCTTTTACAACGCGCCGTAGCCCAGTTTTCATTTTGACGCCTTTTTGGCTGCTAGAATTGCAGCACGTTGTAGATGAATCTGCATGAAGCGCTGCGCGATTTCATTCAACTTCGGCTTGGCGCCGGACAGAATGTTTCGCGGATACAGTACATAAGTCGCTCGACGACGCTGCCGTCGGTACATCGAACCGATGATGTAGCGAGCTGTCTTTTCCGCGTCTGTATAGGAACGGTAAAGGCTCTGCTTGCGGCGGGGCAAACTCATGCGCTTCTGGGCCGGCGTGAGCGAGTTGGCGATGCCAATACGCTTGTTTACCCACGCAAGGAAGTTCTGGAACGACGCGTCGTTCGGATCTTTGGAAATCTTGAACTGCCCGTTCAGCAACCCGAGCTCGACGTACCGGGCGTAATCCCAAGCGTTCCAGACTTCCAAAGTCGCAAGAGCTCGACCCTTTACGGCCTTGTTCTGGATAGCGTGGTCTACGTTCCATCCATCGCGCAGCTTACCGAATGCAACAGCTCCACGTTGCGAAGACGGCCACGCCGGCATGGCATTGATCGTTCGAAACTTCAGCACGTTCACCATCTGGTGTCGCGAAGCATCGAACGCGGCTTTGGCCACCTTCTTGAAGTTACCAGCCAGCTCCTTCTCGAACTGTCCGAGCTTGGAAACCGGCACTTTGGCGCTGTAACTCATCGCGGGGTGCCGTCTTCCTCGCGGTCGTTGCCGGCGCGCACGAGACGTACGGACCACTGCAACTTGTTGGCCTCGTAAGCCGGCACACCCGCAACCATGAAACGGCGCCGCTTCTGCGGCTCATTCGCCTTGTTGCGGATAAGCACAATTTCCCAGAAGAACGATTCGTTGGCCGCAATGCCACGGCCCTGCTCGTCTCGGCCCATCAAAAAGTTGCTGGTGTATCGCGGACTCAGTTCGGCAACGTTGACAGTGCCAACTTCGTCGAGACCGATATCCTGCAACTGCTGCTGGATCGCACTGATCGGATCGACCTTCGGAGTCGGCGTCAGCTCTTCCTCGAAGACAGGGATCTCAATCCCTTCGCCACGGCGCTTACCTGTCCATCGTGTCTTTACGACAAAGACACGATATGGCCGAGCACCCAGCTCTGACGAGATGTGGCGCCAGCAATCCACACAATCGGCGAGTTCGCCGAGCAGCGTGTTGTTGTAATCATCCGGCGGCAGGTAAAGCTTCACCGCGACACCGGGATGTTGATGCCACCGCCGAACCTGTTGGCGTACGGGTACATGGGAACGCCGAGACAGTCAGCCAGCCGCTGTGCCCAACGGCGGTACTCGCGCTCGAGAAGGTCCGTCCCGGTCATGCCCTGCTGCGCGCCACGCATGCGGATGTCGCCCACACTCTCGACCGTAAGTGTGCAGATCGCCTTCAGAATCTTCTGTTCCATCCCGTCAAGAATGGCCAGCAGATTGCGAACACGGTCAGCGGCAGAGTCTTCGAGGTGGTCTACAGCGCTGTCCACGAGGAACATGCCCTGGACAGTCGTAGGGATGCCCATAGCGTACGCCGACACAGACGTAGTCTCGGGGTAGCCGAGATGGCGCCGTACGCGGCTCTTCTCGTCGGGTGTAAGTGCTACAGGCATACGAGAATCCTATCAGGGTAGAGGTTCGAGTACAGCACCCTTCGACATGAGCATTCGCGCATAGTTGGGGTCGGTGATGATTTTTCCCTTGGGAACCTTGGTCTTGTAGATTTCACCGCTGGGAGTGAACTGAAAATCATTCGCCACACGCCACACTGCCGGCTCGTGCTGGACTTCCGCCGCTTTGGCAGCTTCCAACAGCGCGGCGTGTACTGCTGCAGGGCTTACGGAGCCGGCCATTGCCACCCTGCTGTACTCCTGGTGTGCCCGATGCTTCTTGCTCATCGGTTGTAGAATACCAGAAAGACAAAGGCCCTGGGTGCGCAAACACCCAGGGCCTTGCCTCCCGACCAGGGGAGTTCTCACCCATCGTACCCGTGCAGAAGCACCGACTGGCGTTTGTAACGGGCGTTGGTACCGGTGGCCGCGTCGGTGCGCTGGGGCCAGTCACCGACGAAGCGCCAGGAAACCGCAACCGTGTCCTGCAGGCGGTTCTGCGGGGCGCGGATGATCAACTTGACGCGGTCCGAGGACACGTCGATCCCGTTGTTCGAGACAGCGAGATCGCCGATCTTGCCCGTGATGCCGGCGTCGGTGAGGTACATCATGGGGTCCTGGAAGTACTCCATGATGCCGCCGAAGCCGGTGAAGAGGATGCGGTGGACCTCAGCGCCCGTGGTAGCACCCGTGGCGTAGAGCTCCGGAGCGAACGCGTCCTCCTCAGCGAACGTGGTGCCGTCGCCGGGGTACACAGTGAGGCGCGTAGGAGCCTCGTTGTTACGTACCCAAGTGACGCCCAGGAAGGGCGAGCCGAGTGCGAACTCAGCGTACATGTAGTTCGAGGGACCGGTGCCCTGGTTCATGCGCTGGAGCTCGGCGTCGGCCATCAGCGCCGTCTCGGACACAGGGCCGAGGTGGGCGTGATAGGTGCCGTCGGGGTGCACCGGAATGTTGTTCCGGCGCAGCTTGTAGAGCGCGTTACGGATGTCCTGGAGGCGCGGAAGGTCCGTAGTGGCAATCGCGTCTACCGAAGAGCCGCCGCCGACGTAGGTGACCTCCGAAGCGTCCATAGCCACAACCGCGTCGCGGTTTGACCACGTGGCAGCCGCAGCAAGCGTCAGCACGCCAGGGCCGATCTCGTCACCGGGGGTGTCCGGTGTGTAGCCCACCACGGACGCCGACGTCGAAGCGCCGATCGTGATGGCGAGCGGGTTGGTCGCGCTCACTGTCGAGAACCGGACCTTCGAGGCGCCAGTTGTCGAAGGATTGCGCGCACGGGTAAAGCCGTTCAGGCGCATGACACGCAGCGAGGTGCTCGCCACGCCGGCACCGTTCGCCACAGTGCGGCCCGACTCGGCCGCATTGTAGAGGCGGTTACGCACGAGACGATTCAGCGTCTGCGCAGCCTGGAGGCCAAGCTGGTGCGTGTTGCGCATGAGCAGGTCCACAATCGCCTGCACCGACGTCTGCATGTTCACGTCGATCGTGCTGGCGTAGTTGTGGAGCTGCGCCTCCCACTGCTCGAGAGCGTAGCTCACCGGCACAGGATCGACACCCGGCGCAAGCGGCTTGCCGTTCGGCGCAATCAGACCCGGAGCGGAAGCGATGTACGTATCGCCGACACCCTGGGGCCACGGCATCGCGACAGCTTCCTGGCGAAAGATCATGCCAGGAAACAGCGCATCGTGGAAAGCGCGCTCCAGGAACCCCTCCTGGACGATGGCCCGGATTTCGGGCGTCTGGATGATCGTTGAAAAGTCAGGCATGGTCTCTCTTCTCTTCCGCTCGGGCTAGCGCCCTTTTCTTTCCGGCCCGAACGGGCCTGTCCTCACACCATGTGGGCGGGATTGCGAAACCCGCGCCGCTCAAGCTCCTGATGATACTCGTCCCGCGACATCTTCCGGGCATCGCGAGGCTTCTGCACCTCGGCCTCCTCCACCTTCACCGTACCGGGCGAGGGGGAGCGGGGCGTGCCGCTGACCGGACTGGTCGTGGGAAGAATCTCCTCGACCTTGTTCACAACACCGCCGCCGAACAGATGCGGCTTCTTCGTGCGCAGCTCACCGAGAAACTTCTCGGGCGCAAACTCCTTCTGCTTCTCCGCAGGGAGCTTGGCCCAGGCATTCCCGAGCTGCGACGTCACGTACTCGATATCGTCAGCATTGACCTGATTCGTGTACGCAATGTGCCGGAGCTCCAGCTCCGTGTCGCGGGCGTCGAGAGCCTGCTCGAGCTGCTTGATCCGACGGGCCTGCTTGGCGATGATCTGATCCTTCTGGTTCAGCTCATTCTTTACCGCAGGCGAGTCGATACGGACGTGCTTCACATCCGGCGACCCGTCAGCCTTGACCTTCTCGAACATCTCGTCGAGGGACGAGAAGCCGGCCGCCTTCGCCTTGCTGTTCCAAGCCTCGCGCAGAGTCTTCTGCGCGGACTCCCGCGCAGCCTTCTGCTTGGCCGCGAGCTCCGCAGCTGTAAGCTGCTTTACGCGCGGCGGCTTGTTCGTAGCAGCCGGAATGACGGGCTTGCCCGCAGTAGGAGCCTCAGACTCCTCATCACCGGCCGACAACAGCTCGACCTCGGGGTCGGCGTTGTCGGGAAGCACCGCGTTCAGTGCCTCCTCGACCTCTGTCTCTCGCTCGTTCTCAGTTGTCATCGTTACTTCCCTCGCCTTGGAAGTTGCCTATCAGAGACCCATCTGCTTGAAGACCGTGTCCAGATCGGTGTGCGGCTTCGGCATGTAGGTCAGGGTGAACGCAGTTACGGTCGTCGGGAAAGTCAGGGTCTTCCCGTCGTCCGAAAGAGTCGCAAGGCCGACGTTCGCGCCGGCCGTAGGGCTCACAGCAGTGCCGCTGGCATCGGTAATCGCGTACGACCCGACGCTGTTGGCAGTACCAGACGCCGTAACACGCAGGCTGCGCACAACCGCAATCGCGGGCAGCGCATCCGTGGTGTTACGGTCCAGGCCCGTGATCGTCGAGGCCGCGCGAACAGCGCTGGTCGTAATGTCGAACGACGCGGCAGCCGTAAGACCAGTAGCCACGACCTTCACCTCGCCACCGAGCATGTTGCCGAGCTTCATGAGCTGGAACACGGTGGGCAGGTAATTGAGGTTCGACTCGTTGAGAACCTTCTGGAGAGACTTATCGGCGGTCGTTGTCATGTCTGTTTCTCTCAGCTCTTCTGTCCGAGGACCAGGAATACCTCGGTTTCAATTCCTGCTTCGCGGGTTAGGTCGATCGCTGTGATGTTTACCGAATCACAACGCAAAATCAAAAGCGGGTCAACCGGGATCGCCTGTGCCGTACCGTCCGAAGACGTAATTCGTACACGGACCTTGCCGCCGGAGGCGCGTACCGACAGGTAGTTGACACCCGTAAGTGGCCCGATCGACACCGAAGCTACAGCATCGGAAGACAGCGTTACGTTGGTAGACAGCTGCCGGTCCAATGCGACCGACTCGTTGAGCGTGAGCAGAACCGACGGCTGGCCCGACGGGCTTCCAACAGGCGGCGCCAACGAAAGGCTGCCGTCCAATTTCAGCATCTGGTAGCTCACTTACGCTCCTGCTTCTTATCTACCACAGAATTGTCCGTCGCAAGATGTTCTGTTTTGAACCTTGCAATGAACAACAGCAAATCTTCGAGCTGCTTTCGCAGTTTGTAACCGCGAATCCGCGACATATTTACTTCTTCTTGCGCTTGGGCGGCTTCTTCGCACAGCCTCGCTCTTCAAACATCTTGTCGAAGAGCTGCTTGTCCTCAGCCTCGTCGCTGTGCTTCTTGCCCTTGGGTGCAATCTTCTTCTTCGCCATTTTTCGCCTCTACGCCAGCTGTCCAGCCCGGAAAACCCAGGCGCCCACGAGAATCGGCTCCACTTCCAGAACCGAATCATTGACCATCTCACTGAGGCGGATAGCGTCCGGCTCGGTAATTCCGCTAGCCAGTTCGCTAAAACCATCGCCCCAGGTGTCGATCATTTCGAGAATCCGATCCGCCTCTTCCTCCGGGAGCTCCGTCTCCACAGCCAAAAGCGACTCGGGATTCATCATCTGAATCTGCGTTTCGATCTGCGGCATGTGCCGTTCTACAGACATGGCGAGGTTTTCCAGCTCCTCTTCCGACTTAGCGGGAGGGCCAGGATTCATCTCCTCCTCGGGGACGTCCTCTTCGGGAGCCGGGGCCGCGCCGCCTCGCGACTGCGACCACGCGTTCATGTCTACAGCCATGTCTACCAGTTGCCTTCCGCAATAGCAGCTGATTCTGCCACGGGATCGAACGCGTCGAGAAGCTCTTTCTCTTCTGGAGCTACCACGAGATCGCCGTAAGGGTTCTCCGTAGCAAGATAATCCAGGAACTCCTGCAGCGCTTCGTCAGGCGTCTTTTCGGGCTCGGCTTTGGACTTGGGCGGCTTAGCCACGTGCATTTCCCCTGTTCAGCAAACCGCGACGGGCGAACATGCGATCAAATTCGCGTGCGATAGGCGCAAAATCCCTATCCGACCACTGTGCTGCGTATCCGTGGCTGGCCCAAATTTCACGCGCTTCACGCACGCCCCCCTGGACATGCGCCGATCCAGAACGCAATCCAATCCACTGCGCGTACGCGCGTGCATACAGTTCTGGCTGCATAAGTAGGTAGCGCGACGCTTGGGTGTGCCTGTAGTCCCCGGTGTCAACGTTTTCCCTATGCCGCTGCACGAGACTTTTCACCGCTTCAGATCGGTGGATAGCCGTCATTACACCTTTGAGCTCCGGTGCTCTCCGCAACGTCCCAACTGCACTGATCGTAGGTTTTCCAGTTCCGTGCAAATGGTGATCAAGAAAATGCCCATACTCGTGCACCATGGTTGCCGCAACACCGTGAACGCCATGCTTGGCGATATGAATTTGGCTACCGCCCAGTGGGTTGTAGAAGTAGTACAGCCCGCGCGAACCTCCTAGATACCCTTTTACTTTTACGGGCACATTCGGAATGCTCGCGGGAACTCCGTGCACTTTGGCAATAGCCGCCATGCCATGATCCACACCTTCATTCGTACTCTTCGACCACAACCAGCCATAGCTGATCTTAACCCGCTGCCGCGGATCAACTTTGGTGGTTGCAATGCGGTAGCCACGGTCGTTTGCGACGGCTGTGTGCTGCTGCTCTGTCTGTGTTGCAGACTTCGCGTTCGGGTTGACCCAGTACGTGCGTCGTACAGATCCGTGCACGCCTCGCACGGTCATGATTTTGCGGATCAGGTGATTCACGCGCCGCTCAAAAGGTTTTTACGTCGCAGGCGCGACGTAATAGCAGCACCTGCAGCGTCGATGCGCTTATGAGACAGTTTTTCACCAGCAGCAGAACCCACGGCTTCGCCTACATGCTCACCAAGTTCGCGCGCGGCCTTTCTGTGTTTGCGGCCCAAGACACGTCCGGCAAGGTCGCCCAACTTACCACCAAACCGCGAACCGATTTTGCCGGCTACATGACTGGCAGCAGCTTCGAGTCCTTTGCGAACAAGATGGCCAGCCAGATTCGCCCCCGCGCCGCGTCGGTATGCAGTGGCACGTTTGCTCAAGGCGGACGCACGATGGCTGATCGACGACTGGTGCTTTCTAGCCAGCAAAGCGGCGCCAACCAATGCAGCGGCCGTAAGAGCTTTACCGCCGTGGGCGCGTACAGCATCTCCCGCACGCACAAAAATAGTGCGCTGGTATGCTTTGCCCTTCTTGGACCGTACGGTCACCTTTTTGCGAACAAGACCGGCCATACAATCACCTATCGGCGAAGGTACTCTGCGATACGCTGCGCGCCCCGCGTAATATGTTTCCCGCCGTAACGAGAAGCGAGAAATCCACCGGCTTGGCTCCCAAAAAAGCTGCCAACAGGGCCAAGAAGCCCGCCAACCATGCCGCCAACGCGCGAACCGATGTGTCCGGCAGCTGCGTGGCCGCCCGATTCCGCAAGGTGTTGGGCAAGGTCAGATCCAACACCGCGGCGCCAGTCAGTTAGAGCTTTGCCCATACGTCCGGGCGTCTGCTGTGCTCGATTAAAGGCATAGCCGGCTCGGGCCATGCGAAACATATCCTTGGCACGCTCGGAAAGCTTGCTGCCTGTGCCGCTGTGCGCACTATGCGCTAAAGACGCACCACGGATAGCACCGGCAATCGCCGTGTTTCCGCCCCAATGTCCGTGAGCAACCTTCGATGCAGCATATGCTGCACCTGCAAGTCCGGCAACTGTGGCAATCTTACCTGCGTGCCGCCGCAAAAAGCCTGGGCGCTGACCGTTCGGTCCGGCATCGGCGCTTCTGAGCTTACGCATTCCAGGTTTTGCCGGGTTCGCCTTGACCCAATACGTCCGCTGTACTGTTCCGCGCTTTCCGCGAACAGACTTTTTAACGCGTTTGAGCCCCGGGCGATTCATTAACTACCTCCCAAAGCGATGCTTCACAGCAGAGGCTACACGGTGAACTGCGTAGCCTGCGGCAGCGCCGATGGCAGCACCACCGGCAGCGCCGACAACCGCTCCAGCACCTCCGCCGCGAGCCATTCCGCCGCCGTAGTGACCGGCCATCATCTGGGGACGTGCCCGCAAGAGGTTCGCCATCATGCCGTGAGCACGGGGTGTGCCGCTGCCAACATACGACCACGGGTCAGCTTGTCGGATTGACGCAGTAAGTTGGCGGTGCCGCACAGCAGCGCCAGCACCGGCACCCGCAAGAGCGCCAAGAGCTCCGCCGAATACTGCGCCTACAGCAGCGCCGACCTTGACTGCACGGCGGCCAGAAGTAACTGGCCGCGCAGCCGCTTCCTGGCGCATCCAGTAAGAACGTCGCACAGTGCCGCGCTTACCGCGAACTGTCTTTTGAACGCGGCGAAGACCGCTTTTCATAGCTTAGCCTTTCAGCTGACGCACAACACTGCGCATACCGCGACGTGCGCGGAAGTCCGACACAGCGAGCTTAGCACTGGCGGCCCGGCCCCAACCAGCCGACGAGCCGCGCTTATACAAGTCACGAGAACGCCGAGCATCCTTTGCCAGCCCCTGAGCAAAGTTACGGGCACCGCTGGCAGCGCCGGCAACAGCAGCGCCGGCACGGCGGGCGCCGCCTGCAACAGCAGCGCCGGCACGGCG
>ERZ724505.421-NODE-421-length-27373-cov-9.342338_pt1 | contig 27373 bp, 30 predicted proteins | sample MGYA00376038_ERZ724505 | MGnify/ENA primary metagenome ERZ724505 (study PRJEB28724, sample SAMN07190884) | wastewater metagenome | isolation source: effluent of sewage treatment plant in Hong Hong | place: Hong Kong | collected 2016-03-17 ...
ACTTCGGTGGGAGGTTTGCTAAAATGGGTTCTAGCGAACGCAAAAATTCGCTCCATTTTATTTAGTATGAAAATTTCACTTGTTGTACCAAACATAGATCTAAAAGATGAAGTCTGGGCATTTCGCACGGAAATGTTGAGTGAGTCTGACCAAATATTCGGAGCTGGCTCTCTGGAACTATGCGCCACCTATGAAGATTGGCTGCAGAAGTGCAATAGCGATAGGACTAAACCAACCAAGGGAAGAGTGCGGGCCTCGCAGTATATTGGTGTAGATGAAAGCGGAAAAGTAGTAGGTGCCATACAGCTGCGCCACAAGCTTAATGAGTACCTCGAGAACTTTGGCGGCCACATCGGCTACAGCGTGCGGCCATCCGAACGCCGCAAGGGCTACGCGACAAAGATGTTGCGTCAATGTCTCGAACTAGCGTATAAAGATGGTATTCCTAAGGTGCTTGTCACCTGTGACATTACAAATCCCGCCTCTGAGGGTGTTATTCGTAAACTCGGGGGAGTGTACGAAGATACGCGAACGGACCCGTCTGGCGCGAGCAAGAAACGGTTCTGGATAAGAACCTCTTAATCAGTGACTTTTTCTAGTGGTCTGCAATGCCCTCTTTTTCTACTTGTATTCTGGATTTAATGGGAGTATTATTTTACTTATCCGATAGATAACTAAGAGGTGAGGACATGACAACAAACCCAATAGAACACGCTGCTATGGAAATTGACGATAAAGGTGAGGAAACGCGTCGTAGAAGAGCTGCCGAGTATGGGGCAGAGGCATTGACAGCTATCCGACGAATGGCTGATGAAAGAAAGCAACGGCGCTTGGGGAGTGAAGCTACCGAGGGTATCATCGAGAGCATTGCATAATAATATAGCTACCCCTGGTAAATATTCGTTAGGTATGGTAAAATTGGTATAAGTTTCAATACTAATCCTAAGAGAGAACTATGGCTAAGAAGAATACGAAGCGCAAATTGATCGGTTTAGTGAGCCAACTTTCTGGCCACCGAACGTATTACACCACCGTAAATACGATGCAACGCAACGGTTTGGGTAAACTTACACTGCGTAAATACGACCCAATCGCACGCAAGCACGCTATCTACGAAGAGACCAAGAAAAACCTCGGTCGAAACGAAGTAAAAGCCCGCAAGAGCTAATTCTACTGTTATTTGAATGAAAGCCAGTTACAAACGCTGGCTTTTTTCGTCTATCTGACGTGCTAGCCATACGCCATTTGCAATCATAGTGTCCAGCAGCGAACCGGTAAGGTGCTGCTTCTCAGAGTAGACATATAAAGATGAATCGATAACTTCCACGACAAGTCCCTTAAAATGTTTACCTATCATGGCGGCTATGGCAGGATCTATCAGCTGTTCGGCCGCAATTACCTGCGACGGGTTTGTGACCAAACTGAAATAATCTGTAAACTCCTTTGGATATTCCGCCGTCATGCCTAGCTGTGCTGCTAGCATTGTGGAATATTTTGCTTTGATTAGTGAGTGAAAACCGTTGCCGTGTACGGGTGAGCCGATGAAAATATGGGGTAAATCTGCCTTCGTGCTCAAATCGAACTCCATAATATGCCATACATGGCTATGCCCAGACGTAAGTAGCGTATCCGAACGCTCTACGAACACTACATCGTAGCCGTGGTAGGTGCCGATACAATAGTGGTAATCCTGGTGTTTCGTCGATACGGTGAGGCCACGCACGATACGGTGTTCGTCGCTGAGTTGGCTGACAAAGCCGAAATATACCATATTTGAACGCTCAGCAAACGCCATAATCATCTTTTTGTAGCTGGCGCGCCTGCGTGGACGGGCAGACCGAAACCGCGAGACGGCTTTTTGAAGCCTATTTACCATCCTTTACCTCCGTTAGCATGTCGAGTACGGTGGCCATGTACTCGGCGTGGCTCCAGGCAAGTGGTGCGATAGAGACCTGACTGTCGTCGAACGGATTTATTTGTTCAGCCATCATAGTGCTGTTTCCCATTATACCTTCTATCCAAGAAACTATCTTCTCGGCTCGTTCATCATCATTCAGCTCATTGGCATACTGCGCCAGCCATAAAGAGGTGATAAACCACCAGTTACCAAGGATACCTTCGCTTACTTTACGGTAATTGTCGTGTTCATAACGTGGTACGCCGGGACGATCTTCGTCTACGTGAAATACTTCAAGGATGGTTCGATGCGCAGCACGAATTTCTTCGCTTTCGATAGGGAAGAGGCCGTACATGAAGGCACCGAAGAAACTGGAAAGATCGATGGTTTCATCATATCGAACGGCTCCATCTACGACGTTCACACCCTTATAGAACGCTTTCCGTTTAGGGTTGTAAAGATGCTTATGCGCGGCTGTTTCTATGTCATCTGCTGCTGCGCGCCACTTCACGCCACTCTCAGAGTCTTCCATGATATCGGCAAGTTCAGCAGCAGCCATTAGGCTAGCGTGCACCACGGCCGTCGTATACGTGGTGGTCATGAAGTTTTCTTCCCACAAGTCATAGGTAGGCTTCGGGAGGCCCGTAACTTCATCAGTGTAGCCAGCCATAAAATCAGCCATACGCTTCACAAAGTTGTCGTAAAACTCGTGCAGCACCTTGATATCAGGGTGTAAATGGTAAAACTGCGCAAACATAAAGAGTACGAGAGCGGTTTCATCTTCCTGAATCGGTGGGGCATATACGTCATCGCCGTGAACATACGGGTGCCAGCTTGAACCTATCGCACCATCCGCCTGATATTTATGCATCAAATAGCCCGCCGGGTGCAGGGCACGGCGGCAAAATTCGAAGAAACGGCGCGGTTCGGCTTCGTAGCCTAGCCGTATAAAGGGCCACAGCACATATGCGCCGTCACGTGGCCAGCAATAGCCATAGGCGTCACGAGAATAATTCAACATAGCCGTATCTGTGCTAGCTATGATAGCCCCTCGTTTGTCCATATGAGCTTTCAATATCATGGCGCTTTTCACAAAATGTCGTGCTCGTGTTTTCGGAAGCTTTTCAGCCACATGAAGCACTGGCTGTAGCCATTCGTGCCACCACTCGGTTAATACATCCAGACGACGGTTGATACCTTGTTCTTGTAGCTGTTTATGAATGAATAAAGCCTCACGAGCAGAGGTGCCAGCCGCGATCCAATATTGCACGTGCGCGGATTCGTACGCAGCAAGCTCGTAGCGGAAACGCAACATCGAGTCTACCCGACCATGTTCTACGTTACCTCCAGCCAGCTCGCCGTCATCTGCGTCTTTATACGTACCTTCGTGGTCTTCAATACCGAATATACCTATGGAATGCTGGTCGAATGGTACACCATCATGTGTGCGGCCTGAAATCACAAAAGCTCTTCGCCCACGGTAGTGCAGTATGGCATCGCTATCTGGCAAATACTGCGCCGTGTCGGTGTTGCTGCGGGCATCCCCGATAACAAATGCTTGGTGCATGAAAAGTCGTACGTCGCGTTTCGCATCACGCAGGTTCACGATATGGAAATTACGCACGAGAGCACTCATTTCGACATCGACGAAATCGTTCATTTCTATCAATATGCCTATCTCGTCGTTTCTGGCTACACTATGCCCAGCCAGGGCATAATCAGCCATGCCTAGGTGTATATCCCAGCCAGGTTCATCAAGCCAGCTAATATGCCCATCAACCCACACACCTATCTTGTGGCGTAGCATCTTGCCTGCAGAATGGTTCTCTAAACCGACATACGGGTAGTAGAAGTCATGCACCATGCCATACTGATTAATGCCGACATGTAGTTCACCATTGCTAAGCACCACCGGCCTAGCCATATCCGCCTCCAAGCTGATGCATAGCCATCACACGGTAGCGCATATCGCGAATGGCGTTCATGTAGTACAAGAAGGCATCGTACGGCGAATCGTACGGGCTAAAGTAGGCATGCACGTCACCGTCACGGAACCATTTGGTGCACATGTAGTAGGCGTGGTCGGATGTTTGAAGCTTGCGCCAGTCGCTAATAAGGTCGATGTCACCAGAACGGATTACATCATGTTCAAGCGCATACAAATGACGCATCGCTTCATGTTGCATACTGTTACCCAGCCAAGCGGTCAAGTCGCGCTCTGTATCTGCCCATGTCACGGTGTACGGCATACTTACTTCATCGGCAGGTTCGTTGTTATCAACCGCTTCTGAAACGGTATAAAACGTATTGTCGGGGTTTGACAACCATTTGCCTACGAAGTGTTCGAAGAAATCAAAGATACCGGTATCTTCCCATTGGTGCTCACCGAAGGTTTCATAATCCATGAATAAGTTTATCAGTGGACTTTCCGCAGCAGAGGCAGTAGCCCATTCATTATACGTATCAGCGCTCAGCGGCCAGGCGGCCCAATCTTTATTACCGAAGCGGAAGGCGATGTCGTCACTTAAACGGTAGTTTTTCATCAGTAACCCAATATTCTTCGTACCAGCTGGCCTATACAGGTAATTCGGGCTGCGCCAGCCCAAGATAGGGTCCCAGCCTTCTGCCAGAATGCCCTTGAAGCCGTATTCGTCGGCCCATTTAGCTAGATCATCGTTATACGCAAGCTCAGTGTTGCGGAATACATTCGTTTCTACACCAAACAGATCGCGAATCTTGTTGCGATGCGCTTCTATCTGACGTTCAAACTCCTCGCGTGAGTAGAAAAATGCCAGGCTGTGATAGTACGTTTCAGATACAATTTCCACGCGACCAGTGCGTACAAGCTCTTTGAAGCTTTCGAGTACATCCGGCGCCCACTGTTCACATTGTTCTATAAACGTACCGGTGATACTGAGCGATACCTTGAAATCAGGGTGAGTATCCAGCATCTTTTTCAAAAGAGCATTCATCGGTCGGTACGACTTGAAGGCTACCTTATCGAGCACTGTCTTGTTGTTACGCTCGGTGTTCGGGTCTTGCTCATTAAAGTAGTCGTGATGTTCGCCAGTATCAAAAATACCATATTTTCGAACACGCCACGGTTGGTGCACATGCAGGTAAAGAACTATGGCTCGCTTACTCATGCGGCGAGCTCCATTCTTGAGCGGGCGTAAATATTCAGACACCTCGTAGCAACATCATGCCAAGAGAAACGTGCGTATTCTCGCTTTACGTTATTGGTTAGTTCGTTCTTTAGGGCACTCGAAGCGGCAATTCCAACGATTTGATCGGCTAGTACGTCACAGTCCCAAAAATCAAAGCGGAAAACACTGTTCAACACTTCACCCACGCCAGATTGCTTGCTAATTATCAACGCATTATTGTGATGCGCAGCTTCGAGGGCAGTCAATCCAAACGGCTCACTAACCGAACTCATGACAAATATATCGGCTACATTATAGGCATCACGCCACTGTTTCCCGCGCACAAACCCAGTAAATAACACCTTATCGGCAATACCTAAATCTGCACTTAATGATAAAAGTTCGTCGCGTTGTTCGCCGTCTCCAGCCAACAAAAACGCCAGCTTGTCATACTTTTCACAAGCCCTAGCTGCCGCCTTCAGGAAATGAGTCAACCCCTTCTGTATGGTAAATCGACCCACGGTAGTAACAATAGTGTAGCCTTCATTTTTCAAGCTTTCCAGGTAGCGATACGTTCGCATATCGTAGTCATATCCCAAAAAAGCCTCGACATCGAGGGCGTTATGAACTACTTCTATTTTATCGGCGGGTATATTGTAGCGCTGCACGATGAGATTTTTCGTAATGTTTGATACGGCGATGATTCGATCGGCCATCATAAGACCTTGATATTCGATTTCGTGCACCAACGGATTGCCGTACTTTTCACCGGATCTGTCAAATTCAGTCGCATGCACATGTACGATAAGTGGGGCATCGCAAAGTTCTTTGGCGCGCATACCGGCCTCCATAGTGAGCCAATCGTGCGCATGAATTGCATCCGGCTGGTTCGTTTCAATAAATTGTTCCACAAAACGTACATAACGCTTCTGCACACCGCGCATACTGGAAAGATCGCTTATATCAGCCTCGGAAAGAGTCTTGTACTCCACGCTGGCGCTGTCGTAGCCACCTATACCGTAGCGTTGCAGAGGTTTTAACGGTGTTGCCGCGTGTATGCGCATAAACTCGGTATTCGGATGCGTTGCCGTATACGGCACCACGAAATCAATGCTGGCTCCTTGCATGGCAAGTGCTTTCGACATGTGGTAACATGCGACTCCCAAGCCTCCGCTATTATGCGGGGGTAGTTCCCATCCTAACATCAGTATATTCATGTTGATATTTAGCCTCACCTTATCAAGTGAAACCGACCCACTCCTCGGATATTTTTTTTAGCTCTAGCATCATTGTAACGCGATGCTTATGTTTTTTCAACAAATTTAACAGATATAATATTAGAAAATATTACAAAGTTTTTGTAAGCGCACATTTCAAGTACAGCGTATGTTTCAGGTACAATAGGTAGAGATGCAAAATTCAGACTCTTTTTTACAAACGATAAATCAAGCGTTTACCGAATTTTGGTCGCAACCAAATGCGTATCGCTCACTATTGATACTAATAGCCTCGGTGGTAGCTGCCTATTGGGTGAGTAAATACGTGGCCAATGCCATCATCTTTGTTGCACAGAAGGTAGCCGTACGATCAGACACGGAATCAAATGCCGCCAAAGCCGTACGTTTACGGCAGGTAGAAACCTATCTTGGTGTTATCGTGGCCATCGTGCGCGTGATTATCGTCGCGATAGCTGGCTATGTCGTGTGGCGCACGCTGAGCCCGGAAGGCAGCAAGCAACTTGGTGGTAGCGGAGCTGCGGCTATCGGTGCCAGTGCCATCTTTATCGTGATTGCCGGGCAAACCGTCGGTACGCTGCTGCGAGACATCACGGCTGGCGCCACCATGATAATCGAGCAGTGGTTCAACGTAGGTGATTATATAAAGGTAGAGCCATTTTGGGACGTAAAGGGTGTAGTAGAGCGTCTCACGCTTCGTTCCACGCGTATTCGTAGTCTTAGCGGTGAAATTATTATGATTCATAATCAAAATATTCATGCCGTACATGTCACGCCAAACGGCGTACGAACGATGGCTGTCGAGATATTTGTGAACGATCAAGCTAAAGGTGAGAGGCTGGTAAAACGAGCCATCAAAACCTTGCCCACAGGCCCAACCATGCTTGCAACACCGCTTACTATCACAGATTCTGCCCAATGGTCAGATGACATCTGGCGCATCACCGTAGAAGGGCAAACTGCGCCAGGTCGCGACTGGCTTGTCGACACCTATTTTATCAATAGTTTGAGCCGTATCGATGAGGCGAAATCTGAAGACAAGCGCGTGATAGTAGATCCGCCTATCGCACACTGGGCAGACGACGTAGCCGAGCGTCGCTTCAGCCGCGCTGTACGCGTAAACAAACAGTAGCTTTCCATCTTCGCCTCTGTTTGCTACAATATGCCCTGGCGTACGTAGGGGTATAGCTCAGTTGGTAGAGCACTGGTCTCCAAAACCAGGTGTCGTAGGTTCGAGTCCTGCTACCCCTGCCAAATTAAAACCATCGACACATCATGTCGGTGATTTTAATTTGGCAGATATAGCTTTCCGAGACCCCCGATTTAGTTAAGTTGAGATAATTTAATATAAATAATAGCCGCTCGGGCCTAAAGTCGACTATATCTCATGCAACTCATTACTCACATAACAATCAGTAGCCCACGGGCGGCCTGGGAAAGAATGAACCCGATCGTCGCAAGTGTCATTACTGTAAACAGGATGATTACTGGATTTTTACTTGGTTGTTTGGTTTTCTTCGAAGTTGGCTGAGTATACTGCGCATAAACTACAAAACCGCTGACAGCAAGTAGGGCTATTGCCACGAAAGCATACTCACCTAAAGACGCAGCGGGTGAGTATGACTGGTCCGACGCAAGCAGACAACCCGCCCCAAGTGTTACAAATGCATATGTTATAAAACTAGTTTTAATTAAACTTTTATTTTCTTTTTTCATAACCCTACATTATCATAACCAGCAGTTCGTGTGTGAAGTTTGGGTCTCGATATTTCTAGCCTGAAATCTCTTTAAATACTACAGTTTGCTTATTCATTCCGCCGAGCGCATAATAACATGATTAGCAGGAGGTGTAATGAAGAAAGTAATCATAGGTGTAGCAATAGTGGTGGTGCTGGGCGCAGTAGGGTATTTCGCCGCGAAAGGTATGTACGGCAACGGAAGCTCAGACTCTAGCGACACATCAAACACGGATAGTAACTCGTCGAGTGGCAGTAAAGCGGTCGCGACAAATACCGTAAAGATAGAAGGCTTCGAGTTTAGCCCAAGCAAAATAACTGTGAAAAAGGGAACAAAAGTTACCTGGACAAACAAGGATACAGTAGCCCATACCGTTACCCAAACAGATGACAAAAGCAGCCTTAACAGCCCACAGCTTCAAACGGGCAAGTCCTATAGTTTCACATTCGATACCGTCGGTACATTTAGTTACTACTGTTCGCTTCACCCCCATATGACTGGCTCTGTTGAAGTGACAGAATAGCGCGTAAACGCAGTTGAACGATTGCGAATAATGCTTTCTCGATAGATATCTCCACCTCGGCTCCTCACCCTTAATTTGACTTCTGAACACTCGGCACAAATATTGTAGACATGACTACAAATGTGCTATACTATAATCACTACGTAACGGAGGTAGTGTGGTAATGAACGATGAAGAATATCTGACTCCAACGCCTATTTCCGACGACCTTGTGCCAAAAAAGCCGACGCCATATGAGCTTCTAATGCGTCAAAGCCGGAAAATGGGAAGTCTCGCCACCCGCGGATACGATGTGACGAAGGAATTTTTAAAGCAAGACGTTTCAACGTTGCATCCCGATAGGCTTTTGTTTGGGCAAAATATCCAGAGAATACGAAGAAAAGATGAGCCTAGAAACGCGCAGACAGATGAAGGCGGCAACTCAGCTCAGTTAGACTCCAAGGAAGATTTGCAAACGATAGTCGAAAAATCGCATCAGATTCTTGCTGCCGCGAAAAGTGTCATCGTGCCGATGAATCTCTTCCCCGACAGTGTTATCGTCGACCGCACAAAGATCACCATCACCAAGCGGTCGTTTTTCTGGTCATCTGTTGTAATAACCGTCCGCATAGAGGACGTATTAAATGTAACCTGTAGTACCGGGCCACTATTCGGCTCGCTTACCATCTCTAGCCGTGTGATGAACTCGACCGACCATTACGAGGTAAACTACCTATGGCGCAAAGATGCGGTATACCTGAAGGAAATCATTCAAGGCTACGTGATAGCCCATCACAACCACATCGAAACTTCTCATTTAGACAAGCGTGAGCTTACTCAAACACTTATCGAAATCGGCCGCGATTCGAAATATTAGCCCTTTCTAGAAGGTGAGGGCATTTATTTGCTATACTGTCATATATGAAGTCTTTGAGTTTAGGTCAACCTCATGCAATCGTCATGGTTGGCATTCCTGGAAGCGGCAAAAGCTTTTTCGCTGAAAAATTCGCCGATACGTTCAATGCCCCGTATATCGAAATGGCTTATTTTCGTCATTTTGCCGGTGATGACAAGGCAGCAAACGAATTAGTTCGCCGCGTTATCAAAGAAGTTGCCAAAACGAAACAATCCATGGTGCTAGAAGTAGATAGTGCAACGCGCACCAGTCGCACTGAGCTTGCAAAAGAGCTAAAGGCACTCGGCTATGTGCCACTATTCATATGGGTACAAACAGACATACATACCGCCGCAACGCGCAGCGCCAAAGCCTACAATATGCCGAAAAGTGAGCATGCCGACCGCGTAAAGACCTTTTCACCGCCGCATGAAACTGAGAAAGCGTTGGTGATTAGCGGTAAACACACCTATGCTACTCAGGCCCGTATAGTATTGAAGCGTCTTTCAGGCCCCAGGCAAGAACAGGAAGTACGAAAAGCCGTTCCTGAACGCTCTGCAACCAATATAGTCCTTAGGTAAGCTATGTCTACATTTTACGACCAAGAATTCGGCGAAATATCAGTACGCCGAAGCGCACGGGCACGCAGTATGAAAGCCAGCGTCGCGCCAAATGGCAGCCTTCGGATATCTTTGCCACCATACGTGCCACTTATCATGGCAAAACGCATGATTTCCTCTTCGCGTCACGAAGTGCGACAGCTGCTCACTATGCAGCCGCACATGGAATTCATCGACGGTATGCAAATAGGCAAGAGTCACAGCCTGCATGTCCGTAACGGTGCTACCTTTTCAGTGCGAAGGGCTGGGCAGCAGATTGTCGTGTCGTTGGCAAACGAGCCTCTTGAAACACAAGCCGTGCAAGCGGCCATTCGCATAGAAGTGTTACAGGCCTTACGAAAGGAAGCCAAGCACTACCTGCCGAAACGACTGGAATATTTGGCACAGCAACACGGCCTTCACTACGCTTCGATTCGCTTTTCACATGCCAGCAGCCGGTGGGGTAGTTGTTCATCAAACGGTACCATCAGCTTAAACATCGCTCTGATGACGTTACCGTTCGAGCTAATAGATTACGTACTTGTACACGAACTGGCTCATACGAAAGAGATGAATCACTCGACGAACTTTTGGAGTATCGTAAAACAGTTCGATCCGGAATACGCACAGCATAAAAAAATACTGAAGACACATAGCCCTCATATTTAAAACGTTAGTGCATATTTCATTTGTCAGGTATAATAAATTTTGAAATGAAGCAGGTGGGAAAAGTAGATGATAGCGTGCGCACAATCATGCGTTTGATAGGGCTATTAACGCCATTTGCGCTTGGCCTCTACGGATACATGGTATACATCGGGTATGCACCCGGCGAGCATTTTCTAAACATTCAATTTTTCATGCTACTTATCAGCATGTGGACGCTATATGGTGTATGGCAATACGTATCACCGGCATCTAGTGGTGCACGCAAGCTTCAGTCTTTTATTATTTATCATCTATTCGGCATCCTGTTTCTTCTATTTGTAAGCGGTTTCTCGACATTCGTAATTTCTATGTGGGCTATATTAGCCCTTATTACGTGGATATGCTACGGCGTATACGGATATATATTCAGTATCGCTACCCTTGTGCTAAGCGCCTCTATTGACCTTACCCTCCATCCGGCGACATTACTCGATAGCAGCGTACTGTTTTTGAATATTATCGGTGTCATTTTTATAAGTGGCAGTGTTGCACTCATAGAGCATGCACGGCAACAAGGCAAGCTGAAACATCCCGCTACCGATACGATACATCAGGCAGAAGATCATCAACGTTTAGTTACGATAATAAATAATCTTGCCGATGCCGTGCTCGTAACGAATGCGAAAGGCACTATCGAACTCTTCAACGCTGCTAGTCTTAACCTTTTAGACACGAACGCGGATATTAAAAATAAATCCGTAGATATGGTACTCGCAACCCGCACAGCAGAGGGAAATACAGTCAAAGTTTCAAATGAACTAAGCAAGGCAAAGCACGTCGTTATCGATGATTCGCTTCGTATAGGCCCGGCAGACGACCCTATACGGCTAGAGTTAACGTATGCTCCTATAAGAGGTAGCTACAAAACAGGCATCAAGACGCACGGTAGTGAGGGGTATATCATTATCGCCCGTGATGTAACGAAAGAAAAAAGCCTAGAGGAAGAGCGCGATGAATTTATTAGTGTTGTGAGCCACGAGCTTCGCACACCCGTCACGGTGGCCGAAGGCTCTATAAGTAACGCCCAGCTGTTCGTTGAAAGAGGAAAGGGTACGAAAGATAACCTTGCAAGTGCTTTAAGTCAAGCGCATGAACAGGTAGTGTTCCTCGCGGGTATGATTAACGATTTATCGACATTATCTAGAGCAGAAAGAGGTGTAGCCGCCGAAAATGAAGCGATAGATGTAAAAAGCTTTGTGCACGATATATACAATGAATTCTTGCCTCAGGCTCAAAAGCAAAAACTGCACTTCAACCTGGAAGCAGCGTCACAGCTCGGTACTGTCATGACCAGCAGATTGTATTTGCACGAGCTTATGCAAAATTTCATAACTAATGCGATCAAATACACCAAAAAGGGCTCGGTTACTTTATCGGTACGCAACATCGATGGAATAATAGAATTTAAAGTGACTGATACGGGCATAGGTATATCAAAATCAGATCAAGCTAAAATTTTCAATAAATTTTACCGCTCGGAAGATTACAGAACACGCGAAACCAATGGTACCGGGCTAGGGCTGTACGTTGCGTATAAATTAGCCAAGAAGCTCAAGACGACCATAGATGTGTCAAGCCGCCTAAATCATGGCTCGTCGTTTACCATCAAGCTACCCGAGCATAAAGATATATAGGCAATCTATTCGTTGATCACATAATGATCGCGCTGCAAAGGCTGAGCGTGTATGGCGCGACCTTTCCAGCGCACCGTACCAGTCGCGTACCGCGTGCAGCTGTCTAGATACAAGGCGAGCTCCTGCAAAGCAATATACGGCCAAACAATCATTCTCGCTATCCAGCCGCGCGATGCCATTGTACGACCTGTAAAAATCCCAAACCAAACGTAGTCTACTACCAGCGCACTTAGTGCTACGGTTGCCGCGACTGGCTTGTGGTTTAGTAGTGACACGATAAAAATAATCGGCGGCGCAGCTACTGAAAACATAGTGATAAGGCCGAGAACTATCGATACATAGCGATGCCCAAACATCGGATAATACAAACGCTCAGCAGTCGCTAAATGCGAATGCCAGTGCTTTTCATATCGCACGCCAAGTTTTTTCGTGCCCACTATGTGATAATACTTTTTGTTATATTGCAGCTGCTTCGCAAGATGGCGCTCAGGGCGAACCGACATTCCATAGTCAGATAGTCCTCTTTCCATCTGAAGCAATGTATCTCGCCGTATGAGCCACAAAGCACTCGCGCTAGGCGGGTTTGAACGTGTGGCCAATACAAGTTCCCATACATATCGTAACGTGCTAAAGATTGCACTCGCTCGTAAGGCATCTTCTCGCCGCGGTAGAACCGAAAGCATGTCTTTGTCATTCGCGACGATCTGCTGTACTAATTGTTGTATCGCAGATTGGGCAAGCAATGTGTCGACATCGAGGTATAGAATATAGTCGCCGCTCGCTTCTTCGGCAAGTGTCTGATACGCATGATTCTTGCCAAGCCAGCCGCTCGGCAGATCTTTCCCGGGAATAAAACGAACACCGGCATGGGCGTACGATTGAATAATACGGGATGTCTCGTCATTGGAGCTATCGTCCAGCACCAATATTTCCAGCTTTTCGTAGCCGCTCGTCAACACATAGTCTAAACACTGCGCCAAGGCATGCACTTCATTACGTGCTGCGATGCATACCGACACCGAAGGAAGGGGTGAATCATGAACAGAAATAGGGCGGTACGCATATCTGTTCAACGCCCACACAATACGCGCGCCGATCCACAGGCCAGTTAGCAAACACACGAACGAAGCGAATACCATCATAATTCTATCGCTTATTGTAACACCACTTGCACATTTTACAGATGTGCAGTATACTTGACTTGACAGCCTGCAAAGAAGCAGGCTTTTAAATTGGGAGAAACAGGTAAATACTGTGGCAAACAAGTCTGAAACCAAAGTTACACGTATAAAAGCAGATGGCGCTAAACCATCCGTCGCAAAAAAATCAGCACCCAAAGCAAAAAAAGCACCACGTGTGCGTGAGCAGCGAGAGCGTACCGGAATCTTTTGGTCGCTAATCGGCTACTTTAAGGGTGCATGGTACGAGCTTCGCCAGGTCATATGGCCCACACGCCAAGCTACTTGGGGCCTCACTATCGCTGTATTAGGCTTTTCAGCCTTCTTCGTCGTATTCATCCTGCTCATTGATGCAGGCTTCAAATATCTATTCGAACTACTCTTAAAATAAGTAAGGTAAAGGAAAGTTACACTTCTATGTCAAAAAATCGTTACGACTCTACCAGGCAGTGGTACGCGGTACACACCTACAGCGGCTACGAAGAAAAGGTAGCGGATAGCATCCGCCAGCGAATTCAGGCCGTCGACATGGCCGACAAGATTTTCGATGTGATGGTACCGAAAGAGAAGCAAATTCAGATTAAAAACGGCAAGCGCAAGGTCGTAGAAAACAAGATTTTCCAAGGCTACGTACTGGTTGAAATGAAACTGACTGATGAAACCTGGTATATCGTGCGCAACACGCCTGGTGTGACCGGCTTCGTAGGCAGTGGCACCGAGCCGACTCCAGTTTCCGATAGCGAAATTTCTAAAATAAAGAAGCGTATGGGCGTAGAAGATCCAAAACACCACATCGACTTCTCAGAAGGCGAAGTAGTTTCTATCACCGACGGCCCGTTCAAAGGCTTCGATGGTGCTATTTCTGAAATCGACGCCGTGAAGGGTAAAATTCGCGTAATGGTGAGCATGTTTGGCCGCGACACACCTGTCGAACTCGATGCGCTACAGGTGAAGAAAGTATAGTACATGACGAGCATCTACGATACTGATTCGGATGCCTTACATGAACACTACCCCTATGACGGCTGTCCTCGTCCTGAAGTTTTTAGCCCAGGCTTTCGCGCAACTGTCCAGCTTGGTGTAGCAGCTTTTATGGGCTATGTCCTCAAACACAACCCAGAAGCGGATACAGCCACTATGATTTCCGGAATTGGAAGTATGAGTTTTTTTGTTCTTAAAGGAGGAATTAACACCTTCGATGGAGTAAGCGGTTCCATTGGTAATCTGCGTGCAGCTCATAAATACAAGCAAGATCATAGATATACATATTAAATGTAAAAAGGTATAGGAGAAAAGTATGTCATTAAATCAAGAATTCGGTGACCGACCGCTAACACCAGCCGGGATTTCAGGCGACCTAAGCATCGGCTATGAATCAGGTTCTCGTGAGAGCCAAGAAGCATTGTTAGCGCAACGAGCTCACTTCGACGAACTAGTCGACAGAGTACACGCTGGCACTGCCACACCGGATGAAGAATACCAAGTCCTGCAACATTTTGCGGCCGACCGCGCACACGGCCTCAGCTAGACAAATACAATTAAACCTGCTACAATCTATCTGTTACGCACTGCGAAATAGCTTCAACAATTTTAGCAGTAATCTAAAAAAGGAAATTTTAAAGAGATGGCAAAAAAAGTTATCGGTAATTTGAAACTACGCATTCCTGCCGGCCGTGCAACCGCTGGTCCACCGGTTGGTTCAGTGCTTGGTCAGTGGGGCCTGAACATGATGGATTTCATTAACCCGTTCAACGACGCAACTAAAGATCTGATGGGCAAAGACGTTATCGTACACGTAAAAGTGTTTGAAGACCGTACCTTTACCTGGAAAAGTCTTGGCCAGCCAGTCGACGACATGATTCGCGAAAAAGCAGGCATCAAAAAGGGTAGCGGCAAACCGCATGTTGAAAAAGTAGGCAAAATTAGCCGCGCACAGCTGGCTGAAATCGCTGAAGTGAAGAAAGATCAACTGAACGCTATCGACGAAGACGGCCGTATCAAAGTGATTGCTGGTACTGCACGCTCAATGGGTGTCGAAGTAACCGACTAGGCAATTCGTTCATTCAAATAGCCCTTGCAGCGTGAGGGCTATTTTTGTTTGGCAAGCAGTTCTATTAGCTTTACCGTGTCCGACACGCTGGCAAGCTGGAAACGGGCCTTCGTATCATGTGTGCCTACATGTATGGTAAAGCTATCGTCACCGAGTGCTTCAAACATGTCCTCGTCGGTGTAGTCATCGCCTGCGCATAGTACGAAATCGGGTTGGTAGAGTGCATCAAGCTCTGCGGCTGCGTCACCTTTGTTAAATCCAGCCGGTTTTACTTCTAGAACACTACGCCCCTTTAATATGGTCACATCCATGTCTTCGAGCTCATTTTGAAGTTCACGATGCAGCTCACTCGTGCGCACATACGCAAGTTCATGCGGTACGTTGCGGTAATGCCACACCAAGGCATAATCTTTCTCCTCTATCACCGAACCTGGTGTACGCATAGTAGTGCGTTCCATGATAGGTCGCACGTGTTTCTTTATCTCGTCAAAGTCCACGTCTACGTGTGTCCATTCGCCGTCGTATCTTGTCCATGCACCGTGATCTGCCACCAGTACCATAGCAGGGTTCTTAAACCAGCCTTCCAGTGCGAATTTCGGCCGGCCGCTTACAATAGCAAGTACCGTGTTCGGGTCGCCAGCCAAACTTTCCAGTGTAGCTAGTAGTTTTGGCGACGGGCGAGCAGCGGCCGGGCTTGGCGTTGAATGGTAGGGTTGAATCGTACCGTCGTAATCGAGGATGATAAGCCGTGACTTGGCTCTTTTGTAGGCGGCAGCCAGCTTTTCAAGCGCAGGTGCGCCCAGTAGTTTCTTGTGTAACGCTAAACGGTTCGAGGCACTTGCGGTTAGGTCGGAAAGAAAGTCTTCACCCCAGGCTTGCACAGGGTACATAGTGAGTCGCTCTTGCATAGCTTTAATACGCCGCAGCTGCTCGGTCTTTGGCATGCGGAGGGCTTTCTTGATAGCCTTTTCCACCGACGAAGCGTCGTTGGGGTTAATACTCAATGATTCAGGCAGTTCATCTATGGCCCCAGTCATCTCGCTCAGTAGCAGCACGCCGGGCCGTTGCTGTTTCGAAGCCACGTACTCTTTTGCTACCAAGTTCATACCGTCACGAAGCGGCGTAACAAGCGCGATATCGGCTACTGCGTACAGTGCCAGCACTTCTTCGAACGGTAGGTTTTGGAACTGGTAACTTATCGGTGCCCATTCAACTGTGCCGTAAGTGCCATTAATTCGACTAACGGTTTGCTCGATATCATCACGCAGTTCGCGGTACGTATCTACTTCTGTACGTGAAGGCACGGCAATCATCACCAGTTTTACCTTACTTCGGTATTCAGGGTTATTTTCAAGCAGTCGCCTAAATGCTTCCAGTCGCTCCGGTATACCTTTCGAATAGTCCAGCCTATCCACGGAGAGTATCATTTTCTGGTGCGAATATTGGGTATCTAGGCGCTCGATGGCGTGTTTTACTTCTGGTGCTTGCAAGCTTTTCTTGAATTTCGCGTAATCAATGCTGATAGGGTAGGCGTCCACCCGCACGGTTCTATCGTCGTAGTGAATCACGCCGTGCGAACTGTGTAATCCGAGCAGCCGCAAACTACTACTTAAAAAGTGACGGGCATAGTCATAGATGTGAAAGCCGATAAGATCCGCCCCCAGCAAGCCATGAAGTATTTCTTTTCGCTCTGGCAGTAGGCGGTAAATCTCGTACGAAGGGAACGGAATATGCAGGAAAAAACCGATTGAGGCATCCGGCAGATGCATGCGTAACATACCAGGAAGTAACATCAGGTGGTAATCATGCACCCATATCTTTGCTGTTGGCGCAGCCACTCGTCGTACAGCTTTTTCAAAAAGCTCATTGGCTTCTTTATAGGCTTTCCAGTACTTATCTGAATACTTTGCGAACGATTGGAAATAGTGGAATAGTGGCCACAATGTATCATTCGAGTAGCCTTCGTAGAATAGCTCAACCTGTTCTTTCGTAAGATGCACAGGCACACAGCCATGCTTGGCAAGCTCGGTAGCGATAATGCGTTTATCTGTCGCGGTCAGTTCATCACTGGCAATACCGGGCCAGCCTACCCACACCATATCTTTGGTATCAAGCGATGACATAGCCGTTGCCAGCCCGCCAGAGCTTGAACTGAATTCGAGTTTTCCCGCACGTTTCTCAACGCTGATAGGCAGCCTATTCGACACCACCACCAAACGTTGATGTTTCATGTTTCTATTATACGCGTTTTCACATTGTGTGCAGGATATAGCCAGATATCACACCCACCAAGATGATACCGGCACCTAAAACGGTTGCCTCAACCGCATCACGCCAGCGGGAAGTCCGCAGCATATATCCTCTCAGGTAGCCCGCCAGAAATAGAATTAGTAGTGTAATCGCGATAGTCAGCCACAGCGCATGCGATATATTCGTTAGAAAAATAAGTGGTACGATAGCAAAAAAGCTGATAGCAAAATAGGCGATAAACTCTACGAGTGCCGGTAGAAAATAATATTTATACTCGTTTTCTTTTTCACGGCCGTCCAGTTCATCCATATAGTGCTCGCTGGTGTACTTCATGCTGGCAGAATTGAAACCATTTACTACAATCGAGACGATTGCGGTGTACAACAGCAAATCTCGATTCATTCCAATGAAGCTTAGCGCAACTACAATGCTTGTGCCGATTGCGAATCCGCCTTCAAACCCTTCGAAGGCAGCCAAAAAACGCTGTGCGCCAAGAGGAATAGAAAGTTTTCGACGTTGTCTGTGTAATGGGTGGTGGGGCGAGGTGCTAGAAATTCTCATATTGATATAAGTGTATCAAAGCTTTAGCTTGTCAGATATAATAACGCTTACGCATGAGTTCACTTACACACTCTACCAGCCCATTCCGTATATTCTTTATTAGCTCGCTTATCACTGTGGCTGCCTTGGGGTATATGTATGGCGCATTCGGCCCGCATGCCTTTTTCCTGACGCTTGTTCTAATGTTGGTTGAAATTACCTTTAGCTTCGACAATGCTATTATCAACGCCCGTGTGCTCTCTGGTATGAGTAAGTTCTGGCAGCAGATGTTCCTAACGGTCGGTGTGCTGATAGCAGTGTTCGGCATGCGCCTAGTATTTCCGATTGTCCTCGTTACGCTCACAACTGGTGTCCCCGTATCATCCGTCGTTGATCTTGCGCTTAATAATCCAGATGAATACGCAGCGAAAGTAAGTGAAGCGCACCCATACATTGCGGCGTTCGGCGGTATGTTCCTACTAATGTTGGCCTTGTCATTCTTCTTTGACCCAGGCCGAAAAGTACTATGGATAGATGTGGTTGAGCGCCCGCTGCAGCGCCTAGGCAAATGGTGGATTTATACTGGCATATCCGTGGTTACCTTGCTCGTTGTGGCGTATCTTCCGGCCAATCATTACACACAAGAAACTTTGATTGCCGGTAGCATCGGCATTTTGCTTCAACTCGCGCTTGGCAAGTTCAACGACACATTCGGCACCACACAAGCCAGAAAGAAACGTGCTAGCGGTATGCTCGCCGGGTTCATGGCATTCATGTATTTACAGGTGCTCGATGCGAGTTTCAGTTTCGATGGCGTTATCGGTGCTTTCGCTATCACGAACGACATATTGCTTATCACCATCGGCCTAGGTATCGGTGCGTTATGGGTGCGAAGCCTTACTGTGCTGATGACGCGCCGCCGAACCCTCGATACGTATCGATATCTTGAACATGGCGCGCACTACACCATCGCGATACTTGCATTTGTGCTGTTACTCGGTTTGTTCATCGATGTGCCGGAAGCCGTGGCAGGTATAGCGGGGCTCGTTATCGTAGCTGCGGCCGTTATAAGCTCGATAGTGGCGTCGCGCCTAGATGGCAAACGAAAGCGTTAGCTGTACATTTTTCATCAAAAGTGCTATAATTAGAAGATAAATATCAATGTTGGGAGCGGTGAGCGAAAACGCCCGCGTTTGTACCACAGAAAGGATTTCACCCTTATGGCTAAGAAAGCCGACTTGCTTGAGAAAGCAAAAGAATTAAAGCTTGATGTCAGCGAAAAGAATACCATCGCTGAAATTGAGGCTGCTATCGCCGGAGCAGAACACCACGAAGTACGTGAAGCGCACGTGGCTAAGGCCGGCAAGCGTTCCGAAAAAGCGCTGAAAGAAGCTGATGAAAAGGCCGAGAAGGAAGCCCGTAAATCTGCTGGCGACACCACGCCACAATCTGATGAAGCGGAAGCTCATGTAAAGAAAGGTCCAAAGCCTGTTACTCGCCCTCGCAGCGAACGCCGCGGCAAGAATTACAAGAAGGTTGCCGAGCTAGTAGAGCACGACAAGCAGTATCCTCTGGCAGAAGCGCTTGAGCTCGCGGTAAAAACCAACCCTGTAAAGTTTGACGCTTCTGTAGAAGTGCATGTGCGCCTAGGTGTCGACCCACGCCAAGCCGACCAGAACATCCGTGCGACTGTGAGCCTGCCAAATGGCACCGGTAAGACCATTCGTGTCGCGGTATTTGCACCAGAAACCGATCACGCTGCCGCCAAGAAAGCCGGCGCCGACATCATTGGCGACGAGGATTTCTTGAAGCAACTCGATAAAGAAGAGCTGAACTTCGACACACTTATCGCTACACCGCAATACATGCCAAAACTTGGTAAGTACGCCCGTTTGCTTGGTCCACGCGGTTTGATGCCAAACCCGAAGGCTGGTACCGTTGCAACTGATGTTGCAAATGCCGTAACCGAAGCAAAGGCCGGTAAGGTAGAGTACCGTGTCGACAAGCAAGCTATCGTACACATCGCTATCGGTAAAGTAAGCTTCGGCGCTGATAAACTAGCCCTGAACGCGAAAGCCTTCTTCAACAGCCTGCAGAGCCAAAAGCCTGTCAGTCTGAAAACCAGCTACGTAAAAACGACTTCTATCAGCACCACTATGGGCCCTGGCATTAAGGTCGAAAACGTCGTTAGCTAAAATTAACTAAAAGCATGAATATAGTCCTGGCCGTTCTTTTGGCCAGGGCGTGCGCTGCGAGAGCGGTTACTTCATCAATGCGCCGAGCATGGTTCACTGAAGCCAAGGTTTGCAACACCTTGGGAATTTCACCGCTCCCGCAGCTTATTTAAATTATACAATATAAAAACACTCGCCGCAAATTCGGGCGAGTGTCAATTTGTTTGTGTGCGTTTTTGCAGCGGTACGCTGCCCCCGACGTGCCTCATACGAGTCCGGGAGCAGCGTTACCGCTGAAATCGTCTAGGTGACAGAAAACCTCGTCTCTGTTGGTGTTGGTTCGTCTCCCAAACGATAGTATCAATATACCGTCACGCTTACGTTTTTGCAATACTTTTTATGGTTATTCAATGTAGAAAATACACCACAGGTAGCGTAGCGAGGCTGTTTTCACTATAATAAAGGAAATGAGAGAGGGGAGTGTATGAGGCAGTATTTAGACCTACTAGAGGATATCAAGGCGAACGGGGTACAAAAGGGCGACCGCACCGGCACAGGTACTATCAGTGTGTTCGGTCGGCAAATGCGCTTCGACCTCAGCGAAGGCTTTCCTCTACTTACAACCAAAAAAGTATTCCTGCGCGGTATTATTCACGAGCTGTTATGGTTTTTAGCGGGTGATAGCAATATCGAATACTTGGTAAAGAATGATGTGCACATTTGGGATGAATGGCCGTTTAAATCATGGCTGCTACAAACTAAGCAAACCGTGCCGGAAGTCGGCTCAGACGAATGGAACGCGAAGATTGAAGAATTCCGCGAGAAAATAAAGACAGATCACGAATTTGCTCGCCAGTACGGTGAACTGGGGCCGGTATACGGCTACCAATGGCGCCACTGGCCAGATGGCGAGGGCGGGGAAATAGACCAAATTACCCAACTGATTGATGATTTGAAGAACAACCCGAACTCGCGTCGGCACATCATTAGTGCCTGGAATGTGGCTGATATAAAAGAGATGGCCAAAAGCGGCCTGCCGCCATGCCACACTTTGTTCCAATTTTACGTGGCCGACGGCAAGCTAAGCTGCCAGCTGTACCAGCGCAGTGCTGATACTTTCCTTGGTGTACCGTTCAATATCGCTAGCTACGCGCTTCTTACCATGATGATTGCGCAGGTAGTGGGTCTAAAACCAGGCGAATTTGTACATACACTGGGCGATACACACTTGTACCTAAATCACCTAGAGCAAGTCGACAAGCAGCTCGCACGCACGCCGCGTGCATTGCCAACTCTGAAGCTAAACCCAGATGTTAAGAACATTTTCGATTTTACCATCGATGATGTTACGCTTGAAGGCTACGATCCGTACCCAGGTATCAAAGCACCTATCGCCGTATAACTCCTGTTGTCGCGATAATCAGCACCTGTTTTTTAGTGTATAGCTCAAATAGTTATATGTATTCGTGGTTGTATAGTGAGACATAGCGCTGAAGCTCGAATATAAATACTACGCCGCATATGCGGCGTAGTATGTTTAGGAAAGAGACGCGTCAACTATAGAGTACGTGCGAATCTATCAGTTAGTACCCTTCAGCTTGCTCAAATCGTCACGTGCTTTTTGAAGTTGCGCACGAATAGTGTCTACTTGTTTGCGAGCTGCTTCGAGTTTCTGAACAGCTGCTTTATGGTTTGCAAGCGCAAGTGTGACTGATCCCTTGAGCTTAGTGTATTCTGTATACTCTGGCCATGTGGTAAGCACCACGATAACTGCATTTGAAGCAGCATCAGCTTTTGCCTGAGCCTGGTCAGTCGCTGCTGATGCAGTAGCATAGCTAGTCATTGCATTGCTCATAGCGAGGTAGGTCTGAGCTGTATCCTTTTTCTTCCACTGGTCGTAGGCGGTTTTGTAGGTTTTATACGCAGCAGCTTCGGCTTTCTCTAGCAGTGCGAGCGCTGCGTCAGCAGCCTTGCTGTTTGCCACAAGTGTTTTTAGCGGATCTGAAGCCTGTTCTTTGGTTAGACGAGCCGTATACTTTGTGAATGCGTCGCGAATTGCAAGCGCACTCTTGTAGAGCTGCTCCATTTGAGCTTTTTTCTTTGCAGCAGCTTCAACCTGCTTTTTAAGTGTAGTATTCTTTGGATCTTTCTTGGCTTTTGCGGCAAGAGCGTCATATTCCCGTACGGCATTTTGCCAGTTTACCAACGCATTATAGTAGTTTTTACTGTCCTCGGTAGAAACCCCCGAGACCAAACTGTCTTTTACAGCCCTGGTTTTCTGAGCCGTTGCTAACGCAACATCTTTTTTCGCTATCGCAGCGTCAAGTTGCTTTTTTAATGTGCTTATTTTATCTTGTAGTGCTTTTATCTTAGCTGCGCTAGTAAGCGTCGATTGACTACCGGCATTTGCGTTTTTCTTTTGCAAAGAGTTGTAGCCAACAAACCCTAATAGACCAAGAAGTACGACGACGGCCACAACCACAAGCACCAGGTGGTGAGACCCTTCTTCATTTCTATGTGATGTTACATTTGACACTGTAATTTTCCTTTTATTATTAATAATAGTGCCAGTATATCACAGTTAAGCTTAAGCTTACTACGGTATTTAGATATCTATTCAAATAGTAAATTTTAGCTACGATTGATGTCGCATGATTTTACTTACGTACTTCAGGTAATTATAGGGTGTTTACCCTTTAAATAGACCGTTGTATTGCACGAATTACACTAGCTACCAGCTAGTCGTTAATTCTTTCGTATGTCACAAAATCATACGCATATTTATTTTGCTCATCTGCATCGTGATGGTCGCGTTCAACTTCTTGCCACGCCTCGCAGGCAATTTGCGGGAAGAATACCGTCGCTTGCGGGAATTCAGCGTCTACGTACGTAACGTATAGCCTGTCTACGTCATCAAGCGCCTGCGTATATATCTGCCCGCCGCCAATCACGAAAATAGGGTAGCGCGCCAATGCATAGGCCGAAGCAAGGCTCGCGGCTGTTAATACGCCAGATATGCCCGTGGGCGTACGGCTAACCACGATGTTTTCGCGGTTCGGCAGTGGCCGGCCGATACTCTCAAACGTTTTCCGGCCCATAATAATAGAGCCGCCAGTGGTAAGTTTCTTAAAATGAGCCAAATCTGCTGGCAAGTCACGCTGCCACAGCAGGTCGTTATTCGCCCCGATACCATTGTTTCTATCCATCGCTACCACTATTGCTTTCATATGTTTATTCTAGCATGCTACAATGAGGTACAGTTTATGGGAGTATACAGTAACACCGAGATCCGGACGGCCATTGAAGACGGCACCATCGTGTGCGTGCCGTACAACGAAAAGCATGTTTCAGAAGCCAGCCTCGACTTCACGCTCGGCCATTTCTTTTACAAGCAGGAATTCCAGCCCGAAGCCAGTGGTGTGTACAACCCATTCGATGAAAAAGACGTGGCGCGCTATTTCAAAGGGCCACTTGAAGCCATGCCGCACACCGAGTGGTGCAAAAAACATGACAAGCCACTTTTCGCGAACATCCCCGAAGATCACCCTATTATCGTGCTTGCCCCAGGCGAACGTATACTAGGCCATACCCACGAGTTCGTCGGCATTCGCGCCAAAGGCGGTGCCTGCGAGGTAAAAAGCCGCTCTAGCTGGGGACGCAACGGTGTTGCCGTGTGTTTTGACGCAGGCTGGGTAGACCCAGGCTACATCAACCGCATCACGCTGGAAATTTACAATTTGAACATGCACGAAAGTGTTGTGTTGCCGGTAGGCGAACGTGTTGGCCAGCTGATATTCCATCACACCGGCCCGGTAGAAGGCGGCTACGCCGAAGGCCGCGATGGTATGAGTGGTAAATATCAGCACACCGACAACCTCGATGAACTTATTCGCACTTGGGAACCAAGCATGATGTTGCCGCGCGCCTTCAAAGATGCACGTGTGACGGCACCCGTGATTCTAGGCATGAGCGAAGGCATGAAATAATGGGCGTTTTCATTGCCATCGAAGGCGGCGACGGTTCGGGCAAGGGCACCCACGCCGAACTTTTACGTGAATATGCCCAGCAGCAAGGCTGGAACGTATACAAAATCAGTTTTCCACGCTACGGCCAAGATTCAGCATTTTATGTAGAAAAGTATTTGAACGGAGCGTATGGCAGTGCTGAAGATGTGCCAGCCGACTTAGGTGTGTTGCCCTATGCAATTGACCGTTTTGCTGCCAGTAGCGATATTCGCGCACATTTAGCTGGCGAAAAAAATATGGTTATAGCCGACAGATACATGGCTAGCAACTTAGCGCATCAAGGTGCAAAAATTAGCAATAAGAATGAGCGCAAAGTATTTTACGAACGTACCAAAACCACCGAGTACGGGGTGTTAGGCATTCCAAAGCCAGATAAAAACATCGTACTTATCATGCCGACCGAACATATGCAGGCCAATGTTGATAAAAAAGATGCTCGCAGCTACACCGAAAAACAGCGTGATATTCATGAAGCTGATGCGAACCATCTAGAAAAAGCCAAGGCAAACTTTGAGGAAATTTGCGATTTGTACTCTGAAGAATTCACAGCCATCAGTTGTATAGACACGAGCGGAGCTATGCGTCCGATTGAGGATATTCAAACTGAAATACGTTCACTGCTAGCTATCGAATCTTCGTAGTGCGATATAACTAGAAGTTACCGGAAGCACTCGCTGACTATCACGCTCTTCAGGATGGTCTACAAGGCTGGAAATAATTGGACCGACAAAGTCCTGCACCAGCGACTTTCTCTTTTTAACCGAATGGTCCTTGTGACTTTCGAGTTTGGCTATTTGTACAAACGCTCTTACTTCATCATTATTTAGTTTTGTTTCATCTATAAAGAACCCTGAGCGCCTGATTATTTCGTACCGGGCACCACTCGTCCCTTCAACATCTGCCACAGCCCGTTTACGAATACCAAGTAGAGAAAATCCGCGTGCCACGTCCATAGAGGCCACGAGCTTTAAGGAGTAATTTATCAGACTATCTTCATCATGCACGTGAGTAAGCGTGATACCGGCCTGCGCCAATACGTCAGAGGTAGTGAGCTGTCTAACTTGGTCGTCAAGCTCGCGGGTACCTTTCCAGTCTCCCAGTTGCTCAACATATCCTAACTCACTAGAAACACCTTTTGTTGCAGACGCCCAAATCTGTTCCTTATCTCCTGCATCAGCGACAGAAACTACCGTATCAAAATCTATTAAAGCAGATTCGACTGTGTGGTCGCTATGAGCCGTTAGGATACGGTCCTCAAAAGGGTACGACAACGTAGACTTAAACTGATAGTAGTGAGCAAGTCGCGTATTTTGTTCCCACGCGGTTAATTGTGAGATACGCTCTCCAATTTCAACGGTTCTTGGCCCCGGGCCATATAAATCAAAAATGTTACGCATCGCAGTGCGGCTTAGGTTGAATCGAGCTCTCGGCGTATTATAAAGCTTGCCTCGATGAATATCGAGTTCCGAGTGTGACACCGGATATGATTTAGTCATATCTTATTATTATATCACACTTGTGCTTATTTGTAAATATATAGCTTGCTTTACAGATAGGTTTCTGCTATATTTAGTACAGACAGTACCAAAGACAGTAGCCGTGAAGGAAACCCGACACTTAATCCGCTACCGAGGTGAAACATTTCATTCTCTCTACGTAAGGTCTTGTCTAGCGCAAGAATTTTTTAATTCCAGGCACTAGCACATTAACAATGTGGTCGAAATTTTACAACTAAAAGTAAGGAGTTTTTATGGCGATTACCCGCGATAAAAAACAAGCTTTGGTTGCAAGGATGAAAGATGCGTTCAGCGGTGCTAAATCTGTAGCATTCGCTCGATACGCTGGCCTCTCCGTGGCAGACCTGCAGGAACTGCGTAAGGCTGCTCGTGAAGCAAACGTACAGATTATCGTAGTAAAAAACCGCCTCGTGCGTGTAGCAATGGGCGAGAGCAAGGCTTTTAAAGACACCGATACTTCGGGCCTTGAAGGTCAATTGCTTTATGCGTTTTCTGCTGACGATGAAGTGATGGCATCAAAAGTACTCGACACTTTCGCGAAAACTCACAGTGAGCTACAGCTGGCTGGTGGCTTTTCTGCCGAAGGTGCAGCACTTGCTGAAGCCGAAGCGAAAGCCCTTGCCAGCCTGCCTGGTAAAGAGCAACTTATCGCTGAAGTGGTGGCACAACTGCTTTCACCTGTACACGACGTTACAAACGCACTTTCTGGCAATCTTCACGCGCTATTAGACGGCGTAGAAACCAAGGCTGCGGCATAGCCGCACGAATGAGGTAAAAGGAATGATGAATAAAGTAATGACAAATCGTTCCATACAGTTTACCTCATACACTATAAACGTAAGAATTTTGTCGCTGGCTGGAGTACAGATGGGATTTTAGCGGATGGTTTTACCCCATTCCTTATTCCCATATACCTCATTCCAAGCGACTGGAAGGAGCCATTATGGCTGATGTAGCTAAACTAGCGAAGGAACTTACTTCGCTTACCGTGCTCGAAGTTAACGAGCTTAAGAACGTACTAAAAGAAGAATATGGCATTGAGCCTGCTGCAGCCGCTGTTGCTGTTGCTGGTCCTGCAGCCGCTGGCGACGCTGGCGCAGCTGCTGCCGACGAAAAGACTGAATTCACCGTTACCCTGAAAGACGCTGGTGCTCAGAAAGTAGCAGTTATCAAAGCTGTGAAAGAACTGACCGGTCTTGGTCTTGGTGAAGCAAAAGCTATCGTAGACGGCGCACCTGCTCCTGTAAAAGAGAAGGTAGCGAAAGACGAAGCTGAAGCTGCAAAGA
>ERZ724505.422-NODE-422-length-27338-cov-64.839241_pt1 | contig 27338 bp, 42 predicted proteins | sample MGYA00376038_ERZ724505 | MGnify/ENA primary metagenome ERZ724505 (study PRJEB28724, sample SAMN07190884) | wastewater metagenome | isolation source: effluent of sewage treatment plant in Hong Hong | place: Hong Kong | collected 2016-03-17 ...
TGTTGGCGACGTGGTGATCATGAATGAGATTGAGCAGCCGTCTGGTGAGATGCTGATGGTCGTGGTCGGTAGAAAGAGTTGCTACTTCGTCTGCAAGTATCTGAATGCCGACAAGCGATTCGACCGCTACAACAGGCCGCCGATGCTGAGTCGACTTGAACGGGCAACGCATCTCGAAGACTTCGGTGTTGTTCTGGAGTTTATTCATCCGGACAAGTACGTCTGCCGTGTGGTTGGGGAATCGCGAGCCAGATACCCGGATGGTCGGCCTCGACCGTGGCAGGAGCGGGTGCCGATGACGTATCGGTATCGGAAAGAGGTGTTTGAGAAGATTGTGCCGTTTTGAACTGAGTCGTGGTGAGGCGATAAGGAGGTGATGTTGTGATGGGAATGAAGAAGCCTCGTGTTTTGCATTGGACGCATCGTAAGCGGTTGCAGAAGTTTGTCGATCTCGTGCGTGGTGCTGTCCGGGAAATGCCGGTTGATGAACTGCGATCGTTGCAAAAGTCGGTCGATCTTCCGTCTGAAACGAATTGTGGATGGCAGCAGTATCATGTAGCTCAAATTCTCCAGCCGTTCGTTCTGTTGGAGTTAGACGCGAGGTTGAAGGCGAATGGGAAACGAAAAAAAGCCGGATCCAGTGAATCTCATCCAACGTCTGCGGGCGGCAAGTCAGGGCGAAACCGTCTGGCGAATAATGGATGCTGACAAGAAGGCGTATTTCCTTGAATTTAGTCATCACGATTATGCGGATCCGGCTGCGCACTGTCGGTGTTGGTTAGATGAACAGAACAGGCGTGGCAACCTGATCGGTGCTGTGGCGGTTGAGGTGCGGGTTTTTTCGGCGCAGGATCGGCTGCTTCAGGAAGCCGCGGATGAAATCGATCGGCTGCTGAAATGTGAATGGTGAGCAATCAGGGGCGTGATGTGATGGGGGAGTGATGGGAAGCAAAGAATGGTTTGCGGGGCCGAAGTATGCGGTGGCTGCTTCGGAATGCTGGTGGTCGCATTGGGGTTGGCCGAAGCCGATTCATGAGATTTACCAGACGGCGATCGAGCGTCTGATGCAGATTGCTGTTCCGGAAGAGAATCTCGGTCCTCTGCTTCTTGCGGGAGTTTTGAAGCCGGGTCAGGCGAAAGATGTTGAACTGGCGGAGCGAGATCAGTTTCTTCGCGAACACGTGGCGCATGCGTGTCTGCAAGCCGGGGCAGCCTACATGACGTGGGGTTGCCTCTGCTTTCATCTTGACTGGTTCGAACTACAGGGCTTTGACGCGGCCGCCAAACGCCAGACATGGTTCACGGTGGCTCAGCATGACGCCGTGAAACAGTCGTTGCTCGACATGCAGAAAGTCCCGACCAAGTTCAAGTCGGTGCCAGGCCAGTACACGGGGACGGGGGCGGCATCGCATGAGCCGCCGAGTGACTGGGAGATGGTGAAACAGTCCCGTCCGCAGGTGTGGCCATTGGGTGACAGTTACGCAGAACGGCGCGGGATGGTTTGTGGGTGAGTTTCTGTCGGTGTCGCGGCGGTGGATTGGGCTAATTGGACAGGGGGTGGTTCGGTGAGCAAAGCGGAATTGGAAGTTGTTCGTGACAGTGGCTATGAGGTCACTCAGGCCATCCGGAAATCTGTCGCGGACGAACTGCTGGGGTATGTCCTGTCGGTACGTCGTCAGAATACATCAGAATGGATGGACGGGCTGGTTGAAGAAATCAATCGGTACGCGGAAGCGACCGGTGAAACAGATCGAGTGGCAATTCATCGAGACGGCCTGCGGATCATTCGTGGTGAGTCTGCGTGAGCAGTCTGCCCCCCTTTAATGGATTGTTTTGGAAGAAACCGGTCGCGAAAGCGGTCGGTTTTTTGTTTTGGGGGATAAATTCTAGCGTTCTGGACGCCGGGCCTCTTTTGCAGCCAGCCGGGTCTGGCGTCTGGGAGATTCCTGAGACCGGCGGGCAGCGTGTGTGCGCTGCCCGCCATTTTCGCATTTGGTGTTGAGGTGCTTTTCGTGAAATTGATCCGCGTTCCACTGACGATTCGCGTTGCTCCACCGGAAGTGAATGGTGTTGATTATCGCCTGGTGATCGGTCCGTTGGTGTCTATCAGCGATTTGCAGATTGCGGTGATTGGTGATGCGCTCGAATACGAGCCGAATCGCTATCTGGTTTACATCGAACTTGCGGGGGCTGGTGAGCGGTGTGTTGAGGTGCGGTGTGATCTCTCGATCGTTTGTGCTGTCAGGCGGTTGATTGAAGCCTCGTGCTTGTCGGGAAATGGATCTCGCGTTGTGGACTTGTTCAGTGGTTGCACGCTGGTTCGGCATCTGACGGAGCGGGCCGATTTAGTTCTTGGCGTTGGAAATTAAGGGGGTGGCTCGTGCTGGGGATCATGAAGTTGTTTGAAGGGTATCGCACCAAGGTGGCCGCGATCGGTGCGTTTATGGTGGCGGTGGCGGGTGTGTTGAGTTTGATTCCGTCTGACAAGGCGATCCTTGCGGCGGCGGGCCTGCTGGCGGCGGGGCAGTTCTTTCAACGGGTTGCCCTGGCGAAGACAGAGAATGAGTTGCTCGATCAGATCGCTTCGGCTGTCGCCTATGTTGGCGGCAGTTGGAGCAAGACGATCAAGCCGCTGGATACGGATGGGTTCGGTGGTGATGAAAAGCCAGTGAGTGACAAAGATGGGCATGGCGTCGGTACGACGATTGTGCTGGCGTTCTGTTGCTGGATGGCGGGATCGGCGGGTGTGTTGCTGGCTGAGGATTCCGAAGTGACTATTGTGGGGCCTCGCCAAGTTCAGGCTCCTGGCTATCCCTGTGAACTGCACCTGCAGGGGCTCGATCAATCCAAAGCCGTGTCTGTCTCGTGGAAAGTCTTTCCGCCGGTCGATGGCATCAAAATGATCGTCAGCGATTCGGGAGGGCGAGTTGGCAGGTTGACGACGATTTCGGGATCGTGGTCGATTTTCGCGGCCTATAAGTACGAAGACGGTCCGATCCGGTTTGCCACGGCAACCGTGACGGTTCCCGGTCAAACGGTTTTGCCGAGTCCCGGTCCGCTGGTTCCGCTGCCGGTTCCGAATCCGCAGCCGAGCCCGGTGCCAAATCCCCCTCCGGGGCCTGCTCCTACTCCAAGTCCGACTCCGACACCAGGGCCTAGCCCTGTTCCCGAGCCTACTCCTCCGGGACCGGCTCCAACTCCAGGTCCTGATCCGGGGCCGAAACCTGACCCACCAGTACCGGCTCCGGATCAACCTCTACCTGTCGGCGAATTTGATGGCCTGCCGTTGCTGGTGAAAACGGCCGCGTCGGCGGTGTCGAGTCCCAATAAGGTGGCAGAAGCCAAGTTGCTGGCGGATGCGGCGGAATCGCTGGCGTCACAAGTGGCGGCAGGGGCGCTCACAGATCCGCAAAAGATCGCGAACGGGATGGCGGCGGAGATTGCCAAGCAGGGATCGGCGTGGAAGCCGTTCAGTCTGGCTGTCGGAAGCCGTCTTCAAGCGTTGTATCTGGGTGGCAAGTTAAAAACGCTGGATCGATGGTCAGTCCTGCTGCGTGAAGCGGCGATCGGCTTGCGAGCGGTGAAGTGAGGTTTCGATGAATCGACGGCAGTTTGCAGTTCTTGGATTTGCGTCGATGCTGGCTCCGTTTGTCGGCATGTATCTCGCCTTGCTTGGATATTCGTGGAGAAAGCGTCCGGTTCCTCAAGTGGGGGTTGTTGGCATGAAACAGCATGACACGGTGGTCATGGTGGCGGATCGTTTGAAGTTGCCTGCCGGGACAACGGTTGGCGGCGCGGTGATCTCGGGGCTTGATCCACTTCTTCTGGCGGCCATGGCCAGGTTGTTCATGGAAGTGCTGCGCATGTGCCTGATGTCGCAAATCACCAGACAACAGGCGGCGGTGAGACGTCGGCCGGATGGTCGAGTGGCGAAGGCCATTAAAGAGTCGCTTCGCAAGCAGTTCATGGAGAAATATGCAGGCCAAAGCATCGTGGACGTGGAAGCTCATTGCGAACAGGCCGTCCGCGAATTCGCCTCGGCGACCTATGACGAACTGGTCAAGGTGCGTGAAGACGCGAATGAGATTCGGGATGAAGTGAATTTCGATGCGTGGTCGCTGCAGGATGCGGTGACGGTGATGGTGATGGTCGGGGAAGAGGGTTGATGCGGTGAGGTGATGAGGGGGTGATGGGCACGTGAGTTGTCTTCCGAAGCCGTTCTACGACCGCGATGGAATCACAATCTACAACGCAGACTGTCGTGATGTTCTGCCGTTTGTTGAGTGTGATTGCGTCGTGACTGATCCACCGTACGGGATAAAACTGCGGAATGGTGATGTTGATGGGCATCGCTCCGATACATGGGATTCGATCGCCGGTGATGAAGATCAAACTGTTGGATTGCACGTGCTGGATTGGGCGGAAAAGAAGCAGTTGCCACTGATAGCGTTCGCGAGTCCATGGAAGCCTTGGCCGGGTTATGCAAGGAACATGATTGCGTGGGACAAAGGTGGTGCCGTTGGTGGTGGTGGCGACATTACAACGTGTCTGAAACGGACATGGGAACTGGTTCAGGTTTATCGGAACAAAAGAATCGAAGGGAGCCGCATCGGTTCGGTGTGGCGATTTCCTCTCACGCCACAAGAGACAAGATCACATATCTGTCGAAAGCCGGTTGCGCTGATGAGTGAGTTGATTTCTAAGTTTATGGCTGACTGCAACGTTGTGTTTGATCCGTTCATGGGCAGTGGACCAACGTTGGTTGCCGCGAGGATGCTCGGCAAGTCTGTGATTGGGTGTGATGTTGAGGAGCGGCATTGTGAGTTTGCTGCTGAGTCATTGCGAAGTGGTGTTCAGAGTTTGATGTTCACGTGACTCTGGATTGATGGCACTTGGAAACGGAGTTTGACAGATGGGGGCCAAGGGTGGTTGGTGGTCGCGGGGTGTTCGGCAGGTGGTTGGCGTGACCTCGGGCTTATTCTCGATCGGCGTGTTGCTGGCCGCGTTTCTGGTGGTCAAGCCTGCGGACAGTCTGCCGCCAGTACCGCTCGAACAACTCGGCCTTGTCCGCGATCATGCGGCCTTGGCTGAACCAGTCGTTGCGGCGTCGGTGCCGTTCAAGATTGTCGGGGCTGACAACGAAGACAACACGGGCAAGAACATTCGCCTGTGGGAATCGGTTCTGAAAGTTCGCGGTCAGCATTTGCGGAACTATCCGCAACAGATTGGCGACTGCGTTTCGTTCGGCGTGAAGAATTGCATCGAATACCTGCAGTGCGTTCAGATTGCACGAGGCAACTTGGATGGTGCCGACGATGATGGGATGGGCGGCACAAAAACATTCCGCCCGGTCTTCCCGCCGTATATCTATGGAACCAGCCGCCACCAGATTGGCGGTGACAAGATCCGGGGCGATGGTTCGGTCGGTGCCTGGGCGGCGGAAGCCTCGTCAGTGTACGGCGTGTTGAACTCGGACCACGGCAACTGCCCGGAATACTCAGCAAAAGTCGCGAGCGAATGGGGGCGAGTTGGGCCTCCTGCATGGGCGTTGGAAGCGGGGAAGCGGCGTCTGGTCAAGACCGTTTCGCCGGTGAAGAGTGCTCGCCAAGCCTGCGATTCTGTCTGCAATGGCTATCCGGTATCGATCGCCAGCAGTTTTGGAACAACAGCCATTCGGCAACAGGATGGACGTCAGGTCGCGCGGTGGAACACGACGTGGTATCACCAGATGTGTCTGGTTGGGTATGACGGGACGAGCGCGAGCGGCAAGCGGTATTTTTATTGTTTGAATTCGTGGGGTGAGACTTCGCATCCGTCACCACTTCAGGGGGAACCTCCCGGCGGCTTCTGGTTGACGTGGGAAGACGTCGAGAAAATAACTGTTCAGGGCGATTCTTGGGCGTTCAGTTCATTTGATGGTTTTCCCGCGCAGGCGATCGACTTCAGCGTGTTTGGAGCGGCGGATGGTCCGCAGGTTCCGAACGGCGTGCGTGCTGGGCAAGGGGGTGGTGAAATGCGAGTCGGAGTGTTGGGGACGATTGAGTTAGGGCATGAATGGTTCATGCCACTTCTAGGGATGGCTGTTCTATTGGCAGCGGTGGCAATGGCATCGCTATGGGGAAATGGCCGACGGCGGGCCGTGATTGCCGGACTGCTCGCCGTCGTCGCAGTACTGCAGGCCGGGGCAACAGTCGAAGCGAACGACAGAGGCCAGAACAAGACCGGGACAGTTCCGTTGATCGTGGACCAATCGGCGGCAAACCCGGCGGGAACTCAAGCGGCAAGTCAGGCGGAGGTGGAGAGCGACGAGGATCCGATGAATTTCACGGCGTTCGGCGTCGAGCGACCCATAGTGGCGGCTACCCGACCCCGCATGAACTCGAACCACGCGACATCGATTTCGACAACGAAGGCCACCAGTCCGGCAACGAAGGAAACGGCGAAAACCATCCCCCCTGATGGCTCATTTGTGCGGATTCAGGCAGTGAAGTTCCATGCGTTTGGGGTGGAACAAGGTGATAATGATCACACCAGTAAATCAACAGGTCGGTCTGTGTCATTTAAGGCGTGGGGGTGTGACTTATGTGAAGACGAAGATCCTGCCGGGTTGAGCCTCCAGCAGACCGGCAGTTCCAAACGGCAACCGCAGTGTCTGGTTTTCTGGATGGAGTCTTGCCAGCCGTGTGACGCCAGCAAGAAGTACCTGAAGGAAAAAATAGTGCCGCTCGGTTGGACCGTGAGTGACAGTGAGGATGCCGATTTCCGGTTGATCGATCAGGCGAAGTTTCCTGAGTTGGTTGAGCGGTATCAGATTGAGGTTGCTCCGACGATGGTGTTTGTGGATCGCGAAGGGAAGGAATCGTCACGGCAGTCACGGATTGTCGGCTTCAGTGGTCCAGTGAATGTCACGTCGGAACTTGTCCGGTTACGGAAGGCGAAGTGACAAGTCGTGCCGCCTTGGACGCAATGAGTGCGTCTGAGGCGGTTTTTGAGATGGGTTGTGTTTTTGATGTGTTGTCCTTCACTGGGGCAGCAGCGCGGCGGTCAGGTTGTTTCTCTATTGGCGACCTGGCCGCCTTTTTCGTTTGCGGTGGTGGTGGGGTTGGGAAGTGAGGTGGTGATGGAGCTTGTTTGGGCTGGTGCGTGTTTCGCGTTGTTGATGCTGCTGCTGGTGAACTACTTTGATTTTCAGGTTCAGCGGAAGATCGATGAGGCGACGATTAGTGGTCTTCGGTCAAGCCGCGATGCCTGGAGGGCGGTTGCTTTGCGGTGGATTGAGTTGATGGTTTCTAGGGAAGGTCCATCGGCTGAACAGCCTGCTGTGTCGAGCGATGCCGAAAAGCCGCCGGTCGTGGAAGGTGATCTGTGATGGCGAAGAAGAAGCCAGCGGCGGAAGGTTCGAAGCAACACGATCAGCGGATGTGGTACATCCACGAGGCGTTGAGGCCGATGGCGGTGCGGGTTGATTCTCTGAATCTTGATCCAAACAACCTGAAGGATCATGGTGAGCAGGATCTGCCAACTCATGCCGAATCACTGCGCCAGTTCGGGATTCGGCGGTTGGTTGTGGTTCGGCGTGAGAATTCCACGGTCGAAGCGGGAAACGGGACGTGCCTGGCGGTAAAGCATTTGCGAGCCATGCTCGAAGCCGATATTGCGGCGGGCAAGGTGCCTGCGTCAGGCGATTGGTTGTTCGTGCCGGTGTTGTGGTGTGATGATGATGAAAGTCGAGCGGCTGCGTTTGCGGCGGCGGACAACATGATCGCGACTCTCGCCCCATGGAATCTTGACCGACTTCAGCAGCAGGCGACGGAACTGGGCGATCTGCTTGCCGGGTATGACATGGACGGGTTGCTGCAGGCGACACTGGCTGGGATGAGCGATCTGAATCTGGATGAGGATTTGGATTCTGAAGGCGAGACGGAACAGGCAGAACCAGAACCGATCGATGAACCGGTGGAAGTCTGTCACAAGGTGATCGTGTATTTCCAGACGGAAGAGGAACAAATCAACTTTGTCGCCGAAATGAACAAGCGGGGCTTGCAGTCACGATTGATGAGTCAGCAGGTGAAGGCGGGGAAGAATGCGGACTGAGCAGAACAAACCACAGGCGGGACGATGACGCTGATGACGTTGCAGGAGATGGGCTTTATTTTTCGGTACATGGAAGGGCGCGATCTGGCGGTGGTCGTTGATATCGACTTTCGCAGCAGGCGGGCGGATGAGTATCGCTGGGACCGCAATGATTATTTGGCGCGTCTGGTTCGTGACGATACGCAGGCCAGGGTGGTCGTCGAAATCGTGTCCGGAGAACCGCGTGTTGTCGGTGCGGTGGTGTATCGTTTTTTGAAGACTCATATCGAAGTCAACCGGATGATTCTCGATCCAGACTTGCCGGACCGGAAATCGCTGGAATTTGGGTTTATCGACACGATGCGAGTCATGGCGCTGAAGGCAAAGCGTGGCTTGGAATTCAATGTCCTGCAGGCTCCGAGTCGTCCTGTGAAGGCGGATGAGTTGCCGTTGTGGACTGATGATTTCGACTGGCATCATATTGCAGACAGTCCTGCGTTCATTTTTGAGCGGCCTGATCGGAAGCAGGAAGATCAATGAGAGGATTTTGGAGACATGGCCAAAGTCCAGCACTTGAAAGATGTCGCAAAGGCGGTCAATCGCTCATTGCGCCAAGTCCAGAATTGGAAGACAGAAGCCTGGTGGCCGTACAAGAAGAACTACAACGGGCTGATTGATACCGAACGGATCAAGGCCGCGGCGATTGCGGCGGGACGATATGACCGGCTGAACGCCGATCAATTAGGATTCAAGGAGACTGTTCCAGACACGGCAGAGGATACGTTTTCGTTTAGTGGCCCGGTGAAGCGTGGCCCGGATGCGGAAACCATCAATCTGGCTCAACGTCTGGAAAACTATAAGTTGACTCAGGCAAAACTCCGTCGCCTGAATGTCGAACTGAAATCGAGAATCAAAGAGCTACTGCCTGCCAAGGTGGTGCATGACCTGTTGATGTTACTGGCGGCACGGCTGCGAGGCACCAGTATCAAGATCCAGCAGGCAGGCCATGCCGAGATTGCTCAGATGCTGGTCGATGACCTGATGTGGTTCGAAGAGAGCGTCAAAGAAACGCTCGATCAATCCGAAGTTGAGAAGGAAGAATGATCCGCTCGGTTTGACCGGCCGTTTGTGAAAGTGAACGCGATGGATGATGTCTCGAAGAATTTCACCGTGCTGGAGAACCAACTGCGGGAAGAGAACTGCCGGTTGCGTGATGTCGTCGCGGAAGCTCGGTTGCAGCGTGATAACGCTCGTTCTGAATCCATGCAGATACTGCATCGGGAAATGGCGGAAGTGAGGTCTCGTTTAACCGCGGCAAACCAGACGATTCAACGGTTGGAAGAGAGTTTGTGTGATGCGATCTGCATTATTCAGAATGAAGCGGGAAACAAGACGCTGCTGACAAAAGGCTATTCGGTTCAGGAAACAACGTTGTGGCAGTGGGCGCAGGAACTGATTCAGGAATCAGGCATTGATTTCAATGCGGTCCTGGATCGGATTACTCGGGAGAAACCAGATGTCGGTCCTTGACAAGAAGTCGCAAACGAAGATTGAGTTACAGGCCGCCTCATTGAACGCGGCGTTTAAGTGCTGGTATGTGAACAGTGGGACGTTTGTTCCGTGTGAAGATTCACCGTACTGGGGCTGGTTCTACGAACCGTTGCGAGTTGGCCTGGGTGAAGATGTGCGGGTATCGTGTAGTCTCGGCGGTCTCGTCGTGTTTCACAATAAGACTGGCAACAAGTGTCTTGCGGAAACCCGTCACTACGACTTCATGACAAGTTACAAAAATCTGCTGTGGCTGGATGGACTATGGCGTCAAGTGATGTCCGGTCAGGTGATCTTCGAACACGGTGAATGGTCGATGCGATGGAACGTCGCAACAAATACCAAGTGGGCTCAGTTACTGAATACTCGAACGGAGGCGGTGGAAAAGAATGAAACAGGAATCAAGCCGACCGCGAGTGCTCACGCTGCGTCTCAAGCGGAAGTGGTGGGAGCAGATTCGGGACGGAGTGAAGACGGTTGAGCTTCGGTTGGCCAATGAGTATTGGCGGAAGCGGCTTGTGGGTCGTTCGTACGATGAGATTCATTTGTGGTGCGGTTATCCGCCGGGAACAGACATCAGCAAACTGCTGATTCGCAAATGGGAACTGGTCGCCAAGGAATCGATCATCCACGAAGAGTTCGGCAGTGAACCCGTCGAAGTTTTCGTGATCAGTGTAGGACGTGAGGTATCGCGATGAGTCAGATGTCTGAATTCGAAGCTCGGGCGGTGGTGGACTCTGTGAACAGGATGTTCAAGAGCAATTTTTTCGACATCTGCACGGTGGACAAGTGCATGGCACTTACCGGGGCAACGCGAACGAAAGACTATAACGCTCTGCATCTTTATCACTGCGTCGGCTTTGACAAGATGAGTGAAGATGTGAAACGGTTTGTGTTCAAGGCCACGATGGACAACATCACAAACGTGGATTCATTCCCGGAAATCCGGTTGGTGGATCCCGGCGAACAACTGGCCGAACAACTGCGACTGGAGAAGTTGAATCAAACACCGCTATTGAAGCGGATTTTTGGGTGAGGTATCGCGATGAGCAGTCACCAGAGGTATGTACCTCGTCCTGAACTGATTCTCTCGATGCCATGGACGGCGGAGGCGGTGGCTGAGTTGGATCGGAGGGGTGAGTTTCAGATTGTGTCTGGCTGCGCGAATCTATCCCGGCATTTACGAATTCTGTGCGGTGAGAACTCAGTTATCGCGACATGGACGATCACTCGGTTGTATCTTAATCGGTGGCATGAGTTCGATCTGCGAGTTGCGTGGGAACTTGTCCAATGGTTCATCCGTCCGGATGAACCAGCAGCACAGATAGAGGGTCTCGAACAATTCAGGGTGTCTCGTGAAGTGTTCTCAGTAAGGGACCTGAAGACACTCAGCGGCGAACCGTTACCGAGTGAAAAACTGAGCATCACTTTATCGAAACGCGGCAACCTGGTGTCGGAAGACAGTGGATTCGCAATGTCGCAAGTGGAATGGGCTGCGAAATGACAACCATGTTTGCTGGCCAGTGGAGTGATGTATGGAACAACAGGAATCAATCGCCATGACGACAGACGTTGAGCAACCAGACGGCGGAAAACTCGCGGTTGGCAGTCTGGTTAGACACGCCTTTGAGTGGTACATGAACGACGAACTTCGCAGCGGACGTGTCGCGTGCTTTAGAAAGGTCGTCGATTTGCCTTTTGTTGTGCCGAAGGGGATGAGACTGGAGATTGCTGGGACGAGCGGAGGCAATCTGCACGCTGGCGATGTTGAACTGAATGTCGATACGGGTGTCGTGACGGTCCATGTGACGCGGGGTTTCGATCTGACGGAAAAGATGATTTACGAACAAGGTTGTTCATTGCTTGAGTACGGATGGGAATTGTATTTCGAGGACAACGCGCACGGTGTGGTTCCGTTTGCTGACATGGATGAACCAAGTGCATAACGCTCGGCATAACCTGGCATGGAGAGAATCCACATTCAAGGATAATTCATGGACGCAATTTTAGCTGATGAGATAGTACACGCGAATCGGAAACGTGGACCTCTAACGCTGGAGGAGGTGTTGACGTATGACCTTACCGGAGACGTGATTCTCCACAACACAATGCGATTCGATGTTAATTTAGCTCACGTTCAAGTTATTCTTGATGAAGGCGATGTAGACAAAACACAGATCGTCGAGGCGATTCGCTCCGCAATCATCGACGCAGTTGATCGTGTGCTAGGCGTTGGACTTGATGGACGTCCTATTCCCGGCGGAGCAACCTTCTTCGACGTAAAGCAAAGCGTGATGCTGCATCGTGAGACCATCAGCTTCGATTTGGGGTGATCGTGGTTGTAAACTTCTCTCAAACACTACAAGGATGTATCGAATGACATTACCTGTTGATTGGCTTCCAAGTCCGTCATATTGTGACGCAAAAACAAGCGTCACATACACAGCATTCCATCACGCTTGCCCGACAACGCAGATTCGTATCACATGCAAAGACGAGGCAACTGATCGTGAAATGATGGAACGTCGAATACTGCGAATCGCGCAGAGTTTGCTGACGACGTTTTTCACGACATCCGACAACGATTCATTTGCAACAGAATGCAATGTCAGGCAACTTTGTTTCTGCGTTCCCACAGAAGTGACTGTTTTGCGTAACGCATATGATCTCGAAACAGAGTTTTTCGTGGAGATGGATCACTACGACTTGAACGTTGCGACAATCAAAGCTCGTGCCACTGCATACACAGCAGGCGACAATCACGACGTTGAATACGAATCGCGATACCGCAAAGGATTCCTTCACGGTGCATCACAAGCAGCGGATGCGATTAGTAACACGGATGACATGATTCGAGTGAACGAGTGGATCAATGAAAAGGTCATTCCGTGGTATGAGTCTGGAGTGATACGACGCCACGGATTCACTCCCCCGCCATCACCTTGAACTAGACAAAAAATGGTAACGTGGCCGCCGCCAAGCAGGCTATGGTTTGAAACGGACGTGATCGGCGGCTCACGTTGACCGACTTGTTACACAGAAATGGTAATTGCAACTTGTTGCAGGCGTGAAAGTGACAGGGCATAAAAAGGCGACGAGTGGTGACAGCGGGGAAATGCGGTAAGCCAGCAAGCAACACTGGCAGTGTATCACGCCTTTACAGCCGCCCCCGTGCCGATGCGAGTCATCCGCCTTTCTGTGTAACGCTCCGCATCACGGGGCACGAAGGGAAGCCTATGCAATCAGAAAAAGCGTCGATGAGTGCTCCCGTGCATGCGGTTGTTATGCCGCCATTTCCGGGATGGTATTTGGTTGAGGTAACCGGGTTGGTCTACCAGCCAGAGTCGGGATTTGCGGTCGATTACTGTCGTGTTGCATCCGAGTCGGACGGTGGCGGGATGGAGTGGGTGGACAATTACCGACATAATGTCGTTGCGTGGCATGCGCTGCCCGATCGAAAACAGTGTGCGTGTGGATCGCCTTGTGCGTTCAACGAAAAGACTCGCACGTTTTGCGGTCGCTGCGATGATTGCATGCCGTTCTAGTCGGCATAACGCTCAAAATCACTTGGCCGCCGCGAGTGATTCACAATTTCAAAACCAGCACGATCGGCGGCTCAAGTGCATTTTGTTGTTATCTGGAGATGTTTATGCGGTACACCGTTGCACGGCTTCACAAGGAGCTTGGAAAGTTAATTGAACAGGGACACGGACGGCGGATCGTTGCCGTAGACAAGGACAGTTTCAGGCATAACTGTGAAGGAGACGGTGTGACGATTCTGGATCTGGCTGGCCTCGGAATCACGGCGGTCCACAATTCAGACGGCGATGGTGGTCAAAAGTTCAACAAGGATGGAACAGAGTCGATGTCGATGATGCTCGTTTTAGCGGGTAGTTCTGGGGCTAACGGCAAGGGCGAATTGATTTCCAGATAACGAAAAAGGTAACGCGGCGGCGGCCTGTAACCGTCGCCATCTGAAAACGCGATATCCGCCGCTCGCGTTGACCGACTTGTTATGCGGCGGTGAACTGGCAACACGCATGAATGACAGGGAATTTCTGATTTGGATCCACCAACGACTTTCGAAAGTGCATGGCGAAAACGAATTGATCGATTATATGCACAAATTGCGGTGTATTATTGCTTCGACGCCAAGTGATCGACTGACGCCGAACGACGGTCGAGGCGGAAACGGATACGATGATTTGATGATGCGGCTACACGGCGAACCGGTAGCCGCATAACGCCCCGCATAACGGGGCCGGAGAAAGACCATGAAGACAGAAGACGCGACGACGGCTCCCGTTGATGCGGTGGTTATCACGACGGGCAAGCCAAGGCGTGGGTACAATTGGGTTGATGCTTACGCGGACGGATTGCGATTTGGGTTCGTGGTGGTCGAGACTGGAAGATACGGAATTGAGGATTGTATTTGCGGATATCGACCATCCGAGAACCCGTCTCCGAGTGTCTGCCCGAAATGCGGTTGGAATCCAAAGTTGTCGTGATAACGACAAAGGTAAGCTGGCGGCGGCCAGAAACCTTCAATTTGTAACCCGGCTGATCCGCCGCTCAGCTTGACCGACTTGTTGGGCGATCTTTTATGAGTGCGATCAATTGGAACGAAGAATTTGACGACAACGACAATTCCATTTGGGTAGGAGCGTCTCCGTACTGTGCTGACAGCGATCCTGCTGCTGCACCTGACATCTACTGGCGGCTGAAGCAACGACTGTCGAATAACCGGATCGAGTGGTATGCCGCGCATGATTCCGAATTGGGTGGAGAGACTGGCGATTTTTGGTTGAGTCTCGATGAGGCGAAAAAGGCGTGCCAAGAGTCGCACGACCATATCATTGTGACCGAGTGTGTTTGATCGCCCAACGACCAAGGTAAGCGGGCCGCGATTTGTGGAGGAGAGTGATGAACGGGACGACATTTGAGAAACAATCGGTTGCGGCTCCGCTTGACCGTATTGTTCGCAAGCGGCCAACTGGTTTTTTAGCAAAATGCCAGTGCGGTGCGATCATTAGCGCTGTGGATTACATACGAATTGACAAAGGCGAATTCGGAATACTGTGTGGAATGTGGCTGCACTCGGGTTACGCAGTGCTGCCGATGTTTGGTGATTCGTGGAAAGTGGAATTGGAGCAATGCAAGTGCGGGAAGTAGAGCTTGCGAACTTGTATTAGACAGAATGCGTTTACTGAACGCATTGACAGTACATTGATCGACGTCTGTTTAGTGAATGACCACCACTGATATGGACGGATGTTTAGTGGTTCAGCACGGGTGAGATGTGCGTTTGTTCAGGCATCAGAGGTAATACGGTTGATCTCGGGATTTGATAAATAGCGGGGCTGTTTTATGGCTACGGATGTCAGTGCCGAGTTGTTGGGTGGCGTTTCTTCATTGAGACAATGTTCAGTGGTTTGGGTTGTTCAGAAAAAGAATGACAGCGGCCACTGGTCTGATTGCGATAGTCTTTCGTCGACTCGCAAAGACGTTGCCGAAATAAACATGCGGCACGAGTGCAACGCTCTTATTACGGCGATGTCAAGGCATCGTATTGTTCGACGTGTGACGTTTGATTTTCTGGAGCCGATGAGCGGCTTTGGGGAATGATCCGGCGTGGCTGCTGGGGTGGTTGAGGATTGCTGTTAGGTTATCGCCCAAAGGTAACTCGATCTCAGAAACGGCGTCTTGGGAACGAGATGACCGGGTTTGTGCGCGCTGCGATGGTGCCGCTCTTTCGGACCATGCGGCAGTTTGCCGAACAGGAAATTGTGTTACCTCCCAGCGGTCCGCTCCGTAACCAGCGGTTCAAGGTCTCGAATCAACCGTGGACCGGACTGTGGCTCGATGCCGTCGACTCAGACAAATTCGTGACTCATGTTCTCGTCGCGATGGTCCAGGGGGGAAAGACATTCAGCGGTGTGGTCATTCCGCTGATGTACTATCTGTTCGAGCGATGCGAGAACGTCGGGTACGGCATCCCCGATATGGTGATGGCTCGCGACAAATGGGAAAAGGATGTTGAGCCGGTTATTCGCGCCAGTCGGTACAGGAATCTTCTTCCAGACGAAGGGGCCGGGTCGAAGGGTGGCGAATTTGATTCGATCACCTTTAAGAACGGTGCCACGCTGAAGTTTTTGTCGGCGAAGGGGGGCGATGCCAAGCGATCCGGTGTGACGGTGCGCGTCGTCGTGTTGACTGAGGTTGACAAGTACGACCAGCCGGGCGAGGCATCTCGCGAAACCTCCCCGATCAACCAGATGCTGGCGCGTCTTGAATCGTTCGCCATGGAGGACACTCGTATCTTCATGGAATGTACGGTCAGCTACGAAACCGGCCGGATCTGGCGTGAATTGAAAGCTGGAACAGATAGTTGCCTGGTTCTGCAATGTCCGTACTGCAATAAGTGGGGGACTCTGGAGCGCGAGCATTTGCGAGGCTGGCAGGAATGTGAAGACGAACTTGAGGCGATCGAGAAGACGCATTGTGTCTGTCCGAACTGTGAACATCCGTGGACGAATCAGGAACGGAACGAACTGCATCAGCATTGCAAACTTCTCCATCGCGGTCAGACGATCGATGTTGACGGGAACATCACGGGTCCGGTCCCGAGAACTCTCACCTTCGCCATGCGAGTGAATTCGCTGAACAACATCATCAAGCCGATGAGTGATATCGGCGCGAAAGAGTGGAAGGCGAAGTACCAGCGGGACGAAGAGGACAACAATGAGAAGGCGTTGATGCAGTTTCAGTGGGCTCGTCCATGGAACGGCAAGACGGATTCGATCGGGATCAATGAGGAGATTGTTGCCGAGAGACTGACGGGGCTGGATCGTTACGTGCTGCCGGAAGGGACGGAATCACTGGTGGTCCAGATTGACCTGCACTTGCAGTGGCACTATTGGACGGTACTGGCGTCTGAGCGGAATCGGAATCCGGCGTGGGAACTGGGGGCGAGGGATCGGCTGGGGCGTTTGATCCCGGAATTTATGCCACCTCATTATTCCGTAGTCGACTATGGGATTAGCTGGAACCCGGACGCGAAGGTCCACGGGACAGACGGCGCGATCTACAAGGGCCTCGAAAACGTCGTGCGGTTGCTGGAGATGCGCGATTGGGTGACGGAGCATGGCCGGGTCTGTGCGATCGATTTCGGACAGGTCGACGGCGGGTATCACCAGAAGGTCGCTTTGGAATTTGTCACACAAAAGGGGGGCAGATGGCGATTGTCGAAAGGAACAACGGAGCAGACAATTAAGGCCAACAATTACAAACATCCCAAAGAACGGACGGCGGATGTGTTCCCGGGCGACCATTGGATGGACAGTCGACAGCCGCCGATGGATGAGTCTGGCAGTAAACCATGGTGGATGATCATGCCGGACAAGAATCATTGGTTGCACCAGTTGGCCAATGGTTTGATGAGTTTGCCGTGGCTGGACGATTCTGGCGTTGAAGGAGCGTTAAAGGTTCGTCGTCCCAGTTCGGTGGCGTTGTTCGGGAAAGATCCTGAGATTCACCTGCGGGATGTGGAGCCGGATATTTATCGCAGTAGTTACGCCAAGCAGGTCACGGCGTTGCGGTGGGGTGAGAAAAAAGAGAAGGGGAAACCCGCCAAGATTGGTTGGCACGCTGAGTGGTCACAGGATCACTGGCAGGACACGACCTATGGGGCGATGGTCGCGGACAGTGTATTCCGGACCTATTCGAAGAAATTCAGGCCGAAGGTATTGCAGTCGGGCAGGGCGAATCAGGAACCGCCATTGCACAAGACTCCAGACGGTCGGCCATACCTGTTGACGGATCGAAAGTAATGCGGTGTTGAATTCAGGTGGCTGGCTGTCGCCTTTTGGTTTTTGGGAGCGGTTTTTATGTCGAGCGAATTCACGCCGGATGCCATTGAGGATTCGGAGCCTGTTGACGGTGCGGCTGTTGTTGAGTCGGGATCTGCTGGCAGTGCCGAATCGAAACCGGCGGCCGGTTCATCCAGTAAACGGAGTCGCAAGGAACGGAAGGAACAGAAGCAGGCAACGGCAGACAAGAAGCCGGTTCAGGCTGTTCCTGCTGTGCCGAGTGTTGTTCTGCCGACGGGCAAGCAGGATTTTGAAGTCAAGACGATCACGATCACCATTCCGATCGCGATGGTGACAAAGATCGAAGACGGTTATGTCCCGCGAACTGTGTCTGCCACGAGGGTTTCCCGTGAAGCAGGCAATGCGATGAAGCGGGCCTTCATGGCGATGCACAAGGAGCATCACATGGTCGGCAGGAAGCATATTGACAAGCAGTCCCATGCGGTGCAGAAGATTTTTGAGATGATCGCTGAGGCGGTTGGGAAGTTGGATGGGAAGTGAGTTTCGGTGGTGATGGGGTGATGAAGTGAGGTGATGATGGAGTGCAAGGCTGCGCAGATTGAGGCGTTGCGGTTCGTGAGTCGGCGGGCTTCTTTCGATGCCAAGACGGCCGTCTGTGACGATGGGTATCGCGCCGCGATGAGCCACGTTGTGGGGTGGTGTGATGCGGCGATCTCGCGGCTTGAGCGTGGGGAATCCTTGGAGCCGACGAGCAGCGTGGCGACGTCTGAGGAAAGAGACGGTACATGGCTGTTTCGTGAGGATTCGCGGAGATATTGGCGGCTTGTTCATATCTCGAACGGCAAGGCGACAGGATCGTGGATCCACGGGGAAATGGATGTTTCGGCAATGGCAGGCGAATTGCGAAAGCCGACACAATCAGAAGAGGAGTCCTGCCGAAGTGATCCGGCAGGGAGATTGCTTCAGTGAATGACTTGGGGCCTCAACGGTTCTCGCCGAAATCGGTTGCACAGGTGAACGCCGAGTGCAAGCAGGTGGCCGCTGAGATTGAAGCGGCTACTGTGATTAAAACACATAGAAGGCTTCTTGCTAAAAAGTTAATCGAACTGCGGGCGAGAAGGCTCGATGCTTTAAGTGAGGCTGGGTTCGAAGAACTTGCAGATTGGCTGGGACGTGAGATATCGGAGGTTCGACGTATCGCCGCGATAATTGCACCGAAAAGGAGTGAGTAGTAGTGACTGTTTCGCGAAGGAAATCGAAGACCAATCTGTTCGATCTTGTTTTGATATGGATTCCTGATTATGCCAATGAATTTGATGGGTTGAAGTTTGCTCTGCAACTTCCGTTCGCTCCTGGCGAAGGTTTGCTGATCGAACTTGATGATGAGTATTTCCATCAAACCACGATGCCGCGGCTTGGTTCAGTGATCTGGAATGTTCGAAAGCAAAGTTTTTACTCATTCATCAAATTCGAACCAGATGGAATTGATGGTGAAGAGTTCGAACGGCGAACACATAAGAGGCTGTTGCAAAACGGGTGGACAGAGATGTGATAAGTGCCTAGCGCACAAGCATCACTACATCATATGTTTCGGCCGTTTGTGATGTTTACGCTCTGCCTGTGCTGTTAAGGGGAGCGGTTTTGGTGGTTTGAGATAACACTGGCTCGCATGAGCTATGTGAACTCATCATCGACTCGGGCAGAAGTTCAGGCGGCGTTGGACGACAACGCTTCGTGGCTTGCCGAACAGAGTGTGGAGAAAGCACGGCTTTACCACACGGCGGGGCAGGTCTGGCTTCAGCACTATGCGTTTGATGAATCCGAGACGGGGCCATCGAGAACCCGATTCGATGAAATCAACAAAGTCATCAAGGCCAACGTGGACGCGGCGGCCAGGTTCATTGGGTCGATGCCATCCACGGAGATTCCTGCTTCGTCGGGGAATGTGATCCGGCTTTCGGTGAGGAACTTTCGCCGATGAGTAAGGCACCTCCCCCAGCCATTCACGGTCAGCGGTCTTTGCCGGGCTTCTCGGAAGTCATGGGCGATTTGCGCAGTGAATACGATGCGGCCAAGTCGTCTCGTTTCCAGAGAACCAGAAATTTACCCGCTTCGGGCGAAAGCGGTGACTTTCATATTCGGAACGAATCGGACTATTTCCGGGTCATGGAGTTCGCTCGTGATCTCGATCGAAACGATTCGGTTCTGGGTTCGATCATGGATCGAGCCATCACGAATACGATCCAGGACGGAGCGACGATTGAGTTCGACACGAACTCAGTGACCATGGATGAAGACTTGAAGGGTTGGCACGAAGAGTGGGCGAACGATCCGCTCAAGTGTGACTCATCCGGTGAACTGACGTTTGGTGAAATGCAACCGGTTGTGATGCGTCAGGCGGGCGTGGATGGGGATCTCTGGTCGTACCTGACGGATGCACAATCGATCCAGTTGTTCGAAGGCCATCGGCTCAGGACACCTCATAAAACAACCGACCGCATCGTTCACGGGGTGAAGTTGAGTCCACTGCGCGAGCGGCAGTCGATCTTCGTGACGAAAGAAGACGTCGGGTTCGAGAGGAAGCGATTCAAACTGGATGACATGAAGGAAATCGCTGTTCGTGATGCGGAGAAGGTTCGTCGTTGCCTGCAGATGTATCTTGGCGATCGGCCTCGGGTCAGTTTAACTCGCGGGATGTCGGTCTATTCCAAGCTGTTTGATCTCTCAGGGATGCTCGATGACGCTCAGTTTGCGGCTTTGCTGAAGCAGCAATTGCAGAACGCGCTGGTGTTCATTGAGAAGAGGGGTGAGTTCGATCAGGGTGGGCGTGATGAACCGTTCGGTGAACGGGAAGTGACAACTCGCGACGACGGCACGACGGAGATTATTGAGGGCCTTGGTCCCGGTACGGTCGTGAAATCGAAGGCTGGTCGTGAATTGATTCCCGGTCCGACAACGGCCGGATCGAATGACTTCATCCAGCATGTGAAGCTCATCCTGACGATCATGGGCGTGAACCTGGGGATGCCTTTGGTTCTTGTCCTGATGGATGCGAAAGAGACGAACTTTAGTGGTTGGCGAGCGGCATTTGAGCAGGCGAAGATGGGCTTTCGGCGGAATCAGAATCGGTTCCAGACACGATGGTTGACGCCTGTTCTGATGTGGCGGTTGGCCTTGCGTAAGAAGGCTGATCCACGCTGGGCGTTGAGTTTAGAGCGGGCGATTCGTCGCAAGCGGGAACGCGGTCAACCGTGGTTCACGTGGCAGATGCCTGGCTGGCCGTACGTCAGTCCACTCGAAGACCGCACGGCGGATTTTTTTGCGGTCGCGAATCATCAGGAAGCGCCGAGTACGAACGCGAGGCGAAATTCGCTGGATTATGAACGTGAAGTGGAACGCGGGATCTGGGATCGAGCGTACGCGATTGAGAAGGCGATTGAGAAGGCGGCTGAGTTGAATAAGACGTATGCGGGGAAACTCGATACGCCTGTTCGGTGGGGCGACTTGTACACACCTCTTCAGCCGAAACACGTCACGATGTCGGTCAGTACGAACCTGGACGCGAAGGACAATGGTTCGGGAAACAACGGCGGATCGGATTCGGGATCTGGAAACGGAGGCAAGAATGGCTGATCTGCTGTCGGGTTCTGAATCAGGTGCGTTGCACTTTGAGCAATACGTTGGTTTGTGGTTGTGTGAACAAACGGCCTTGCAGAAGCATGTCGATTTTGTGAACGGTCCGAATTTCGGGCAGCATCTGCAATCGATGAGCGATGGTGAGGTCAAGACGGCTCCGACGATCCGGTACTACGCGCAGACGGCTTCTGTGCCGCACAGCAAGTCGGTGAGTGGCCTGACGTGCATCGAGCAGATCAATGACAAGATGCCGCGTCATGCTATTCAGGCGTTGAAGCAACAGGCGGGAATGCAGGCGGCTGCATCGAGTGGGCTGATTGCCGAGTTTGTTGTCTCGGGCACGATGACCAAAAACGGATCGTCGCTGTCTGAGGCGGGGTCAACGCGGTTGCTGGTCCGGGCGGTGAATGATGCCCTGCAGAATGATGCAATCGTCGGGGCGCTGTTCACGGTGGAGACTCCGGGCGGCCAGGCTGCTGGCACGAAAGAACTTGCGGACGCGATTTGGGAATTCAGTCAGGTCAAAGCCAGCATGACGTTTGCGGAAGACTTGATGGCATCTGCCGGTGTGTTTGCGTTTAGTCAGACGAAAAAAGTCTATGCGAATAACTCAGCCGCCATGATTGGCAGTGTCGGCACGTTGATGCGGTTGATTGATTCCTCTGAGGCAGCAGCCAAAGACGGTTACAAGGTCGTCACGCTCGGGACGGGTGAGTTGAAGGGGTTTGGAACTCCGGGAACTCCGTTGTCTGACGCGGGCATTGAGATGTGGCGAGGCTTGGTCAATGCGATGCAATCTGAGTTCGACTCAGCCTATCAACGGGCTCGCAAGCCGACGACTGAGCAGTATTCGAAGATCAAAACGGCTGGAGTATTTCCGGCCAGTGAGGCGGTTGGTTTGGGTTTGATTGATGGCATTCGTAGCAAGGAAGCCGCGTTGGCCGAATTGCGAGCAATGGTTCCTTCTAACAAGAAAGGGCGGAAGATGAGTCTAGAGACTGAAGGGAACGCTCCGCAGGCGGCTTCGCTGGCTGAACTGAAGCAAGCCTGCCCAGGAGCAAATTCGGATTTTCTCGTAGCGGCTCTCGACAAAGGTTTGACTTCGAAGGCCGCATCGAGCGAATGGTGCGCAAAGCTGTCGGCCGACAACGGCAAGTTGGAACTCGCCAACACTGAACTCACCGCCAAGGTGACTCAGTTGACCGAAGAAATCGCAACCTTGAAGGCCAGTCACGAAAAGGCGGTGACAGAACTGAAGGCCGAACATGCCGTGGCGTTGGCCAAGGCGGGCGGTCAGAAGCCGGTGGCGGGAACGTTCCAGCCATTGCCTGAAGGGGGAACGCAAACGGTCGTCGAAGGGTCTGTTTCGGCCGTCGAACAGTGGAACGAAAGTGTCAAAGAACTGATGGCCGCTGGCAAAACCAAGCAAGTGGCAACTCAGACGTTGGTTCGACAGAACCCTGATTTGCATCGGGCGTATCTGGCGGCAGTCAATTCGCAGTCGTGAAGCATGGTGATCGGCGCGTGAACGCATTTGATGTGAATCACGCGCAGTGAACCCGAGATGTGGCGTGGCGGCATGAAGCCCGCCGGGTGGTATTCAAGTTTTATTTGGGGGGAGGTGATCCATGGCTTCGGAAAATAGTGGTCCAAATCTATCGTTCCCGTGTACGTCGGCGCTGAGTGCCTACCGACGAGTCACGGTCAGTGGTAGTACGCTCGCCTATGCGGGTGCGACAACCAGAGAAATCGGCACGCTGCGTGAGAACACGTTTGCAACCAGCACTGCCGTGAATGCGCCTGTTCGTGATCGCAACGAAGGCGGCGTGACGAAGTTCATTGCCGCGGGGGCGATCAGCCAATACGCGGATGTCTACGCTGCCGCGAATGGCAAGGTGGCGTCGACCGGTACAATTTTGATCGGGACCGCGATGAGCGCCGCATCCGGTGATGGCGAACATATCGAGGTGTTGCCACTTCGAGAATGCACGACGGAAGGCTACGGTGGCACATTGACGGCCGCCGCAACCGAAAGTGCCACGAACTCGATTTCCGTTGGTCAACCAGCGGTGGAAGTCACCGCCGTCACGAATGACGCGAATGACTTCATCGTGTTGCCAGCGATTGCCAGTGTGCCGATTGGCTATCGGATCGCCATCGCGGCGAATGCGGGAGGCAACTTTGAGTTGCGAACTCCTGCGTCCAGCAACACGAAGATCAACAACATCGATTCGGACGGCACACAGGAGTATCTGGTGACAGATACTGACATTGTGATCGTCCAGAAACGAACGGCAACCGATTGGATCGCCACCAGCTATACGAAGCTCGGTGCAATCCGAACGGCAGTGATTCCAGACTGATTTTCTGCGGGACGTGTTGTTCCGCTTATGCGTGTCCGTCGCGGGACGGAACGGGGAGTTAAAGGTTTTCGCGAGCCTTCCCCGTTCCATCCGCGAACGAACAAAACAAGTTTCGCAGAATCCGCGGCGGATGTTCAAGGGGGAGAACATCCATGGTCAGTCCAAGAGCTACTTCGGCACTCGCGTCTTTGCGTCCAGACATCAAGGATGCACTGACTGAGTTTGATCTGTTTCTAAATCGTCAGAAGATGGTTGGTCTGACGGTGATGCCGGTTATTGAAGTCGAGATGCAAGCTGGGTCGTTCCCGGTCATCAAGAAGTCGAGCCTGCTGGCAAACGCTGAGACTGCTCGTGCAAGTGGTGGATCGTACAATCAGATTGGCTTCGAATTCGAAGACGCAACCTTCGCTACGAAGGAAAACGGCTTGGCGATGCCAATTGATGAACGCAAGCGAGCGATGTTCAGCCAGTTTGGGCTGGAAATGATGTACGCAGAAATCGTGCGTGATGTTGTGGAGAGGAATCAAGAGAAGCGTATTGCTGACATGATTTTCAACACATCAACGTTCACGCCAACTGCCGTCACCAACGAATGGGACGATGCAGACAATGCAACCCCGATCGATGATGTTGAGGCTCGTGTTCAGGTGATGATGGATCGAGGTGTTTTCGCGAACGCCTTGATTATCAACGAGAAGGTGTTCCGTAATCTGCGAAACTGTCAGCAGATTATTGACCGTATTGCTTCGTCTGGTGCCGGTGATGCCACCAAGGCACGAGACATCACGACGAACATGCTGGCTCAGTGCTTTGATCTCGACAAGATCATTGTCGCTGGAGCGATGACAAAGACATCGGCGGATGGGGCTGCGACGTTTACTGGCGGGCCAATCTGGTCTGGTGAGTATGCTGCCGTTTGTCGCGTTGCTGATCCTGGAGACCCAATTACCAATCCTTGCGTTGGTCGCGTCTTCCATTGGGGAGGTGATGGATCATCGATCGATGGCACGTTCGAAACGTGGTACGAAAACATGGTTCGTGGCGACATGGTTCGCTATCGAAAGGAGACTCAGGAACGGCTCATGTACTCGGACTGCGTTGAGCTTCTGAGCAACATTACGACGTGATCGTGAGTGACGTTTTGTTCTGACGTGTTGTGCTAGTGTCCCGGATGTTGGATCTCGGCATCCGGGACACTGGTTGATGATTCTGGTTCTGGTCTCGTGTTCCGGTTTCGGGCGAGGTGTCTTGTGAGCGTGCTGCGTGACATTCAACGAGATGTGTGCGTGTCCGCTCATATGGCCATCAACGGTGAGACTGTCACCAGGATTACCAGAGAGGGCGTTTCCACAACGGGCATCATCGCGTTGTGGACTGAGTATTCCGAAGACCGGTTGTCGAGCCAGCTGCCCAGCCGGGAACTCGACGAAGGCGAAGAGATTGAGCGTCACGGGCTGTTGCAGGTCGAGTTATCTCAGGCATTCGACGAACGGGACGTGTGGGTGATATTCGGTGAGAAGTGGGTTGTTCAGCGAGTGGGAGCGAACACGGCAGGGGTTCAAGAGATTTACCTGCAACTGAACGACAAGCGAAAGACCAGCCGCCCGGCAAAGCGGCGAGAGATTTGAAAGAGTGGTTTACGGTTTCGCGACGGGATAAGTTTTCATGGCCTCGGTTCCTCGGCAAACACCATCGCTGCTGAACAGTTTGCGAACCACGATGACGGGTTCGGCAACGCTGCGCGATCTGCTGGGTGCCACGACTACGAACGAAGCCAGCGCGAGGATGTACGATCGATTTGCGAATGACGAGCCGTCGGAATCTGACGAAGACGAACCGGTGGATGGTTATCCGCGAGTGATTCTGACGGACTTCGATCCCATCCAGTGTGAAACCTCGGGCGGCTTCTGTGTGTTTGCGCAAGGTTCACTGGCGGCGTTGATCGAATTCAAGCAGTTCACGGCGGCAGAACTGAGTGACTGGTATGAGTTGGATATCACGGATCCCACGGACCATGACCACTTCCAACATGCGGACAATCTCAAGACGGATATTGCTCGTGAATTGATTGCTCAGGGAAATCCGAATGGATGTCTCAATGCAACAAGAATCACCTGCCATGGCGTTTTTCGAGCCGATCACGTCTGCCAGAAGAATCGCGATATCTGGGTGATTCCCTTCGAGTTCTCATGGGAGGGTCTCGTATGACGATCACTGCCAGAATGTATCTGCCGATGCGGCTATTGCGCAAGCAGGCCGATAATCAGGTAATGAACTTTCTGCACAAAGAGGCGGCAGAACGGATCAAGACGTTTATTCTGCCTCATAAATTCACCAGCGAACTGTTCAAGCGGTATCCGGGAATCGCCAAGAAAAGAACCGCGAAGTACATGCGGTGGAAGGCGAATCTGGTCAGCAAGAAGATTATTCCACGAGTCCGACCGAACGTGCTGTCGGGTGAACTGGAGAAAGAGGCGACGGTTCGGGCGAGAACAACCAGCACGGCGCAACGTGGTCGCGTTTACATCAAGACGGGAACAGGTCGCTATGTGACCGGTCCGAAGCGTGGCCAGTATTACGCGAGGGCCTTGAAGCAGTGGCAGCGTGACGAGATTGAATATCTGTCCGATGACGACATCAAGGAACTGACGGATTGGATTGGGTACTGGTACACGGACATTGCGATCGGGGCGGATTATGACCATGCCCGGTTGAAGCGTCCGGTACATAACTTCAAGTTTGAAACTCAGGTGCCAGTGGTGCCGTGATTTTGGGGTGGGTTGGGTGATTGGCCGGGTAAAACGAACGCGAATCGTCCGGTCAGTGATGCCAGCGTGACAACAAGACAAACCGCGACGGAGCCAAAGAAAGGCGGCTCCAATGTCACAGTTTACCGTTTATGATGCCCGGCTTGGTACGAGCGGTGGCAATCCGTTGTATTTGCGTCAGGTCACGAATGCGTCGGTCAGTGAGAACCTGCGAGTTCTGATGGGCCGGATGTCGGGTGGTAAATACGCCAGCGATCAGTTCATTGAGAGCGGCGATCCGGCGGCCGAAATCACGACAACGGACATCGGCGGGTTCCTGACGGGCTTCGGAACGGAAGGTACCAGGATTACTGATGGAACGACGGTGATTGTCCCCTGGCGAACCAGATCGAGCGGGGGAACTCATGCCAGCGGTTCAACCCATAGCCACGTTCGCGGCACAGGTTCCGCATGCCCCGTTCAACTGGTGCCTCAGTCGATCAGTGCACCTCGACAAGGCGCCGTGACGGCTCAGGGGATGATCGCGTTTCTGTCTGACGACGGGGTGACGAAGCCTCATCGCGTTTACAACGGGGATCAGGCATTGGCATCACAGGCATTTACGGCCATGTGGGGCTTGGGACCGATCTATGTGAATGGCAGTGAACGACCGTTGAATGTTGGCTACACGGTCAACTTTGGTGTTCAGTTGTCCGAGATGAAGCGATATGCCGGTGCGATTTACCCGACGGATTGCTTCATTGAAACGGTGAACCCAAGTTTCGAGTTCACGGAAGAGGACTTTGCCACGCTGTATGGCTTCACAGGTGGAGCGGCGATTACTGGCTTGTCGGCATTCCTGCGAAAGCGGTTATCCGGCGGCGGCTACGAAGACGATGCGTCGACGGTTCACATCAACTTCACGTTGGGTGGCGGTATCGCGACACCTCGACCTTTGAGTGCTCAGGACACCAAAGAGGGAACGGCTTCAATCCTGATCGAAGCGACCGGCGCACTGACAACCTACAACGGTGTCGCAATTGCGGCTCCTTGATCCAGTGAATGAATCTTCCGAGTCCCCGTGACGTGGTTACGGGGACTCATTCGACAGTCAACAGCAGTCATCAACCAGCAACGCTTAC